>Ga0302320_10007065_pt1 | contig 24797 bp, 19 predicted proteins | sample Bog_T0_3_FD_202130 | JGI IMG/M metagenome (GOLD analysis project Ga0302320, IMG submission 202130) | Peat permafrost microbial communities from Stordalen Mire near Abisko, Sweden - Bog_T0_3 | ecosystem: Environmental > Terrestrial > Soil > Wetlands > Peat | place: Sweden: Abisko, Stordalen Mire...
ACGCCACTTGCCGGAAGGTCGGTTGCAGTCGTCCATCCGGCGACCACCGCATTGCCATAAGTGTCAAAGGCCACGCTGGTCACCTCCGTGTTACCGGAGCCTCCAAGGTAGGTACTGTAATTCATTACCGGATCGATGATCAGCGGCCGGGAGGGATCGTAGGGACCCAGCTTAAACCCGACGGTTCCGTCGCTGTAGATGTGCCAGGCGGCCTGGATGGGCACGGGGCCTTCCTGGTCCTGGTAGGCATACGGCGCCGACTCCACGAATTCCGAGCCTGGCACGCCAACCACCAGCGAACCGTCGCCCAATGTCCGCGGAAGACTCCTACCGTCATAGCGTAAGCGGATGAGATGGGGATCGGCGCCGGGAGCGACGTGATACTCCGATTTCAAGGTCTGCCGATAGGGTGCATACTCAGTCTCGATTCCCGGCCATGCGCCACGATAGAACAACGTGCTTCCAGTCGAACTGACGGTCGAGCCAGCGGCCGCTCCGACAAACGCGACCCGGACCTGGCTGGAGGGTGTTGCCAAGCTCATCTCCCGGTCAGCAAACTGCGCGACCAGACGTTCCGTCCGGCTGTAGAATCTCACGGACGCGGGCGACTCTCCGCGGTTTGGCATGAAGAATTGATTGCCAGCGGCCTGCTCAAATGCGCCGGTTGGTAAGGCTCCCAAAGCAAGGAGAAGGACCGTCGAGGCGAAGGCCTGTTTCATTCGTTACCTCAAGTGCTATATCGGCGAAGCCGCCGGTAAACTTTAACCTAGAAACGGCAGTTGCTCGGCAGTTTCACCCTCGGGGTGAGGCTACACCCTATGCAGCTGGCTGCTGCGCAGCCTGGCAGACCACAAAAAACGATGGTCTGCCCCACGGAAGTTCACCGTCAACTGCCGAGTTTAGGTTTAACGTCAGCAGGTCTTGCCGCAGTAAACTGTAAGCTATGTCGCGACTCCAGCCTGTCATCTGGTCGAAGGGAACATCCCTGACTCAGCAGCACCTTCAGATGCAGGACCTGTTTCTGGAGAGCAGCCTGCATTTCCGGCTGAACGCGCTGCAGTTTCGGCCGTGGGGGTTTAGCACCTTGCAGATCGACCGCGAGGCTTTAGCGGCGGGCACGTTCCTGCTGAACACCGCTTCCGGTATCTTTCCCGATGGGCTGCTGTTCGACATCCCGCGCTCGGACGCCGCGCCGCCCCCTAAGCCGCTCACCGGTTGTTTCCAAGCCGACCAGAACGAGCTGGATGTCTATTTCGCTATTCCTCCATGGCGCGACGGCGGATTGAACGTCGCCGCGCCGCGCGTAGGCGCCGATACGCGCTACCTTCCGCAGGTGACCATGCTGCGCGACGAGAATACGGGCCTTTCCGAGAAGCCGGTCGTGATCGCGCGCAAGAACTTCCGCTTTCTGGCGCAGGGCGAATTACAACAGGGGACCGTTTCCATGCGGGTGGCCCGGGTGAAGCGGTCAGAATCCGGCGTATGCACGCTGGATTCGACTTTCGTTCCGCCGCTACTCGATTTTCACGCGAGCGACTACCTGGTCAGCATCGCGCGCCGGCTATCGGAAATGTTATTTGCCCGCAGCGCGGCGCTATCCGGCACCAGGCGGCAAAGAAATCAGAGCCTGGCGGAGTTTTCGGCCTCCGACATAGCGGACTTCTGGCTCCTCTATACCGTCAATTCCTATGCGCCCGTGATCAACCACCTCTATGAAGCGGGCACGCGCCATCCCGAACGCCTCTTCGAAGCTATGGCGTCCCTGACCGGCGCGCTGACTACGTTCTCGACCACGCTGCAGCCGCGAGATATACCCGCGTACGATCACGACAATCTCTCGCTCTGTTTCACCAACCTCGACGAGAAACTGCGGACCTTGCTCGAAACCACCGTTCCCACCAACTGCGTGGCGCTGCCGCTGAAACTGGTACGGCCGTCCATTTACTCGACCGACCTCGCCGACGACCAATATCTAAAGAGCACGCAGATGTATCTCGCGGTGAGTGCCGACGTATCCCAGTCGGAGATCATCGAGAAGACGCCAAGCCTGGTGAAGGTGTGCTCCGCCAGCCACATCGACCACCTGATGACCTACGCGCTGCCGGGCGTGGAGTTGACGCACGTGCCCACGCCGCCCAACGCGATTCCGGTAAAACTGCGCTACAACTATTTCAGCTTGTCCCAAACCGGCCCGGCCTGGGAAGCGGTACGGCGGGCGCGCAACTTCGCAGCCTATGTGCCGGGCGAACTGCCCAATCCGCAGATGGAGCTATTGATTCTGCTGCCGGTATAAGGTCGTCCGTTATCCGTTATTCGTTATCCGTGGCTGCACGGACGACGGATAACGGGTAACGGATGACTTCTTCACCTTCCGGAAGCGCCAGAGGGCGAGCAGGCCCCAGATTCCGGTAGTGATGTACTGCAGCACCTGCACCAGCACCATGAAGGCGATGACCGAGGCGCGGGAGAATCCGAAGGGCATCAGAATCGTGACCGCGACAAACTGGTAGATGCCTACGTAGCCGGGCGTGGACGGCAGTGCACTGCCCAGGCCCATGCCCGTCATCAACAGACAGGCCATCGGCAGCGTCAGCGGAATATCCACGGATCGGGCCCCCACCGTGAAACTGACAGCGTCGACGGACCAGATCACGGCCGTAAGGGTCACGAACAAGAGCAGCCGCCGCCGGTCGTGAAAAGCTCGCAAGCCGAAGAGGATCTGTTCCAGAATATGGACCAACTTCTCACGCAAGCGCTCCGGAGCCGGCATGCGGGCCAGAAAGTACTTCCACAACCGCTCGAGCCTGGGCAGAATGGCGATCCCCAAGACGCCACAGAGGCCGACGATGGCGAAGGGCTTGGCCGCCGGGCCGTACCATCCCGGACGGGACGGAAGGGTCAACAGAACCACGGAACTCAAGAACACCAGCGCGATGGCATCCACAGTTCGCTCCGAGAGCGCCGTGGTCAGCACAAACGCACGGCCCAGACCGGTCTCCGCGTCGACCATCATGGTGCGGACCAGTTCTCCCGCCCTGGCCGGCAGATAGTTGTTCCCGCAATAGCCCGCACAAGTCGCCCAGAAGGCCGTCGAAACGCTTACCGGACCGCCGGATTGTAACAGCACACGCCAGCGCAGAGCGCGCACGACCAGCGATCCCGTCGAGATGATCACCATCAGAGCGAGATAGTTTAACCTGGTGGTCTTCAGGGTGAGCCACACCTGGCGCCAGTCAATCCCGCGCAGCGAATAGTAAAGAAGGATTGCGGCTAAAGTGAGCGCGAAGGCCCAGTAGAGAAACTTGGATCGGGTCGGATGCATGCGGCGGGTTCTTCCAACTGTAACAGAAGACATACTAAAAACACGAAGACAGAAGTCAGCCGGGAGCCGGAATTAAACCCGCGCCAACAAGCGGCGCACGCAAAGACCTCGGGCGTTGTGTTTTAAAGTCTGTGCTACAAAGATCACTATGCTGCAATGTCTCGATGCCGAAGAGAGCCAGGAATTCCGCGCCTTCTTCCGGGATTCCGGCTATACCACGCCAACCTTACAGAAGCGCTTCGGTTCCCAGGAAATCCCCCAGCTTCACCTGCTGAAACTGTATCTGCTCGGTATTCCTCTCGAACCTTCGCGCCTGAATCTTCTCTTACGCTGGTTTTGGATCGGTATTCCAGTGGACACGCCTACGGCCAGGGAGTTTATTCCGGAACGGATGATCGGCCTGTTTCTCAAAGCCGGCGTGCTGACCATGGAAGACGGCAGTCTCAAATCCACCGTGCGCATCTCCCCTTTCGCCGAATATCTGATCCTCTCCGATCACGCGGTATTAAGAAGCGGGACCTTGAGGGCCGATACCATCCTCTGGCCCAACCCCAGCACGCTGCTTTGTTATCACCTGTCCATACAAGCGCCGGTCGGGCGCACGCTCGATCTCGGAACCGGCAATGGCATACTGGCGGTTGCGGCGGCCTCGCACAGCGGCAGCGTGGTAGCCACGGATCTGAACCCGCGAGCACGGGATTTCTGCCTCTTCAATGCGGCCCTGAACGGCGCGACTCAGGTGGAATTCCGCGAGGGCAACGCCTTCGAGCCGGTGCGAGGCGAACGCTTTGATTTGATTCTCGCGAATCCTCCCTTTTTCGTCACGCCGTCGGTCCGCCACGTATACAGCGACAACAGCATGGAACTCGATGGTTTCTGCCGGACGCTGATCCGCCAGGCGCCCGAACACCTCAATGAAAACGGTTACTGCCAGATGCTGGTGGAGTGGGTGCAGGTCCGGGGTCAGCCTTGGCAGGAGAGATTGAAGGAATGGTTCGAAGGCCTCGGCTGCGAGTCTCAAGTGCTGGTCATTTATATGCGTTCGGCTGCGGATTACGCCATGATCCGGGTACAGGAAGACCGCCATGAAGTGTCCACGCCCGAAGCTCAAGCGGCCCTGACCAACCAGTGGCAGGCCTATTTTGAAGGCAACCAGGTGGAGTCGGTTTACGGGGGTATCATCGTCCTGCGCAAGAGAGAGGGCCGCAACTGGATCCGTATGGAAGAGTTGGGCGCCAAGCCCACGCGTCCGTTCGGTGAGTTTTTGCGCCGCACCTTCGAGAACCGGGACGCGCTCGAAAGGCAGGCTTCGGACGAGGCACTGCTGGCGACCCGGCCGGCTCTACCTAGCTCCGCCCGGCTGCAGAAGAAGTTCACCATTTCCCCGGAGGGATGGAAGCTGACGTCGGTGGAACTGCAGCTTAGCGAGGGTCTGCCGTATTCACTTGTCCTACAGCCCCAGGTGGCCGATTTCGCGGCGCTGTGCGACGGCCAGAAGACGCTGAAGGAAATTGCGGAACAGTTCGCTGCGACTCTCGGCGTGGATCCGGAGTTGATGCGCCGGGAATGTTGCGGGATCACCAGACAACTCGCCGACCGCGGGATGATGCACCTTTGACAAATGTTCACGGGAGCGCCGGGATAAAACCGGCATGAAGTTGAGAATGAAGGACTCCTACTTCACCCGGCGGTATACTTCCTTCCGGTCTCCCACCTTCACCACGAGGACGAGGAGGACTTCGTCCTGAATCTGATAAATGGCGCGGTAGTTTTTCCCTGGCCCTACGTAGACGCGGTAGAGCCTATCTTTCGTCTCAATCTGCTCCACTCCATGAGGACGCCCGCGCCTCTCTGGCCGAAGCCGAAGAGAAGGGGAGTATTGAGAAGGGATTGTCCGCCCTGTCGGTCTGGTCCAGGACGTCCCCATACGGCGTCACCGTGTAGGTGTCGGGAGTCAGCCACATTTTTCGGGGCAAGAGGAAGTTCAGCCATCCCCGGCTTCTTGCTAAAGTTGGGAATCGTCGCCACGCACATGAACGTCGATATACCAGAGCCGGAATCAGGTTCCATTACCCAATCCCTCCAGGACTGGCGCGCGGGCGATGACGCGGCGTTGAACAGGTTAACCGCCGCGGTATACCGTGAGCTGCATCGCATGGCTGGGTATATCCTCTCCGCGCACCAGGCGAGCCTGACCGTTCAGCCTACTGTTCTGGTCCACGAACTCTATTTCAAATTGCCGGAACTGCAAGCGGTCGACTGGCAAAGCCGCGCGCATTTCCTGAATGTCGCCGCGAAAGTGATGCGGAGCATCCTGGTGGACCATGCTCGCGCGCGACAGGCAGCCAAGCGCGGCGGTGGCCTGAAGGCCGTGATCGCCGATCCTTCGGGCCACGACCGTGCCTTGCACATCGACGTGCTGACTGTCAGCGAGGCTTTGGACCGGCTCGCCGAACGCCATGCGCGGCAGGCCCGGGTAGTGGAGTTGCGATTCTTCGGCGGTCTGACCTCCGAAGAGATCTCCCAGGTGCTTTCGGCGGACGGCGAAGAAGTCTCACCGCGAACGGTTGATCGGGATTGGACGTTTTCCCGGGCGTGGCTAGAGAATATGTTGGGGTCGCGACGCTGAACGGAAAATCTTTCATGGCGGACCCGCGCTCAGAAATCCCGCATACCGAATTGCCGGTGGCTGAAAACAACGATCCTGCCGAAATCGATGCAAGCCGGGAGCGAGAGTTGTTCGAACTGGCGATCGACCTCGCTCCGGCATCCCGCGCCGCGTTTCTCAAAAAGTCCTGCGGCGGCGACTTTCAGCTTCGTTTGGGGATTGAAGAGCTCATGGCGGGTGGGAACCGCCGATAGTCGATGGCAACGCCGGCGCGGCTAGGCGATCTTTCCACCTATTGCAGTCCGTAAAAAGGGACGACAATCTGCTGATTCCACTTTGTCCCACTCGCATCGATGCCGCTGAACCCCAACGTTACATTCGTGGGCGGTGTGAGTTGCGTGCGCAGGTTCCCCGAGAGCGTTCCCTTGGCCGGAATTGTCGCACTGCCGAAAAAGGCGGCTATGCTGGAAGACAAATCCTGCGCCGCCGAATTCCCTGCCGCATAGGTGAACCCCGTAAGCGTAGTGGCCACCCCCGCCGTTTCGGTGAGCTTTACCGTAAAGAACCAACTGTAGCCATCGGCGTCCGTCTTGCCCTGATAGACCGGGTTCGGCGTGACCGAGGGCGCCACGACCGAGGCCGGGTTGGAAGCCCCCATGCCGATGGAGATCATGTTCCCCGTAGCCTGGGTCGCCACGCCCCCCACGGTAGCCACAACCGCCGCGTCCCCATTGTTGATGCTGGACGGTACGTGGACGTTGATCTGCACCAGGCCCGCGCCGACCACTCCCGCAAAATCGACCGCGGCAGGCTGTCCGCCGATGGTGACCGTCACCGGATTGGCCAGCTTGTTTGCGCCGTTGAAAACCTGACCCGCGGGTACTGCCGGACTTGCCGGTCCAAACCCGCTGCCCCACAGAATAATCACTTCACCGGGTTTGGCCGGGCTCGCACTCGCGTATCCGCCAACGTAAGTGTTATCGGAATGTTGAGCCGCAATGTAGGGCGAGGTTGCCGGAAAGAGCCCTGGAGCGAATTGCGAATAGTTCGCAGTGAAGGCTGGTCCGGGACCGGCCGCCGTCGAGACGATGACCTGTACTGGTCCCACGGCCGTATCGTCGGGCGGCTGCACATTCACTTGTGTCGGCGAGATGAAGTTGACCACCGCGGCCTTGCCGTTCATCGTGACGCTGGTCCCATCCAGGCTGGTCGGCAGTTTCCCGTTCAAGATCTCCGTTGGCGGATTCCACTGACGGGAGTCTCCCGCCGGGGCGAGGTTCGTTCCGAAAATGGCTACCCAGGATCCGGACGTGACGGGCGCACCGGCTTTGAAACTGGCATCGCTGACCACGCCCGTAATCGCAGGTGTGGGCCCACCCGGCGGCGGTGTCACTCCACCGCCAGTTCCCAACTTGAACACTGTCCCGTGTAAGTTCGCGCCCCCGATTGACGTCGTCCCGTAAAGGTTCCCATCTGCGCCGAGCGTTAGTCCACCCTCCGGTGTCCCTCCGTCACTGATGCCAAAGCTGTACAGCGACGTGAACACGCCCGCCGGAGTGATCTTGAAGACTGTTCCATTCCCGTTCTTGCCGCCGGTGCTGGTCGTGCCGTAGAAGTTTCCGTCCCCGGGCTGCGTCAATTCGCAATAGTCGGGCGCACTGCCCTCAGTTCCTGCAGTGCTGAAGGTATACAGTACCGTGAAAACACCAGCCGGCGTCATCCTAAAGACGGAGCCGTTGAAATTGAGGCCCCCTCCGGAAGCGGTGCCGTAGAAATTTCCATCCTTCCCTTGCGTCAGGCCGGCGTCGACAAAAAAGCCTTCAGCGAAGCGATCGATAGCGTGAACAGTGGCATAGCCGCTCCCGTTCGGGTTTACGCGGTAAACTGTGGTGCCAGTGGTCCCGTAGAGGTTCCCATCCGTGCCCTGTACCAGTCTTCCGACCGGCGTAATACCGCTGGTAGCATTTTCGTCGTAGAGGTAGAAGCTATGAACCACCGTCAGGACCCCTGACAGATTGATCCGATACACCGTGCCGGAAAAGTGATCGCCGCCCGCGGACGACGTTCCGTAGAGGTAGCCGTCGGTCCCCTGGATGAGGCCGCTATAGGGCGTCGAAGGCGCGGCCCCATCAAACACGCCGGCGGTGTAGCAGAAATCGTATAGCTTCGATTCCGTCCCGGCCGGTGTGATCTTGTAAATAAACCCGCAGTCGATCGGGCCGCCGCGCCGCGTCGTTCCATATAAGTTCCCGTCGCTCGCCTGCAACAAAGTTGAAGTTGGCCGGGCATCGTGATAGAAACCATCTGTGTCCGCCATGTTGTACAGGACCGTGACCGCCCCGGGCGGGGTCATCTTGAAAACTGTACCCAGGCCGTTCGCGCCGCCCTGATAGGTAACGCCGTAAAAATTTCCGTCCTTGCCTTGGATCAGCGATGCGTACTGGGGTTTATCCCCATCGGTTCCGTCGAAATTCACCAGCGTCGTAAGCGTCTGAGCCTGCGCCGCGACAATTGTCGCGGCCCCAATGACGAAGAGATTGCGGGCTCTCTTCCGGCGGCTGAGGAGTATCATCGTTTCGGTTTCCTTTTCATTCCGGTTCCATAGTGGCGCGGGTTACGTGAGAATCTTTAATCACTGAAAGTAAATGGGGTTCAAAAGACATTTGTTGAAGGTCAGACTACGCCCAGTAGGAATACTCATCGCAACTGAGGAACACGCCGACTTATTACGTTGCGCCTCTTCAGCCCGGTGTGTTTCTCCCGGAGTGCAGTGGCGATCGATGTCACATTTCTGTCCTTGCCGTTTTGCTTTCACTCTGGATACGGAAAGCGCTGGAACATCGCGCCATTTAAATTGAGTGAAAGCGTCTCAAGCACGTTGGCTGCACCGCATAGCACGGCAGAGCTACTGACTTATGCAACGAATTTTTAACTCTGGGCGCCGCGAAGGGCTACTGGGCGCCGCGCGATAGCAGCATGGTCTTGAGGGTATGGAAAAAGATATAGGCGTCGAGCGAGACGGACATGTTTTTGATGTAGTAGAGATCGTATTCCAGTTTGGCAATGGTGTCTTCGATGGTGTCACCGTACTTATAATTGATTTGCGCCCAGCCGGTGATACCGGGTTTGACGCAGTGCCGCTGTCGATAATACGGGATGGTTTCGTTGAGCGTCTTGACAAACTCAGGGCGCTCCGGACGGGGACCCGCGATGGCCATCTCACCTTTCAGTACGTTGAACAACTGGGGTATCTCGTCGAGCCGCACGCGGCGGATGAAGCGCCCAACCGGGGTGATGCGGGGGTCGTTGCGAGTGGCCCAGACTGCGCCGGTACGCGTCTCGGCGTCGGCATACATGGAACGGAACTTGTACACCGTGAAGACCACGTCGCCTCGTCCCACGCGCTTCTGGCGCAGCAGAATCGGGCCCGGCGAAGTCAAGCGGACAGCCAGCGCCACCAGGAGCGTCAGGGGAAAGGTCAGAATCAGAAGAACCACTGCGAAGACAAAGCAGTATACCGCTTGAACGCTTTCGCTGCCCGAGCGGGGCCCTAACTCCTCGGAAAAGATGAGCTGGCTGGGCCGGAAGTCGCGGGTGCAAACGCGGCCGAAAGCGGCCTCGTACAACTGGGTAGCCTCCTCGATCCGGATACCGGAAAAGCGCAGGTCGAGCAGTTCCTGAATGGGCAGACGGTTGCGGCGTTCCGTAAGGCCCACAACAATACGATTGGGCCTGGGGTCCAGCACTTTGGACAGATCCTGAATGGTACCCAGGCGGGCGATTCCTGGCAGGGGGTCGTCACCGCCGGCGCCGTCATCCAGATAACCAATGACCTTTAAGCCCATCATGGGCTTTTCCTCAATGCCTTTGGCGAGTTCCCTCAGAGTACGGGAGGACCCAAGGAAAAGAACCTGTTCCGCCCCTAAGGCCCTGAACACCAGAGCGGCATACAGCATGCGAAAAGGGGGGATCACCAGGAGGATAATTACGCTTCCGAGGATCATCGTGTAACGGGGAACAATCCAACCGACGAACGCATAACCCATCAAGGCCTGCGTCAGAAAAGCGACGCCGACCGCAAGACAAACCTGCTGGACCAATTGGATCCGGGACCTGATCTGGAAGTTTTCGTACAGGTCGTTGAAATAGAGGCCAAGCATGATGGTGGCCACTACAAAACCAAGCCTTAGGAGTCCGTTCTCGTCCGAGAAGAAACCCTCCGCGAATAGAGGGCCTTCAAAGATCCACTGCGCCAGGTATACGCCTGCCACAAAACATCCAAACAGAATTGCGGTTTCACAGACAAGAAGCGCAATCACACTGACAGGGACGAAAACTTTAAAGATTTTCACCATATTCAAGGCGCCGGTTGGCTACTGAGGTGAGACACACCAGCCCAGGATACACAACAGAACCGGTGTACTCGCAGTCTAACACGCGATAGACAGGCGTCCCAGTTTACGACGGTTGAGTTGCGTACCGGTACCCCGGCCTGGAGGTCCGGTTGACTCGATTCAATCACTACGCTTCCTGCCAGTTCAACGACACGGATGTCTCGTTATCGTACATGCAATCCGCCCCCAATCGATCGGCGTGTAGACGAAAGCGTAGCGTAGTGAACTTTCCGGAGAGATCCATAAGAGTGACGAGTGACGCGGGCAAGGCGCCAAGCTTGGCGGCACAGACTACGGGCGCCGGCAATTTCTCTCCGAAGGCGGGCGAGATCCAGCCGTAATCACCCCCCTCGGACAACCGGGGGACAGTGGCGTCGTCAAATGCCACCAAGGCTTTCGTTCCCACCTGGAAGCAGTGGGACAGGCACTGCCGGACTGGCGCGCCGAAATGCCAGAACTGCTCGATTCGATGCTCACCCGGGCCTCCTTCCAACCGATCCAGCACCACCACCCACAAATCGGTCTTACTGAACACGATGGTGCGCCGATGCTGCACATTCGCATACCGGCAAACCGCGGTCAGGACATCCCGGGACGGGGAGCTTTCCCAGCCAAGGACCTCGACTTCCGGTTTCGACTGCCAGGCAAAGGGGCCCGCCGGAATAGCCTGGTTCAAGCTATCGATCCGAACGGTATTGTGGGCGGCGGTTCCACGAAAGAGATCCCTCCAGGTGAGGTCGGCATAGGTGTAGGCGCCGGGATCGATAAGGATTTGTTCCTCATCCTGACGAAGAATGAGGCTTAACGCGCCGGCATGGCTATGTCCCGCGTTGCCGGGGCCGAACGGACCGGTGTCGGCAATGAGTTGAACGCCTCCGGCGGCCATTACGACCAGCCCGCTGGAGTCGAATTGAGTGGAGCCGGGCGGCGGGTTGCGGAGTAGAGGGGCGAAGGTTTCCGAAGGAGGCTCAAGCCACCATGCCGCTTGGGGTTCCAGGTCGCGCTCATTTCGAATCCACTCCGGCCGGGCGAGAAGCCGGCCGCAGGTGGCGAGCGTCGCCAGGCCGAACTGGTTCCTCGGTCCGTAAGGATGAAAGAAGCGGCCGCCATCATCGTCCCCGAGATAAGGCAAGACGCCGGATGCGCCGAGCACGTGATCGAGGAAGGTGGCCATCAGGGCGAGTTTGCCACGATAGACGTCGTCGAGACCACCGAGCAGGCGGGTATGGAACAGGAACATATCGAGCGCATACACGTGATAGTAGGTCGATCGCTCGAAATGACAACCATCGGCCAGCACCTGGCGGTCAAGCTCTTTACGCGCCACCCGGGCGCCGATCTCCTCCCACCGCCTGGCGTGCGGAAAACTCGGGAACAGGCTGCCCAGGGCGTGCAGAGCCACGGCTTCTCCGAGGAGGTGGGTGTTGGGTGAAAAATAGTAGGAGAGATTCACTTCGAGGTGCCGCCCGTGCCGGTAGAGCCCTTCGAGAAGACGGCGGCGGAAGGGCTCGTCGAGGCGATCTCCCACCAGGCGGTAGACCCAGATCCAGGACAGGGCGCGGAAGGCCACCTCGAGGGCACTGGCCCAGTTCATGCCACGCTGAAACGGGTTCTGAACCAACCAACTTTCCAGTTGCCGCACAATCTCCCGGAGAAACTCGTCCCGGCCGGAAAATAGATGCGCTTGCGCCAGCAGGACCAGATGCTGGTGGCGGTTGATCTCCCAGACAATCTTATGGTCGCCGGCGCCAGCCGCGTCGAGGTAGGGAATACGGCGGAAATAGAGCGTGCCGGTTTCAATGCCGCTCACATAGTCGCGCCGCCAACGGATATCCTCGCCGGTTTCAAGTGTGATGCCGAGTAACGGGAAGCGATGCTTCAGGAGTTCTTCCGCGATCTGAAGACAATCCGACGCGAATGGAGTGTTCTTGAGCCGGTGGGCGACATTCACCGGGTCCGGTAAGGCGGAGAAGTCAGCTGGATTGGTTTCCAGTGCGGGCGCCGGCAAGCGTGGAGGAAAGGCGACGAACCAGATATTGACGAGCTCCTGGCGGAGACGGAAGCGGATCTCGTTCCAACTGCGCAAAGAAAGCTTTCGAGCCAGAGTACCCAAGAGAGTCTATAGTAGCCCAAACCATGGAGACCGATGCCTGGCGGTGGTCCAGCGGGTGCTTAACAGTTTTGGGGGACACGCACGCGCCTTGACAGTTGCGGCTCAGTAAGTCTCGCAGATTCAACACCACCACTACTGAGCCGCGACTGTCAAGGAGCGGTTGCCATAGTGAATCCCCAAAACTGTTATGTTAAGCACCCTGGTCCAGCGCAGGATGGCAGGCGACACCGCCTGGCGACACCGCCTCCTCCAGCAAACCAGCCAGCTTAGCGGGTGTGCTTCCAGAGCCTATGCGGCGCTACGAAGAGAGCCGCCGCCGCACCGGCCACGGCCGCAACCATCAGGACAACAAAAGTATGTACGGGCGAAGACAGGCGCTTGAGGACGGAAGTATCGGGCAGCGCGATATCGAGCAGGGCAAGGCCGTAAAACCCGGCTTGTGCAGCCAGGGCCAGGTATTTCAGCGGGTTCGGCAGAAAGAAGCTCGAAGCCAGTAGCGCGATAAACGCATAAGGAAGCAGCAGCCGGCCAAGCTTGTGAGATACGAAATGAAACCATAATCGATGGTTGGGGACAAGCAAACGAGGAAAGATCCCAATGATCTCGTACACCCCCGCCAACGTCCGTACCTTGCGCTGGAACTCGGTCTGTAAAGATGCCGGGTAGTCGAAGGCTTTCGCGTCAGGCTCCCAGGTTATCCGGTAGCCTTGAAAGAAGGCGCACAAAGGCTCGTAAACATCATCCAGTAGAACGCCGTCCGGCAGTGGACGCGCCAATTCCCGGCGCATGGCGTAAATCGCTCCGGTGGCCCCCGTTACCGAACCGATGCGGCTTTGGGCCGACCGGACCAGCTTCTCGTATTTCCAATACAACCCGACACTCGCCTCTTCATAAGAGTGGCCTTCACGAATCATCAACTCCCCGCTCACCGCCCCGACCTGCGGATCGGCGAAATGCTCTACGAGGGCGCGCAAGCTGTCCGGACCAAGCGACTGCCGCACGTCGGTGAAAAACAGTATCTCGCCGCGAGCAACCGCCAGTCCGGCATTTAATGCCTTCGCCTTACCGGGTTGCTCCACTTCGATCACCCGCAACCCGGGCCCGGCGTGTTGGTTGGCGATCGTCAGCGTACGATCCGTGGACGCATTCGAGATCACGACGATATCGAGCAACTCCGGCGGATAATTCAGTTCACGGATGGAGCGTAGTTTGTCGGCCAGCCAGCGATCGCCATTGTGTACTGGAAGCAGGATGGAAACTGTGCGGGGAACAAATCGCTTTACTATCGGCCTGGCGAAGAACCTGGACCAAATGGCGGTTAGCAGCGGATAGCCGATTATGACGTAAAGAATGAACGCTGAACTCAGAAGAAAGATGATCACGTAGCCGAGAGCCCTTTGCGCGGTAACGCACGAAACCCAGATTGCCTCCCGTTCAACATAGTAGTCTGACTTTTGAGCGTATCACGGAGATCGCGGAGGGAAAACTCTGAAATGGATACCATACCAGGGAGCCTGCCGGCAAACCAACGAGGTCTGGCCCCACACAGCGTAATGGGATACTGAGTCGTGACTGTTTTGAAGGAGCAAGCACTCGAACCGAAGAACATTACAGTAGTTGGGTTGGGTTATGTCGGCTGTGTCACTGCCGCGTGCCTGGCCAGGCTGGGACATTGGGTGACGGGCGTCGACACCGATCAGTTCAAGGTCCGGAACGTGATGGCCGGGTTCGCGCCGTTTTATGAGCCGGGGTTGGAGGAGATCGTTCGCGCCACGGTCCTCTCGGGACGATTGAAGGCTTCCTCTTCGCTGGCCGATAGCCTGGCCGAGGCGGATATCGCGCTGATTTGTGTGGGTACACCGTCCGAGGCGAATGGCAATCTGGGCCTGGCTCAATTGCGCCGGGTGTCGGAAGAGATTGCAGCGCATCTGGCGACGCGCACCCGGCAATTGATCGTGGTTGTCCGGAGCACCGTCTTTCCGGGAACGTGCGAGGAAGTTGTGGGCGGGGCGATGCGGGGGAACCAGTATTTCACCATCGTTTCAAATCCGGAGTTTTTGCGGGAAGGAGTGGCGGTGCGCGATTTTCTGGAGCCTTCGCTGCTGGTGGTGGGAGGCGATGACCGGGCCGCAGTGCGAACGGTGGCGGATCTCTATGCGGGCCTTCCTGTGGTCCCATGCCTGGTCACCTTGCGCACCGCCGAGATGATCAAGTATGCGTGCAATTGTTTCCATGCGCTGAAGATCGGATTTGCGAACGAGATCGGAACCTTGTGCGGGCCACTGGGGATTCCGGCGGGTGAAGTGATGTCGACCTTGTGCCAGGATGTGAAATTGAACGTATCTCCGGCTTACCTGAAGGCCGGATTTGCGTTTGGGGGATCCTGCCTGCCGAAGGATTTGCGGGCACTCACTTACCGGGCTTCACGAATGGACTTGAAGCTGCCGCTGCTCGAATCCGTGATGCCCAGCAATGAACGGCATCTGGAGCGCGCCATCCGGGCCGCGCTGGAACTGCCGGCCACCAGGCTGGGGGTATTTGGCCTGGCGTTTAAAGAGAACACGGACGATTTGCGGGAGAGCCCGGTGGTTACCCTGATTGAGCATTTACTGGGCAAGGGCCGGGATTTGCGGGTTTACGATCCGCACATTGTGATCGACCAGATATACGGCAGCAACAAAAACTACGTCTTAAATGCCGTGCCGCATATTGGCAAGCTGATGGCGGCGTCGCTCGACGAGGTATTGGGATCGTGCGAGAGTCTGATTGTGACGCAGGAGCCGTCCCCGGAAGCGGCCGGGAAGATCGCCGCAAGTGGGGTCCGGGTGTTAGACGTGGCTTCGCTGTAAGCATCGCGAACCTCTACAATGAAGTAACGAGCTCAACCGATGTGCGGAATCGCGGGTTTCCTTACCATTTCGCCGGCAAGCGGCGATGAAACAATACTGGAACGGATGACCACCAGCATCGCCCATCGCGGGCCGGATGGCTATGGTTACTTCACCGATCCGGGGGTTTATCTCGGGCATCGGCGTTTGAGCATCATCGACGTGGCGTCCGGCGGGCAACCCATGTCCAACGAAGACGATTCCGTGTGGATCGTCTATAACGGCGAAATTTTCAACCATGCCGATGTGCGTCCCGCGCTCGAAGCCGCCGGTCACCGTTATAAGACGCACTGCGATACCGAAACCATCCTGCACGCGTGGGAACAGTACGGCGCCGATTCTCTTGCGCTATTCCGCGGGATGTTCGCCTTCGCCCTGTGGGACCGGAAGCAGCAAACCCTGTTTTGCGTGCGCGACCGGCTAGGCATCAAGCCGTTTTACTATTTCTGGGATGGCCGGACCTTCGCCTTCGCTTCCGAAATCAAGGCCTTGCTCGAACATCCCGCGATCTCTCCGGAGCTCGAAACGGAACTTCTTCCCGAGTACCTGAGCTTCGGCTACAACAGCGAAGAGCGCACGCTCTTCCGCGGGATCAAGCGGTTGATGCCGGGCCATCACCTGTCCATCCGAATGCGCCGCAATCAACCACTCGAACTGAAGATCGCCCGTTACTGGGATGTGCCGGCTCCCTCTGCCGAACAGCACTCCGAAGCCGAATGGATCGCGGAGACGCGGCGGCGTCTCGAAGAAACCGTCCGGATGCGCCTGATGAGCGACGTGCCGCTCGGCATGTTTCTGAGCGGAGGGGTCGATTCCAGCGCTATCGCGGCGCTGACCAAGCGGCTGACCGATGGGCCCGTCAAGACATTTGCCGTGGGCTACCAGGAAGAGCAGTACAGCGAGTTGAGGTACGCTGCCGAAGTGGCCCGTACGATCGGCACCGATCACCACGAGATCGTCATCGGCATGGAGGATTTCTTTAACGCCCTGCCTTCGCTGATCTGGCACGAAGATGAGCCGATTACCTGGCCGTCGAGTATCTCGCTGCACTTCGTATCCAAGCTCGCAGTCTCACAGGTGAAGGTCGTACTCACAGGTGAGGGAAGCGACGAGTTATTTGCCGGATATCACCGTTATCGCTGGAACCGGATCAACATGCGGGCTGCCTCGATCTACGGCGGGCTCCCGGGACGGCTGCGCCGGCTCATCCGCGCACAGATTGAGACCACGCCATTGCTGGGCGCGGAACTCCGCAGGAAACTCGGCCATTCCTTCCTGGGCCGGGAAGGAACCGTGGAGTCCCTGTTCCTCGACAACTTTTATGCAGCATTCACGCTGGAACAACAGAATCGCCTGGTCGCGTCGCCGCCCGAGGCCGTCTACCGGAACTACCGGCGTTATTGGGATGCGCGTTCCGCGTCGCCGCTACTCGACCGCATGCTGTATGCCGACCAGAAAACCTACCTGGCCGAGTTGCTCATGAAGCAGGACCAGATGAGCATGTCGTGCTCCATCGAGAGCCGTGTGCCGTTTCTCGACCATACTTTCGTCGAGTTTTCGACCCGCGTACCGGAGGCGCTCAAAATGCATGGATCGGAGCAGAAGTACATCCTCAAGAAGGCCGTAGAAGATATTCTGCCGAAGAGCATCATCTATCGCAAGAAGATGGGCTTCCCTACCCCGCTCAAGCAGTGGCTACGGGATCCCCGGGCCGAGCAGTTATTCAGCGCCATCCTCGCCCGCGACGGATTCGTGGCCGGGTATCTCGATCTACGAGAAATCGAGGAGCTGGTGAACCGTCACCGGTCGGGGGCGGAAGATGCCACGGATCGTTTATGGAGGCTGCTCAATCTGCAAATCTGGGGTGACGTTTTCATTACGGGTAACCGGGATCGCTGGGCAAACGGCGCGCTACCCCGTGAAGCGGCATACTCGGCCGTATGAAATTGCTATGGGTGAAGACCGACTTCCTCCACCCGACCACGCGCGGCGGCCAGATCCGGACGCTCGAAATCGTCAAGCGACTCCACCGGCGCAACGAAGTTCATTACATTGCGTTCGATAATCCGGCCCAGCCGGAAGGTTTGGAGCGCGCCGGCGAGTATTCGACGCGAGCCTATCCAATCGCGCATGAAGCCCCGTCCAAGAGATCCCTGAGGTTCGTAGCGCAGCTTGCCGGCGGCCTGGTGTCGCCGCTGCCGGTGGCGGTCAACCGGTGGAAGTCCGCTGAGATGCGCGCGACGATCGACGAAGTCTGCGCCCGCGAGCGATTCGACGCGATGGTCTGCGATTTCCTGGCGCCGGCGCCCAACTGTGGCGCGCTGGACCGGTACGTTCTCTTTCAGCATAACGTCGAAACCATGATCTGGAGGAGGCGTGTGGAGCATGCGCCGGATCCCCTGCGGCGGTCCTATCTCAAGCTGCAGGCCGCTCGCATGGAAGCTTATGAGCGCGAAGTCTGCCGGAAAGTGAAGAGGATCATTGCGGTGTCGGACGCCGATGCGAAGACGATGCGCGAGATGTTCGGCGCCGGCGATGTGACGGTAGCGGCAACCGGTGTCGATACCGGGTATTTTGAACCGCGCGCTTCAAGCGCGCCCGCCCGCGACTTCGCATTCGACCTGGTTTTCGTCGGCTCCATGGATTGGCTGCCCAATACCGACGGAATGAAGTTTTTCACCGGCAGCATCCTGCCGCTCATCCGCAAGACTTTACCGGAATGCACGGCCGCGATTGTAGGCCGCACCCCGGATCCTGAGATCCTGGCCATGGCCGCGGCGGACCCGAAGATCAAAGTGACGGGCACGGTCCCGGATGTGCGGCCTTATCTCTGGAATGCGAAGTTGTCGATCGTACCGCTGCGAATCGGAGGCGGCACGCGACTGAAAATTTACGAAGCGATGGCGGCCGGGTGTCCGGTGGTTTCGACCACGCTCGGCGCCGAGGGACTTTCGGTTTCGCACCCCGGAGATATCCGTCTGGCCGATACTCCCGAACAGTTCGCCGGCGAGTGCATCCGCCTGCTGCAATCGGAGGATGAACGAAGGAGTCTGGCCGAGGCCGCCTACCGGCTGGTTCGGGAACGCTTTTCCTGGGATATCATGGCGGCACAGTTCGAAGCTATGTTGCTTCCGTAGCAGGGGTATTATCTGATTCAAGGGCTCAGGCGTCCTCCCCGGCCAGACCGGAAGGGCTCGCTCATCAACAGAAGGATATATACGGCGAGTACGCGACGAACTATACGGATTGACGGGTGCTTAACAGTTTTGGGGATTTACCATCGGCAACCGCTTGTGTTGAATCTGCGAGACTTACTGAGCCGCGACTGTCAGAAGGTGTGCGTCTCCCCCAAGACTGTTAAGCACTATACGGATTGACTCTCGTCCAGCGGTGGGCGGATAATGGCACACAATGGCGCGTCACGCACGACAACTGATTTTACTCGCTCTTTTTATGGTTGCGCTCCCGGCTTTCGGGATTGTGATTCCTGCCTGCGACACTTTGAGCAGCCAGCCGACCGGTCAGGACTGCATCACGGCCGATTATACGGCAGGCGGCACAGTCTACGACAATCTCAACAGTGGCGTCAACCTGGACGGAGTCGTGTACGTTCAAATCGGTTATGTAAGTTGTTCTGGCGTGCTGATCAGTCCGACGCAGGTGCTGACCGCGGCGCACTGCTTCTGGGGAGGTTCCGGGCTGGCCACTGTGAGCTTTCAACAGTCCAACGGCCCCCTCGATCCCATCACTGGAACGTGGGTGGACGATCCGGATTACCCCAATGCCCAAGGCCCCGATCAGGCGTGGCTCAGCGGCGCCGATCTGGCGATCGTGACGCTTACCAGTCCGGCTCCGTCGTGGGCGCCGGTCTATCCGCTTTATACCGGAACAATACCTTACGGGAGTGCCCTTACGGTTGCGGGATTCGGGGACAACGGGACGGGCGATACGGGCGCGAATACCACCAACGGTACCAGCGCCGGCGGTACGCGCCGCGCGGGCCAAAACTCATATGACACCGTCGCCAGCTCATCGAAGGCCTTCGGGGCGGGTTTTCCCTCGGATGTTCTGATGGCCGATTTCGATGACGGTTACAGCGCGAACAATGCCTTCGGCTTGACGGGAACCGACAGCCTGGGCTTTACCGACGAGGTCGATGTCGCGCCGGGAGACTCCGGCGGCCCGTCCTTCTACAACGGCATGATCGTTGGCATACATGACATCGTCGGTTGCAGCCCGACGTACACGATGGACCCAAACGGATGCGTTGATACCGACACCTCTTTTTACGGCGAGGTTTTCGGCGACACGAACGTGAATGGAGTAGACGCAAGCGGTAACTCCAACCTCGCGTGGATCGACGCGCAGATTGTGGAAGCCACTCCGGAACCCTCATCGTGGCTTCTCTGTATAGCGGCTGTGCCGGCGCTCGCATTCCTGCGCCGGAAGAGATCCTGACGATAACCTGCCGGCCGCCACGCGCGACGCTCTAAAGCTTAAGCTCCCTTAGTCCCAAAGGAGGTATACCAACAAAGACCTGGACAACTGTGAGTTTTCGTACGACCATTAGTACTATCAGTACTATTTACAATACTATGCACCGCTTCCATGTGATTGTTCGTCTGTGTTTCCTTTCTTTTCTTCTCACTACGGCATTCGGGCAGAATAGCTCGCCGGAGCTTTGGTACTGGCAACAGGCCTATCCGGAGAGCCCGTCGGATGTGAGCGCAATCGAAACCCAAATCAATCAAGCCCTCAGCTACGGATACACGGGCGTGGCATTCTGGAGCTCGACGTTTAGTTTTATGGGGTCGCCTGTCCACCCTGCCAACAATGTGGCGTACATGCAGCAACTCGTCTTGTACGCTCAATCGAAAGGCATTAAAACCACGGGAACGGTGGCGCCCTACGGGTTTTCGGACGATGCGCTGCTCAATAATCCAAATTGGGCCGAGGGAGAACAGGTGACCGGGTCCCAATTCACGGTGAACGCAACCAAAACGGCACTCGTGCCGGTGAATAGTTTCGGGGGAGTGGTCAATCCTGGTTTCGAATCCGGGTTGACCGGGTGGTTCGGCTTGAACGATTCCAATATGGGCATCGACACCACCGTCGCGCACAGCGGAACGGCTTCAGGCTATGTAACAAACGCAACCGGAAATGCGCGCTTCGAGCAAACTCTTAGTGTCATCCCCTGGAGACAGTATCACGCAAGCTAGCTATTTCCAGCTTGGGACGAGTAGTGAGAATGTCTACTTCCAGTTGAGCGGGACACCTGCGGTCTCGGCAGCCCCGGAGGCGTCAAGTCTGACGCTACTGGCGACCGGTCTGTTGGTTATGGGGATTATTGCCCGCGCGCAGGAGCGCCGGAGTTGGCGGAACGGCCACTCTTATACCCAGCCGTGAGCTTTGTAGTAAGCGACTTTAGCGGTCTCCTGAAGAAGCATCCAGAAGATGCTCCAACGTTGAGTCCAGTCGTTCAAACGTTTATGGGCATCCGGGATCGCCAAAGGACTCGCGTCGACGCCTGCCCTGCGGAAGGCGCCTAACGCCCTTCTCATGTGAAAGTCGCTGGTCAGCAGCACCTTGCGACTCGTGTCCCCCCGTAAAAGCGCGGCGACGTTGAGCGCATTCTCACGTGTGGATGTTGCAGCGTTCTCCACCAGCACGACTTGCGGAGGCACGCCTTGGGAGGTAATGAACTCCTTCATTAGGGGCGCTATATTTTCCCCTGTCACGACAATCCGGTGGTAGCCTCCGGTGTGCCACGCACGAACGGCATAAACACTTCGCCAGTATGACGTCTGGCCGATTATGTCGGGCGCCACGATATCACCGCCAAGGACGATGAGCACGTCGCCACTCTCGTCTCTCCATGGCGTGGAGAGCGCCGTCGTCCAATAGTGCAGCAGGGGGACCGCCACGGTGACGGTGATGAGTAACAGACCGAGGCAAGACGCCAGGAACTGTAAGCGACGGAGCAAGCGCGAGAGAGGTGGAGCGAAGCGCATCAGGCGTTCATCCCAATCCGCAACTCGCCAATCATCGCTCTGTGGCTTGTGCCGCTCGACCGGAACGCGACAGCAGTGGCCAGGATGGGGCCGGTAAGCACCACAGTGCCGATTGGCGCGGCAATTCGCGCCCGGGTGAGCAGGAGTCGAGTCAGATCTTGATTCTACACTCGTGCGCGTCGGGTGGGTGCTTAACCGGTTTTTGGGAAACGTAGCGCTCCCTGACGGTCGCGGCTCAGTAAGCCCCGCGAAATCATCGCCGCCGTTACTGAGCCGTGACCGTTAGGGAGCGGTTGCCGTGGTGAATTCCCAAAAGTGTTAAGCACCCCGCGTCGGGTGGATTCGCCGCAGCGTCGTATCCTATTCGGTAGCATCGATGTCGCAAACCTCCGGTAACAACACAGAAGATCGGCATTTCCAGCACTACACATTCAAGCATCACGTGGTTTCCTGGGTAAGCCGCAAGCTCTTCGAGCGGTGCACCTACACCGTTCAGCACGGTTTATTGCGTGGCCTGAAAAGAAAGGGCGGACTGGGTTGGGTACCTCAGGCGTTCTCAAGGTCCATTGAAACGGCGGAGATCGAATTCTGGAAAAAGCTTCCGCTGGCCGGATTAACCGTTTACGACGTCGGATCGTTCGAGGGGCTGCTAGCATTGTTTTTCGCGAGCCGGGCGGAGCGGGTGATTTGTTATGAGCCGAATAGCCGCAATCACCGCCGTCTGCTGGACAATATCGAGCTGAACGGATTCACGAATGTGGTGGTCAGAAAATTAGGGGTTGGGGAGGCCCCGCAGCAGGTTCAATTGACCTGGAATCCAGCGATGCCGGGTGGCGCTTCGGCGGAAAGCGCTACCGCCGCGCACCTGCAGGATACGGTTTCCAGTGCGCAGGTTGAAACTATCCCCGTCACTACCCTCGACAAGGACGCCGAGGAGCACGGACTGCCCGCTCCCGACCTCATCAAGATCGACATCGAAGGCTGGGAACTACAGGCGCTGCGGGGAGCGGGTCATCTGTTGCGCCAGTTCCGGCCAGCCTTGTTTATCGAGATGCATGGCGAGACCATGGCTGAGAAGAAGCGCAAGGTCGCGGATATAGTCCAGTTTCTGGAAGAGGCCGGCTACCCGGTGATTGAACATGTTGAGACCGGGCAACGCGTGACGAGGGCGAATTGCCGGATTGCGGTCGAAGGGCACCTTTATTGTCCGCGGGTCCCCGCGGCCGTGAGTTAGAGGGCGCGCCTTGCATATTTGTTTTGCCTGCTCCGAATATCCACCCGCGCCGCATGGCGGAATCGGCAGTTTCGTACAGACCTTAGGGCGCGAACTGGTGCTGCGAGGGCACCGTGTGTCCGCCGTTGGGATGTATGGCTACGGACCGCATCTGGAGGGCGAGGAGGACGATTGCGGGGTTCGTGTCATCCGGGTTCCGAGCCGCGGTTGGCCGGTGCTGCGGATCCTGCCAAATCGCCTCCGCCAGCGCAGGGCATTCTTTGAATTACATCGTCAAACTCCTATCGACATCATTGAAGGAAGCGAGGCGGCGTTCGCGCGCACGGGTGGGGGGTTGCCCGGATTGAAATTACTCCGCATGCACGGGGGTCCGGCGTTCTTTGGAATTCGCGACATCCGGCAACTTCACGCCGAGAGGTGGTCCTTCCGGATTGCCGACGAGATTTGCGCGGTCAGTCAATGTGTGGCGGATGGAACCAGACGCATTCTCGGGTTGGGCGAGCGTTACGTGGAGGTGATTCCAAATCCAGTGAATGTGGACGAATTCGCGCCTCCCGACGACGGTTCTGAGGAAGAAGGGCTGCTGGTTTTCACGGGCACGGTTATCGAACGAAAAGGCATCCGCCAACTGCTCCAGGCGATGCCGGCCATTTTGGCTGAAGTGCCCTCTGCTCATCTCGAAGTCTATGGGGGAGAGGCCGTACCGGAGCCCGCCATTCCACTAGCGAAGGTGCTGAACGATTCTCTGCCGCCGCAGGTTGCCACCCGGGTGACATGGAAAGGCCGGGTGGCGCGGGCTGATCTGCCGAAGGCGCTCCGGCGCGCCAGCGTGTGCATCTATCCGTCACACATGGAAGCGATGCCCATCGGATGGCTGGAGGGTCTGGCAACCGGGAAAGCGGTGGTAGCTTCAAAAACGGGTCCCGGACCGGAAGTTGTCGACGACGGCGTAACCGGGTTGCTCTGCGATCCTGCCGACCCGAGCTCAATTGCGGAGAAGGTCATCCGTCTGTTGAAGGATCGCGACGAACGGCGCCGCCTCGGAGAGGCAGCCAGGAAATTGTGCGTAGAGCGATACTCGTTGCCCGCCCTCGTCCAGCGGAATATCGACTACTACCAACGACTGTTATCGAAAAGGCAGGGCGGGCCTTTCTCTTAGGCTTAGGGTTGACGCAAGAATAAGGTGGCAGCTTGAGCCAACTCCGACACGGATCCAGATCCAGCAGACACGAGCGACACGGCGCCGCACGGTACGCCCGCAACACAATATGACGTTATTGTTGCGTGGTCTCTAAGGGCTCGGTTAAGGAGATTGGCTGCCCGCGCCCATAAGACTAACACCGCACCTTCTTGAAATACGGCGGACGGAGAGGCCGCCATCGCCGGTACCGGTCCGCAAACCATTGAGGAGCGTGACGCTTCATAAAGGAAGCGGTCGCCACGGGTTTTATTATGGCAGTATCCGGTCCCGCGGCCTGTTTCCAGTAAAGGAGTGGATAATCGCTCTGCACCGGCGCTTGTGAAAAAGCAACCGACGCAAGTTTTCTCGCGCATACGACCAGATAGGTTGGCCGCCTATTGACGAGTTCTACCCGGGACCCGAGTTGGGTGGGGTCGGCAACTTCGTACCACACCGATTTCCAGGGTTGCTCGTACAGGAGCACCTTCTCGATCTCAAACCCATTCTCCGGCGTGAACACCCGGAAGAATAGTTCGGGGCTGAACTGGTAAAACCCGTGGCCCATCACATTGTTGGTTGGCGTCACGCATAGGAAGTGTCCCCCGGGAGCGATCGCCTGCATACAATTCCGAAGTGCGGCGGAGAAATTAAAAACGTGTTCCAGGGTGCCCCCGTCAACCACCAGGCTGAATCGATCGCGCAGAGCCTCCGGCCACGCTTGGTTGAGGTCCTGTATGATCGTGGCATGTTCGTAGCTGGAAACATCCATTGAATCTACGCGGTTCGCGCCTAGCAACTTGAGGAGCGGCTCGCAATATCCATCGTCGATGAATAGCCGCCTGGTGTCCTCGGCGTTCAGCTTAATTCCATTGCGCGCGAGTAGCGGACGGATTTCGTTGGGTTTGACATACATCCACTGCCGGCCCAATGTAAGAACCCGATCAAGTGAGATGCCGAGATCCTTCGACCGTGCCAGGAACTGAATCGTTGCGAGGTCAAATCCCATTACAATAGACTATTGGTAATATCCGCAGGGTGACGACGCGG
>Ga0302320_10007066_pt1 | contig 24796 bp, 12 predicted proteins | sample Bog_T0_3_FD_202130 | JGI IMG/M metagenome (GOLD analysis project Ga0302320, IMG submission 202130) | Peat permafrost microbial communities from Stordalen Mire near Abisko, Sweden - Bog_T0_3 | ecosystem: Environmental > Terrestrial > Soil > Wetlands > Peat | place: Sweden: Abisko, Stordalen Mire...
CGTTTGACCCAAGGGCGTCAGTCAGTCCAGCGAAAGCATAGCCATGGAGACATACATCAAAGATTTAATCCACCTGCCCGAACAGGTGAATCGCGGAGATTTCGTCCTGCGCCTGACGGAGGACCGTGGTGGCACCGGTGTCCAGGCAGCAACCGGCTCTCTTGATCGTACTGGACGGCATGTCTCAGGCGGTTTTCCGTGAACTGATCTCCGATTTGATGCGCCGCAATTGGGTGGAACTGGCGGCCCCAGCCGCCGACATTCCGCGCACCGCGCTGGTTGCGATTCCTTCCATCACAGAAATATCGCGCGGGGCGTTGTTGAGTGGACAATTACCCACTCCCACAAAAGGATCCGAGAAAACAGATTTTTCTAGCAATGATCGGCTGCTTGAACAGGTCGGGAACAAGCCGCAACTGTTTCTTAAGGGCGATCTGGTGGAAGCTGGCCGGATGGGGCTGCCCGGTACGGTAACGCAGGCTTTGGCCAATGGTCGTTGCAATTTGGTGGGCGTGGTGGTGAATGCGGTTGATGATTCCCTGGGTTCGTCGGATCAGACAAGTTATTCGTGGGCTTTGGATAAATTGGGTCCGTTGGCTGAACTAATGCGGATGGCCAGCGAAACGGGTCGGGTGGTGATCCTGACGAGCGACCACGGACACGTGCTGGATGAAGGATCACGGCTGGTTCGGCAGCCGCTCGCGGAAACCGGAGACCGATATCGTTTGGCAGGCGGGGCACTCAGCGAGGGGGAAATGGAATTTCGAGGCACTCGCGTTCGCGCAGCCGTTGGCGCCGACAGCGTGGTCGCTCTCGCCTCGCCTCGCCGTCGGTATCAAGGCAAACGTCGTGGCTATCATGGTGGCGTTTGCCCAGCGGAGCTGGTTGTACCCTGCGTCGTGCTCAGGAGTTCAAATACAGAGGTCCCCAAGGCGTGGGAGGATTTACCGCCATACGAGCCCGAATGGTGGTCGCTACGGCAGGAAGTTTTGATGCCCGTGAATTTGCTGGCCGAGCAGCCTTTACCGGCACATCGACGGACCGGCCAAAAGCAGGCGGAGCTTTTCAATCCGCCGGTGGAGACTCCCCAAGGAACCTCAGCCTGGATCGAGCAACTGATTGCTTCGTCAACGTACCAGCAACAGGCCCGAGCGGCGGTACGCGGCGCGCCGCCGGTGGAGCAGATCAAGCGGTTCCTGGCATTGCTCGACCAACGAAATGGACGCATCCAGCGGGGACATTTGGCGCAGCAACTGGCGATGCCTTTGATCCGCGTGGACGGCATGATCCAAAATTACCGGCGGCTGTTGAATGTGGACGGCTATGATGTGCTGGCTTACGATCAGTCTTCGGAAACCATTGTGCTGAACCTCGAACTGTTGAAAAACCAGTTTGAACTTTGACCAGGCTTATGTCGATCAGTCCAAAGCGACGAAATGAAATCTTGGAGGCGCTCCGAAAAGGAACTGTTCCCCAGGATGGATTGGATATGCTTGCGGTAGGGCTGGCACCTTTCGAGAAGATGGTGGACGATGATTTGCGCCGGGTGCAGGAGAATGGCAGCGCCTTCAAAGCCATTCGCGGTGATTACGGATGCGGCAAAACATTCTTTTCCCGTTGGCTACAACAGCGTGCCCGGCGGCTACAGTTTGCGACGACTGAAGTTCAGATTTCCGAGACTGAGACTCCGCTTCACCGGTTGGAGACAGTTTACCGCCGGATGTTGGAGCGTCTGGCCACCCCCTCCATCCGTCAAGGCGCATTCCGGAGCGTCATCGAAGCATGGTTTTTCGCCTTGGAGGAAGATGTTTTGTCGTCAGGCAAGATTGATCCCAACGACGCGGCTGGAATTCTTGCGGCCACGAACCAACTCATGGAGAAGCGGCTGGAAAGCATTTCCAAGACAGCGCCAGCGTTTGCGGCGGCTTTGCGCGCCTATCGGATAGCCATTGCCGCCAGCGATACCAGCACCGCAGATGGATTGCTGGCCTGGCTGGCCGGTCAACCCAACGTCGCGGCCAGCGTCAAACGGGCGGCAAACATCAAGGGTGAGGTGGATCACTTTACTGCGCTGAGCTTCCTTCAGGCATTGCTGGTGGTCTTGAGTGACAGCGGTCATCCCGGTCTGGTCTTGGTCCTGGACGAAGTCGAAACCTTGCAACGGGTCCGTTCCGATGCCCGGGAAAAAGCGCTGAATGCACTGCGCCAGTTGATTGATGAACTGGATGCGGGACGATTTCCCGGACTTTATTTGGTCGTGACGGGGACACCCTCTTTTTTTGAGGGGCCTCAAGGTGTCCAGAAGCTGCCGCCATTGGCGCAACGATTGCATACCGACTTCGCAGCGGATGGCCGTTTTGACAATCCCCGCGCACCGCAGATCCGTTTGCAGCCCTTTGGAAAGGCGGAAATGTTGGAAGTCGGCTGCAAGGTGCGTGATTTGTTTGCCGACGGTTGCTCCTCGGCTGAGCGGCTGCGGGGTTGTGCAGATGACGATCTCATCCAAAGGCTGGCCGCCGGCGTTAGCGGAAAACTGGGTGGCAAGACCGGAATTGCCCCCCGGCTCTATCTCAAGAAGCTCGTCGCCGAGGTGCTTGATCGCATTGACCTCTATGCGGACTTTGACCCCAAACGAGATTACCGGCTAACGATCCGCGAGGAAGAAATGACGGACGAGGAGCGCAACACTGCGCCCGCCTCGTCGGTGGATGACATTCAACTTAAATTGTGACTGGTTTTGAACGACTAGATCCGCTGGTTCAGCACCACATCGTCAATACTTTGGGTTGGCGCGAACTGCGGCCGTTACAGGAGGCCAGTATTGAGCCGGTGCTTCGTGGTGATAATTGTCTTTTGCTCGCACCGACAGCTGGCGGGAAAACCGAGTCCGCCCTTTTCCCCTTGCTTTCTCGCATGTGCAGTGAGCGTTGGATCGGACCAAGTGTCATTTACGTCTGCCCCCTTAAAGCGTTGATTAACAATCTGGGTGAGAGAATGGATCGCTACACCCGGATGGTCGGACGTGGCGCGGCGATCTGGCACGGCGATGTCAGCCAAGCGGAGAGGAAACAAGCACGACAGGAACCGCCGGATATTCTGCTGACGACCCCCGAGTCATTGGAGGGGATGCTGATTTCAACCAATCCGCAGATGAAAATTCATTTGCGCAATCTTCAAGCGGTCGTGGTGGATGAGGTCCATGCCTTTGCTGGTGACGATCGAGGCTGGCATCTCCTTTGCGTATTGGAGCGACTCAGCGCCCGGTCCGGGAAGGATTTTCAGCGAATTGGCCTTTCCGCCACTGTCGGCAATCCGGATGAACTTTTGAGATGGTTGGCCGGAAAAAGCAGCCGGGCACAAATAGTTGTTCAGCCACCGTCCGAACGGGGCACGGTGGCGGATGTCACCTTGGATTATGTCGGCAGCCTGGAGAACGCCGCCGCCGTAATCACGCGGCTCCATCGTGGGGAAAAGCGGTTGGTGTTCTGTGACAGCCGCAGTCGCGTTGAAAGTTTGGCGGGCTTGCTGCGAACGGCCGGGGTGCAGGCTTTTGTTTCGCACAGTTCGCTTAGCATCGAGGAACGGCGACGTGCCGAAGAGGCTTTTGCGCGTGGCGAGGACTGCGTTATTGTAGCCACGAGCACGCTCGAATTGGGAATTGACGTGGGAGACCTCGACCGGGTGATCCAAATTGATGCGCCGACCCGTGTGGCTTCGTTTCTGCAACGATTGGGCCGGACTGGAAGAAGACCCGGGAAAGCGCGCAATTGTTTGTTTCTATGCACTAACGAGCGATCCCTACTGCAAGCCGCCGGTTTATTGAATCTGTGGCAAACAGGTTTTGTTGAACCAATCGTTCCACCTTTACTGCCGTATCATATCATTGCGCAACAGGCGATGGCCTTGTGTCTCGAACACGGCGGTATGGGGAAACACGACTTGCTGGCATATTTGCGGCGCCTTTTGCCAAACCAGGAAATTCAGGAATCCGATTTGGTCAATATTCTTGAGCATATGCTTTCCAGCCATGTGCTGGCATCGGACGGGGCGCGCTACTTCATCGGTGAGGAAGGGGAAACCCAGTTTGGCCGGCGCCATTATCTGGAACTGGTTAGCGTTTTCATGTCTGCACCAGTGCTGACGGTGACAGATGGGCGCAATGAATTAGGCCAGGTGGATCAAAATCTGTTTTTTTCACCAGAGCCATGCTCGGGTCGGCTGTTGTCGCTCGCCGGCCGCGGCTGGCGCGTTGAGCGCATCGACTGGAAAGACCGCCGAGTGTATGTCACTCCGACCGAGGCGCTGGGAAAAACGGTGTGGATTGGGTCTTCCGCCGGACTATCACTGGTCATGGGCCGGGCCATCAGGTCGGTATTGCTGGGTGACGATGCGCCGGCCTACTGGAGCCAGCGGACGCGAGAATGTATCAGGGATCTTCGGCTAGAATTTGCGTTCCTGAAAGCCAGACACACTGCGATTTTGTTCCAAACCGGCGGACGACATTGCTGGCTTACGTTTGCAGGAACGGCGCTCAATCTCGCCCTGGCGGAAGCATTGGCTCATTTCCATGTAAAAACCGAACGAAGCGATGATTTTGCCATCTGGTTTGATGATCGACAAACGCCCGATGACATCGGAAGCGGGCTGCGGAGGTTGAGCGAAGTTGGTGCGATTCAGTTCATTGGGTTCAACGAGGAAGCGGAGCAGTTGCTCAAATATTCCGAGTGCTTGCCGGCAGACTTGCGAGCCAAGGAGATAGTGGCGAGGCGCTGCACCGCGTCGGATTTAAATTCTGTTTTGGCCGAACCCCGCCAGATCGTCACCATGCAAGAATCGTCCAGTTTATCCCTGGCTTGAATCAGGAGCAGCTATCGGCAAGAATTACGAACTCGGTACAACTGGACAGTGAGTCCGCAGTGAAAATCCCTTTGGCCTCATTCTGGACTGTTAACACGCGGCGAAGGCAAGAACCTTATGAAAATCTACCACGCGGCTGACATTCATTTAGGTCGCCGGCGGCTTGACGGTCGATTGCCCGACGATGACATCGTGGTGGCATTCCGGTTTATCGCTCAGGAAGCCATCCGCGAAAAGGCCGACGTGTTTCTTCTCGCCGGCGATTTATTTGACCATCCCCAAGTGGATCCTCCTCATTTGCGCCAGGCTCAGGCTGTTCTACGGCTGCTCAAGGATGCGGGCATCCCCGTGATTGCCATCGAGGGAAATCACGACAAGCCGTTCGTAAACAGCGATGCCCCGACCTGGGTCCGATTTTTGGCGGAAGATGACCTCCTGATCCTGCTTCGCCCCGAGTTCCATGCAGAGGGTGTGCGGCTGGGTGAGTGGGATACCAAGTCGCGCACCGGCGCGTGGTTGAAAATCGGCGGCGTGCGGTTTGTGGGGGGCGGTTACCTTGGCGCCGCAACCCCGAACAAGGTTCGCCAAATAATCGAACAATTAAAGGGAGGCGCGACGAATGTCCTGCTGTTGCATGCGGGACCCGAATATTTTGTGGGCGAGGGTGGCGGATTCAGCAAGGACGACCTCCAGATGCTGAAAGAGAAAGTGTGCTACCTCGCGTTGGGGCATATCCACAAGCCCATGGTTTACGGTGGTTGGGCCTGCAATCCCGGCTCGCCCGAGAATTGCGACCTGCGGGAGGCGCTGTATTCCCTTGGGAAGGATGGACAGCCGGTCGGACGAGGTTACGCTGTGCTGGAGATTGACCCCAACCGTCCAGATCAGCCTGTTTCATTGGAAATCCGCTCGAATCCCCGCCGACCATGCTTTCGGGTTGAACTGGATTGCACGTCCTTTGGCAACAAAACCAAGAACGGCGCAGAGGCCTTTCTGGCTTCGGCGGTCAATGCCATCAAGGCAGGGAGCCCTGATAACACCGCCGTGGTCGAACTCATGCTTGCTGGCAGTTTGAACCTCAACCGTGTTGCCCTGGATTTGACCAAGGCAGCGCTGGAAATCGCCGAACAAGCCGGTGTCTTTGCGGTATCGCTGGACACAACGCGCCTGAATATCGGCAATGGCTTCGCCCCTGGAGGATTGGCAGGCGCGGATTTGTTGCCACGGGATGAACTGGAGCGTCGGGCGATCTTGCAGCTTGTGGATGAACAACCGCTCTGGGGATTGCAGGACGAAGGTCAGGCCTTCGCCGACTTGTTCTACGAAATCAAGGAACTGGTACGGGCCGGGCAAACAGGGGAAGCGATAGCTGGCCGGATTGGGATATCGCCGCTTGTTGAAAAGGTTCGCTTGGCCAGTGCCACAAGCGCGCCGGGTGCGCCGCCGCCTATTTCCGGGGAATCGACCGCAACCACGGAGGAAGTCCCATGATCATCCAGTCCATTCGCCTGAAGAACATTAAGTGCTATAGCAATGGAGTAGATGGATCCGGCATTGCCATCGCCTTTGAGCCTGGAGCCAACCGTGTCGCGGGCCGTAATGGTCATGGCAAAACAACCCTGATTGAATGCATTGGTTATGCCCTGTTTCTGGCACCTCCCCAATTCGAGGAGAATTTCCAAACCGAAACCTATTTTCTCAGCTATGGGGCCAAGGAGGGAGAAATCGATGTGACTTTCAATTGCGAGGGTGAATCGTATCGCATTGAACGTGCCGTCGGAAAGCAGATCAAGCGCCGCTCCAAGGTGATTCAACTCAGCGACCAGAGCATTTGTGCCGAAGGAGAACAGGAAGTTTCCGCCTTCCTTTGCCGGCTATTGAAGTTTCCAGACCCCGGCCATCTGTCCGAAATTTTCCGCAAACTGGTCGGGGTTAAGCAGGGCCGGTTAACATGGCCTTTTGATTCCAAGCCAAGCGAAGCCAAACGTTACTTTGAGCCACTGTTGGACGTGGAAGTTTTTCGCGATTGTTTTGATCGTCTCAAAGGTGCGGTCGAGACTTTTGAGTCCCAGCGTGGCGAGCATCTTGCGAAACAGGCCGCCATCAACGAACGCATCAACGAACGTGCGAACAGTCCTGAAGCGCTTGCGAGCGCACGGCAAAGAGTAACAACAACAACGACCGCTCTTGCAGTGGCCACCAAAGATCGGGATGCGGCCCTGAGATTAAAAGAGCAGTTGGAAATCTCAGGCAAAGCGGTCGACTCCTCTCGAAACGTCCTGAATTCAGCAAATCAAAAAGTTGATCACGCCAAGAAACTGCGCGAAGCTGCCGAGAAACAGCTTGATGAATCCAAGGACGCAGTCCAGATCTTGGTGGATAATGATGCAGCACACCAAGCGCATACCGAAGCAGTCCAGACCCTTGGGTTGCTTGAAATATCGCGCGAGCAGCGGGATCGCTTGAAGCTAAAGCGTGACAATGCTGAAAAAGAACGGGTCCTTCATCTGGGCAAGTCTGTTGCCGCGCGTGAACAGGCCCGGGAGTTGACCCTTCAAGTCGAAGGGAAGGAAAAGGAGAGTGACACTCTCATTGACAAAATTACCCCGCTGAAAAAGGCTCTCGAAATATCGGCTGGCGAATTTATAACCTCCGCCAAACAAGCTGAGGAGGCGGAGGACCATCGTGATGCCATTGGCGGATGGATTGATGGGCTAGAAAGTTTGATCACGTCGCAGAATCGCGGCGCGGCCACGGTGGGCCGCCTATCCAGGGAGATTTCGGGATGGGACGGCAACAAGTTGCAGGCAGCGGAGAAAACTGAATCATCTGCCGCCAGTGTCTTGAAGGACTCTGAGACCAAATTGACCAAGGCCGAGCAGCATCATGCGACGCTCAAGGATCAGCTCGAAGAAATTGCTGGTGGCATTTGTCCGTTCCTAAAGGAAAAGTGCCGGCAGTTTGATCCTGCCAAAATACGGGCGGATTTGGAGCAACAAACCTCAGCCATTGCGGGGCTGAAGCAGGAAGTTAAACAGAGCAAGTCGGCTCACGATGAGGCGGAACGCGCACTCCGAGAACTCAGGGCGGCTCAAGCGAAAATTTCCGGAATGGAAACGGAATTGAACGAAGCCTTGAGGAGCTACTTGGATGGTTTAAAAAACCTAAACTCAGATGAAGCCATTTCGGCATACGAATGGCTGTCAGGTTGGGAACCTCAACTATCCGCCATGCCCGCCGCCACAAACATTATCCTTGAGAAAACCGTCCCCGCCAAGGTGGTTGGCATCCAGCAGCAACTGGCTGCCTTCGTAAGCGACGCCAATACTTGGTGGGCGAAAACCAACGCCGCTATCAAGGCGCGCATCAAGACATTCAATGTGGAGGCGCAGACGCGCAAGGCCCAGGAAACCAGTCTCAAGCAATATTCTGAAGAACAGAACCGGCTCAAGATGGAGATTCAGAAGTTGACCGAAAAGGCCAAAGCCAAAGAATCCGAAGCCAAGCAACACGATGGAGAGGTGACGCGTTTGGCCACGCAAGTTGGTAATCTGGATGACGAGTTGAAAGCCTTCGTCAGCTTGGACAATGATCTCAAACGTGAACAGCAGAAACGCGATGCCAATCGCGTTGGCCATGAGCGCTATCTTGGTGCCAGGAAAATTGCCGACGAATTGACGGCAAGGCAAACTCGGCTGACGCAACTACTGGCCGATGAGTCTGCCGCACAACAAGCGCATTTGACGGCGACCGCCGCAGTGCAGAAAGCCGAGCAGAATTTTGACCCTGAGAAACTGAAAACCGCGCTTGCAGACCACCAAGACAGGCGTGACCGTGTCACCGTGTTGCATTCAACCCTAGCGACTGAGAAGGAAAGTCTGACGAAAGAGGAAACTCGGTTCAAAGAATGGGAAAGTGCTTGCCTGGAACGTCAGCGCGTGTCGGCAGAAATCGGGCGTTGCGAGGCGTCGGTGGCTATCACCGAACTGGCACGCAGAACATTGCGTGACACCGCCCCGGCCGTCGCCCAGCATCTGTGCAACCGAATCGCCATCAGAGCGCAAGGTGTTTTCAACCAGATGAATCCGGACCCCATCGAACTCACATGGGACGCAGAACGCTATAGCCTGCGTGTTGTCCCTGACGATCGTCGATTTGCCATGCTGTCGGGCGGTGAACAAACCAAACTCGCCCTGGCGATGACCCTGGCCATGATTGAGGAATTCAGTGGACTGCGGTTTTGCATTTTCGACGAACCCACTTACGGTGTGGACGCGGACAGTCGCCACAAGCTCGCGGATGCCATCCTTCAAGCCCAAGCAGCCGCGGGACTTGATCAACTGCTGCTTGTTTCCCATGACGATGCTTTCGAGGGCAAAATTGACCACGCCATCCTGTTGGAGAAATCCGCCGGGCTGGGAACCAGCGTGCTTGATGCTTAAATTTTTCAAGTTTCACCAATCACATGCACGACATTCAGAAAACGGATACGGTAATGAGCGAAGAAGTGATAACCAAGGCACGCGTCGAACTGCCTCCTGGGTTGTTGGCAAAAGTCCAGGCCCTGTACGATCTGGGACTGTGTCGCCAGGCCTATGATCTCGGCAACGCATCTGTTCCCCTGGAAAATTGGCAGGGCGCGGATGCAGACCTTCTCGCCGGGCGCATCCTGTTAAACATGGGGGCAACGCGACGCTCCTTCCGCCATCACATCCGGGCTTTCCGGGCCGAGCCGGACCAGCTAAGAACCCAAGCTTACTATCTTGAAGTTTTCCTGCAAATGCGTGGTCCTGTGTTCGCCTGGCAGAAATTCCGTGGTTTCGAAAAGGCCGCCCAAGCGGTTTCAGGTCCCCATTCGGCAGACGAAGGGTGGGAGTATCTGTTTAGCCTGGGGGCGCGAATTTGCGGGCACTTCAGGGACTTTGAGCAAGCCGAAGAACGTATTAAAATTGCCAACCAAACTGGCTTGGAGACGCCCTGGTTGTTGGTGGAAAAAGCCGGGTTGTTGTCCATGCGGGAACAATGGGAAGAGGCTATCGGTTTGGCACGCTCGGCGGTTGGCATTCACCCGTGGTATCGGCCGGCGATCCAACAGCTGGCGCAATGTTTGCACACGCTTAACCAAGATGAAGAGGCCCTCGCCTTGTTAAATGATGCCGCAAACCGAATCGAGTCATTTTCACTGCTGAACCAGTTGGCTAGCCTCCAGATGGATCTGGAAAAATATGCGGATGCGGTTGTGACATTGGATCGCGCCGAGCAGCTTTCGCCAGTGTTGGACCAAGTGGCTAAAAGATGGTTGGCAGGGCAACAATGTCGTGCTTATTGTGCGTTGGGAAATCATGGAAGGGCAGAAACCGCCGCTCGCTTGATCAATGGTGATTATCATGGAGCTTTGGCGGACAGATTGCATGGTCTTGAACAGCCATTCCGTCGTGTCCAGCTAAACGTTCCGTTCATCCAACAATTTCGGATGACTTGCGTCCCAGCCACCCTGACGATGCTGCGTCATTTCTGGAAGATGGAAGCCGATCACGTCGAACTGGCGGAAGCCCTTTGTTACGATGGCACGCCATCCCACCGGGCCCGTCGCTGGGTGGAAGCCAACGGGATGTTGGCACGCGAGTTTACGCTGGACTGGAACATTGGGGTCGCGTTGCTCGAAAAAGGGATTCCCTTTGCCGTCTTTACCGCCGGGACGACCAGCGCGCATGTCCAGGTCGTTGCCGGTTTTGACGAACTGAGGCGTACCTTCATCATTCGCGATCCTTCGCATCCGCAAATCCAGGAGGCGGAGGCGGATAAATTTCTCCAGCATTATGCCGCCACTGGCCCCGCCTGCATGGCGCTATTGCCCATTGATTCGGCGGCTCTGGTCAATACGCTGACTTTCAGGGATTCGCAATTGTATGATCAGCTGCGGAATGTGCAGGAGGCTTTGGAGCATCACCGCCGGGCGGAAGCTGAAGCCGAATGGGTGCGCATGCAGACAGTTGCGCCGGATCATTGGTTGACCTTGACGGCGGGCCGTGTCTTGTATTCTTACGATACTAATTTGCCGGCGCTGCTTGACGTCTTTGACAAATTGCTCGCGCAATTCCCGGAAGACGGAAATCTGCTGTTTTCCAAGCTGCGATGCCTGCGGGAAATCGGGCGGCGAGAGGAGCGTTTGGAATTTTTGCGGAAGATTTGCGTCCACCGGGTGGCGGATCCTGTCTTTCGCCAGCAACTTGCTCAGGAATTGATGTCCGATGCTCGTCAAAATTCTCAGGCGGAATTGGAGCTCAAAAAGGCGTTGCGCGCACAACCTTTGAATGGGTTCGCCCAGACTACTTTGGCAAATCTATATTGGAACCAGCGGCGTTTTGCCGAAGCTTTGGACTTATATCGGTTTACCGCGTGCATGGTCGATAAAAAGGAAAATACCGCCCAGACCTATTTTGCGGCGGCAACCGCCTGCCGAAAATCCGACGCCGCTCTGGTTTTCCTGCGCAATCGTTCTGACCAGAGCATTGCAAAATCCGCGGCTCCATTTATCACCTGGTTCCACGCGCTGCGCCAGCTTGGCCGTTCTGCGGAAGCGCTAAAGCATCTGGATGGGGTTTTACGCCTGCACCCTGAGCATGGAGAACTGTGGCTGACGGCGGCTGACGCCTATACCCGGCAAAGCGAGTTTGAAAAGGCCGACCAGTGTCTGGTAAACGCCGAAGGCAAAGTGCCGCCGCAGGCATTGCTGAAAGCCAAAGCCGAGTTCTGCCGGTATCGGGCGGATTTGAAATCAGCCTTGTCGTTGTGGCGGGAAGCATTGCAAACCGAGCCACTGGCCATGCCAGTTCACCGTTCCGTGGCGTGGGTAACGGCTGAGAGCGAAGGGCACCAAGCGGCGATAGGGTATCTCCAGACAGCTTGTGAGCGCTTTCCCCACCATTACCAATTGCATCAGCTTTGGTGTGAATGGGCACGCAAAGCCGGGCCGGAAGCCGGCGAGCAAGCCGTCCGAATCCTCGCCAAAATGCATCCGGTCGACGCCTGGGTTCGACGCGAACTGGCATTGGTGCTCGCGAGCGCCGCCCGCTACGAGGAGGCACTCGTGGCAGCGGAAGAGGGTTTGCGGTTGGCGCCGCAGCAAGCCGTCAGTCATGCCACTCGCGCCTTCATCAGGGCCGGGCTTGGACAACTGGCCGAAGCCCAAGCCGATTACCGCGAATCCATCCGGTTGTCTGTGGATTATGCCGCCGCCATCCATGGCCTGGTGAATTCCGGTGGCACCGTGGCGGAACGCCGCGAATTTTTGGCTTTCGTGGAACAGGAATTGATAAGGCAGGTTGTATTTGGAGATGGCTTGCAGGCGTATCGCAATGCTGCACGGCTGAACCTGGAACCCGACGCCTTGCTCGCTTCATTGCGACTGGCTTTGCGTGAACGCCCCGACCTTTCGGTGGCCTGGTCCGTGGTGGTTGGACAACTCGCCGAGATGCTTCAACTGGACGAAGCGCTGACATTGGCGCGGCAAGCCGTGGAGCGATTTCCTTTGTGGGAGCAAACTTGGTTGGACTTGGCGCTGGTTCAACGCTTGCGATTGGATATTAAAGGTGAACGGGATGCATTGGAACAAGCCATGCGGGTCAGCCCGACCAACAGTGTCGCGCCTAGAATGTTGGCCCAACATTACGAGCGGCATGGCGAAATTGCCAGGGCAAGAGAGCTCTTTGAAGACGCTTGCAGGCGTTCCCCGTTGGATGCGATCAGTCATGGCTCGCTCGCGGTCATTTTATGGCGCCAAGGAATGAAACCAGCCGCCATTGAGAGGATTCGCCACGCCATCAAGATTCAGCCAGACTATATTTGGGGCTGGCAGACGTTGGGCCAGTGGGCAACCGCCAGCGGTCAACCGAAGTTGGCGGAGGAACTCGCGCAAATCATGGTGCTACAGCGCCCAGGTGAAATTCGCTCCCTGCTGGTGCTGGCCCGGATACTCGTAGGCGGAAAGCGGCTTGAAGAAGGGCTGCAAACCGTGAATCAGGCCCTGAACATCTTCCCACGCAGCACCGACGCGCATGAACTGTGCGCGGAAATCCTGGCCGCCTTGGGAAGAAACGAAGAAGCCAACGCGGCTTGCGCGCCGGAAATCCTGGGAAAACTTCCACCGGCGGCGTTGCGCGCATGCCGCGCAAGGATCGAATCCCGACGCGGCAATTTCGTTTCAGCGATTGAGCGAATGAAGGAAGTCGTGCAGGAAAACCCGGGCTATTCTGGAGGCTGGCACAATCTGGCCGACTGGCACTGGCAACAGAAGCAATTCGACGAAGCGTTGACGGCGGCGACCAATATCCGCCGGCTCGACCCACTGAACGCCATTCCGTTGGGCTTTCGCGCCAGCCTGAAAATCCAGCGAGCGGATCGCGCGGGGGCCAAGGCGGATCTTGAACTGGCGCTCAAATTGGATCCGGCATATGAGTTTGCTTCACTTAATCTTTTTGAACTCCAGTTGGCGGACGGGGACACCAACGCGGCTAGACGGACTTTGGAGTATATCCAACGTTATGCCGGGGCGGAAAAGGCCAAGGCCTGTGAAATCAAATGGCGCACGAAGTTCCTACAAGCCTCCGCCAGCCAGAAGAATCCCGGCAAAAACGGCGGCCGACAATTGGACTCGGTCGAGCTGGATCAGGCGTTCCAACAGTTAAAGGAGCTGTGCCTGAGCAAGCAAGCGACGGCTGGAAATTTTGACATGGCGATCAGGGCGTTGCTGGATGCGGGCCAGAATAAGAGGGTCGATCAAACCCTGGCGGCCGCCATGTTGGTGCCAGACTGTAATCCAAGTGTCGGTAATTGGTGGATGCAACGGCGCATTGATCGGGGAAAATGGCTGGTTCCCTCGCAGATCAACCGGCTTTGCCCAAAAAGCGAGGCAGCCCGGAATGCGATCAGCCGCCTCATCGAGGCTTTGCCCAAACAAAAACGACTCGAAGGCAGAATGATTCCGTTGGTCCGTCTCGCGGAGACTTTGATCAAGTTTGTTGAACGGCAAATGCTTGGCTTGATGTTGGGCTGGTTGGCATGGCGACACCGCGAATGGCTGCGGGCGAACAACAATGGGTGGGCCTCCATGGGGTATGCGCTGGTTACGTTGAAACGATATAGGCTGGCAACCCGGTGGATGAAAGATTGGCGAAGCCGGAATGAGCTTAAGATGTGGATGCTGTTTAATCTGGCCCTGGCTCTGCGCGTCCGAAAACAATGGGGTGAAGCGAAAGCACTGCTGGATGCAGCTGTGAAATTGCCGGAACAAGATCACACGTTCCAGAAATTACGCCTGCTGCTGGCTTTGGAATTGGCGATGGACGGAAACACCCAGGAAGCTAACGCGCACTTTCGGGAATTGGACCGAGGCGGCTGGAGTGGCATATTCCAACTTCAATATCATTACACGCGAGGACTGCTGGCGGTACAACAGGCCACCCCCGCCAGGAAGCGTGACGTTTTCAAATCCGAATTTGCGGCCATTCGGAATCTCATGGCGAAATATCGAAGCTCTACCTTCGCGACGGACTACCGGCGTTGCCTGACCAAAATGGCCACTGATGCCCACCAACAATGGCGGTTGATTTTCATCTGGTTGGGCTTCTAAATCAACAAAAGCCATGCAGTTTAACACCCACTGACCATGCTCCCTGATTTCCAGATGCCAGTTGCGGAAGATGACCAAGACAGAAAGCTTTTGTCAGATATAGCCACAGTATGGTTGGCATATTCCACACATCCTTGCAGACGACACCGGTCCTGGTTACGCATTTTCGGTGGGCTTTTACCTGAAATTCGGCCACCCTGAAGTTTTGGTGATGGGACTTTCCCAACCGATAGCTCAACAATTCATCAATCTTGTTGGCGGCCATCTCATGACTGGCAGAGTCTTTCATCCGGGAGAGCGCACTGACGACTTGGCCCAGGGGTTTCCGTGTAGCTTTATTCCCATTGGGGAATTGGCAACTCTAGCAATGTGCGCCCGGTCGCCACCTGTTCTGGAGTAAGATGATCCTTGCGAGTTGGTCGTCTTGCCAGCAAACACTTCAGCCCCCGAGTGATTTTGACTGCGGTCCCCAAATCTTGCTTTTCCAGCGCCTCGGCAATCTGCTTCCGTTGTTGTTCCTCAATGCGTGAAAAATGCTGTTTCCTCCCCGCCAGCGTATTTTTTCCCGTTTCGGTGAGTTGAAAAATGCCACCGATGGCATCAATCCTCGCCTGGGTTGATTCCGGCGGCAGGGACTGATGCAGCAGGGCTGCCAATTTGGATTTGGTTCCGCTGGATTGAAGTTTTTTATCCCTGGCTATACTTTTCAGTTCCGCTTCGCTAAAAATCAAGGCCATCTCGTCGGCGCCTTGAATGCGTTGCAGCAAGCCTTCGGCCACGAACCGGTCAGCGGCGGAGGCGTAATGTTCCCCCAACACGGTCGGACCGTCTGCCAATTCTTTGCCCGCTGGGGCATTCAATCTGCCCCTGGCAAAATAACACATGCGACCAAGTGGTACGGGCTTTTGGGCACCAACCAACATTTCCCAATGGGGCGGGGACATTCGCCAGCCTAGTTCGCCTAGAAGATCGGTTTTTTCTTGAGGCAGGCTGCGCGCCAGAGCATTGTCTCCCTCAGTTACCTGGGGTAGGTCAATGACCTCATCTGATTCTTGCTGCTCGACGCTGTCATCCGGTTCGCTACCGTCATCGAGATCTTCCTCAGTAATATCGTCCGCAAAGTCAATCTCTAGGGCGACCTCGATTTCATTGGTATCTGACTTTTTCTCCCGGGCCGCTTGCGACCCGGCTCCGCGCAATAGTTCTGCAAGCTCGCCTTGTTCATCTTCTACAGCCTGTTCAAGTGCGGTCACATTTTTCCAGGAGTTTTGCAATGTTAGGTCCGGTTTCGCCGCAAGCAGAAGCCGGAGCATTGAGATATTCAATGGCTTGGGCCCTTTAACGGCCAGAAAAACCGGTGTTGCATTCTGCCCATCTTTGGCGTTGGGATTGGCTCCCAATTCCAGCAGGACTTGGATTATGTCGAGACTTCCGGTCGTGACCGCGCAATGCAACGGGGTGTTGCCATTTTTATCCGCGATATCAATTCTTGCCCGATATCGCAATAGTTCGCGTACCAATTCTGCATTATGCGCAGAGATCGCGAACAGCAGTGGATAGCGTTTGCTGCCGGTGGCCAAATTCGGGTCGGCCACTGCCTCCAATAATACCCGGGCGGCTTCCGGGCATTTGCGAACGGCGGAACAAAGGGCGGATTCACTGTAATTTGGGGATTGAGCCAGCGTAGGACAATAATTGATGTCCGCGCCATGGGCCAGCAGAGCGCGAACACATTCAACATGGCCGTGGCGGGCAGCGGATTGCAATGGCGCCTCTCCTTCGTGATCAATCGCATTAGGATCAGCTCCGGCCGCGAGCAAAACCACCATTTTTTCGTTTTGGCCAAGCCGGCAAATACGCGCTAGCGCATTGCGCCCATCTTTATCAACTTCATGGACATTCGCACCAGCCGCGAGCAAATCCTTCAATTTTTGCCGGCCGCAGATGGCCGCTTGGTCTGGGAATGTTCTCGGTCTGCTCATCTTCAATCACCGCGTATTTTTATTTCATCCAAAAAATGGTCAATTTGTTAAACTGTGCCCGAGGGGGGCAACCTCTCGCAACCCGGGATGATTCAGGAAATACAGGATTCGACGCGTCACCGGTTTGCGATAGATCCGCTGGAGGGCGGCGGCATACAAATTCAACTGGGGAGCGTACTGGGCTAGTTTGAGCTGAAGCTCTTCCGCCTCAAAACGGTCGGTCTTAAAATCCACGAGCCAGATTTCGGTCGGGCGAATGAGGACCAGATCAGCTGCTCCTTGAATCACCACGAATTCATCATCCGCTGCGTCCATCGAGGCGCCGAAAATCGACTTTAACTCCGAGGGCTTGAAAGCGGCCGTGAACTGCAGCTCCCGCCGGCACTCCGTAACGTTGCCGGCGATCACCGTGCCGACCTCCGATGTCCAGAATTTCAAAATGGCATCGAGGTCCAATGCGTCTGCCTCATTGGGTTTAAGCTGACCAGCGGCAACCATTCGCCTGGCTTCGCTTTCCAGCTGGATCTTTGATCCGGTCTGCGTGAGTTGCACATCCTGGAGGAATGCATGATGCGCCAACCCGCGTTGGGTGGCATTAAGTTTGCCGGCTGAATCAGCTGCGGCCACCTCGAAGGCCAAATTGGTTCTCCACGGCTGGCTGGCTTCCTCGTCAGATTCGGCCGCCAGTCGTTTTAAAACCGTTGCCGAAGTTTTCGCGCTGGCCACGGTTGCTGCCGCTTGCGGATATTCCCAATCAAATTGCCGCATCTGATCCTCGGTCAACACCGGCAGGTTCATTGCCGTCGTCATGACGTTCTTTTTCAATTCGTCAGAACCTTCGGGTGGCTGGCCATGAACCTCCCAACGCAGACAGCCATTTCCGTTTGAGAAATCAAATTTACCCTGGCCCGCCGACCAGTTAATGGCCGGGCCGAGCCAGATGCGAATCCAATCGCAATAGCTGCTGACCTTGGCAATGCGGCAGCTTGCGGGATAATTCTCCTTGATCTGTTTTTCCGGATTGAAGCTGCCGACCAGCAACAGCGTATCGCGCGCGCGGGTCACAGCGACATAAAGCAATCGCAATTCTTCGGCAATACCTTCCAACTTTTCTTCCCGCCTGGTCTGCCAGCCGGTGAGGCTGTCACAACGCAAGCGCTTCTCCGCGTCGATCACTTGGGGACAGATGCCCCACCGGCGCGAGAAAAGGATGTTTTCGTTGAGGTCGGTTTGGTTGAACTTGGCACCGATGCTGGCCACCACCACGATCGGGAATTCCAACCCCTTGCTCCGGTGGATGGTCAGCAACTGCGCGGATTCAGCCTGCCGCGGGGGAACCGGCTCGATCTCGTTTTCGGCCTCGGCCTGGGCGTCGATGAACTTGAGAAAACGAAAGAGCCCCTGCCGCTGCAATGGGTCATAGCGCTGCGCCAGTTCGAGGAAACGCCGGACATTGGCCAGTCGCGCTGGACCGTCCTCCAGCGTCAGCAGATACGGCTCGTAACCGGTTTCCACCAATGCTGTTTCCAACACACAACTCAACGAGGTCATCAGGGCCAATCGCCGCCATTTTTCATACCGCATCAGAAACGCATCGATTTTGCTTTTCAGCGGGCCGCTGGGATGCGCAGCTAGGTGTTCCCAGACGCTTTCCCCCGTTTTCTCAGGACGGAGTTGTACCAGTTCATCCATTGACAATCCCACCAGTGGTGAGCGCAGCACCGCAAACAAGGGAATATCTTGTTGTGGATTATCCAACAATCGCAGTAGGGAAATGAGGTCGGAAGCTTCCACGGTTTCCAGATAATTACCCTGTTCGACCGAGAGCGGAATACCAAGGCGGCGGAATTCACAGACATAGGGCCCGGTCCGGCTGGCAACAGATCGCATCAATATCCCCACATCGCTCCATTTCATCTCACGAAACTGGTTCTGCGATTTGTCCCAAACCTCATGTTTTCCGTCCTTGAGCTCCCGCAAACGCGTGGCAACCACCCGGGCCTGTTGCTCAACATTGAGCAAATCCAACCAGCCAAGGGAATTTTTGGATCCGCTGTCACCAACGATTTCGCCTTCAGACTCATCTTCCTTGCGATTGTCAATCAAGTGGAGCTCCACGCGGCAATGGGGTTCCGACCAGATTCCCGGAAACCCAGAATTTGCGCCGGAGGCCGCCCGAAGCAGCGACAGGGCGGATCGATCGCCTTGCACGGGCTTGCCGAATTGAAGCTGGTCATCGGAAGCGTAGGTCACACCCCCCAATTCCGTTTGCATGAGGTGGCCGAACAGCTCGTTCACAAAATTGATGATACCCTCCCGGCTGCGGAAATTTTCCGTGAGCGGGAGCACCCGATGATGGGGCTTGCCGTTCCAGTCCCGGGCATAATTGCGGAACAACTCCGGCGCGGCCAAGCGGAATCGATAAATGCTCTGCTTTACGTCGCCAACCATGAAAAGATTGGCTTTTTCCGCCGTCCGACTGACCGCGCGCATGATGGCGTCCTGCGCGGCATTGATGTCCTGACATTCGTCCACGAAAACATATTCCAGACGGTCCTGCCATTGCCGCGCGATATCAGTGGGCTGTCCCACTTCGTCCGTCAGCAACTGCAGCGCGAACTGTTCTAGGTCGGAAAAATCCACCCCACCAATCGCCCGCTTTGCCTGCGCAAATGCCGCGGCGAACTGCTGGGTCAAGTGAATCAACGCCAGCATCGGCTCGCGAACCAGTTCCCAGTCCGCATCGAGCGGGTCATTTTCGCCAACGATCTGCCAGCCCGCCAGCGCTTTGACTTCTTCAAAAAGATCCTCAAAGACCCCCATGGTCTTGCCCGTACCGCGAACCCACAGGTCTTCCTGGGCTAGAACTTGAATCTGACTGAAAATGGCGGCGGATTCTTCCTTGGAGGTGGATGGTGACAATTTTGCAACTTGAGACACGACCCGATCAATGACCTCCTCGAGAGTTCGGATCCCCTGTGCGGTCGCGCTTTTCCCGCCGTAGCCTTTGACATTCTTCAATTGCCCCCGAGTAGTGGAGGCCTGTTCCAGAATCAGCGGCCTTGACTCTGCCAGCCACGCGGCGATGAATTCCTCCCGCCAACCTTTCCATTGGGCGCAGTCTTTCGATTCAAAAAATGCCCGTTGTTTTCCCATCAGGGAATCCGACTGGGGCTGGGTGACAAAAAAACGTTGTGCTCTTAGCACCAATTCGCCAAGTTTTTCCCCGCGTGCGCTGCAATAATTCTCGGCCAGCTTTCGGACGGCGGGATAATTTCCGATGGCTTCACCGACAATTTGTCCGACGGTTTCTCGGGCAAGAGGGGCGGTGACCGCCTCATCGAGCACCGCCACCGCCGGATCAAGGTTGAGCAGCTCAAAGTGACTGCGAATCAGGTCCACACAAAATGAGTGGATGGTTGAAATATATGAGCTTTCGAGAAGCGACACCTGGCGCAACAGCCGGTTATTTCCGGGGTCGGCTTCCAGCTTTTTTTGGAGCGCTTCACGGATGCGTTGGCGCATCTCGGCCGCTGCGGCGTTGGTGAAGGTGACCATCAGAATCCGGTCGATGTCCACTCCGGACTCGGTCACGAGCCGGATACAGCGGTTCACCAGGGTTGCCGTTTTGCCGGTGCCGGCACCGGCGGACAGCAGAATTCCGCCGGATCCTTCAATGGCCTTTTGTTGTTGTTGAGTGGGAGTGCTCATGGATTGTTTATTCGCCGTCGCCCGGCTCTGCTTCCGAGGGGTTTTTGTAAACGACCGTCCGGAATCCGCCCATCACCGGCTCAAAGCGGCAAACCGACTTGAACTCACAATAGTCACAGGCTGTTTTCGCCGATCCGAACCGGGCCGGTCGCACACCGACCGCGCCGGCCAAAATCGCGGTGGCGTGTTGTTTTAGATAATTGAGGTTGTCGTCGAGCAAGCGGTCATAACCCTCCTTAGGAAAATCCTGGGAACGGGTTGACGGTTTGAATTGAAGCGAGTGCGTGCACCTGTTGCCGGCCTGCTGGACGGAGGAATCGAAATTCAGAATAAATTGCCGGTCACCACGGCCGTTGTGCGCCAGGGATGTTCGGTATTTTTTTTCCCGGTCGGCCTCTGGGTCCGATTTCTCATTTGAATCCAGCGACGGTCGCAGACCGACATAAAATGCCCCGGCCGGAATCAGTTGGCCTTTCGCACCCGCCGCCGCTCCCAACTCTTGGGACTGGCTTGAAAAATTGAGATAAGCCAGCAACTGGAGCTCATAGCCATTTTGGAGCTTGGCGCGATTGGGTGACTTGCCGTTGGATTTGTAGTCGAAAATAGCAACCAACGCCTGGCCATCCTCTAACCGGTGCAGGTCCACCCGGTCGATGCTGCCATTCATCTTAAGCGACTTCCCGCCGCCCAAATCGATGGTCCACGTTTTCGTGCCACCGTGCTTTTCGTCCAAACCAAACCGGAACTCGGAAAAGGACGGATCAAACGAACAAGTCGCCATCCAAGCCACCATTTGTTCCATGGATTGCGACAGGCCGCGGATGGACTGTTCCGTTTCCCAGAGACTGGTGTGGTTCTGCCTTAGAACCGCGTATTCATCCAATTGGAGCATCGCCTTTCCCAGGTCGGCAATTTTTTGCGCGGCCTCCTGCGGATTTAATTTCCGCCAGGCGCCCTTTTCCTCAAGCACCACGGTGTGAAATCGTTTTAAAACGTCATGCAAAAACGTGCCACTAATCGCGGCATCCACTTTAAACTCTTCGCGCTCTTTGAGTCGCAGCCCTTTGGTTGAAAAATATTTGAAAGGGCATTCCGCGAAACCTTCCAGACCGCTCACAGACGCGACGAGGGTTCCGTCCGGGTACAGCCGTTTAACAGATTCAGGCGAAAGACTGCGCGCGGCTTCACCTAGTTCCGGCTGCAATTCTTCCCGTAACGATGCGCAGCGGACGACCTCCTTGGCGATGGGATTACCGCTGGCGAGCGCTGCCGGGAGCAGGCGCGGCCAAAAGTGGCATTCATACAATTCAGCGGCCGACTTCAAGTCCTCAACTTTGAGCGTGCCGTCAAATTTGACCACACATTCCGGCTTTAGCCCGGTGGCGGCCAGCAGATGGTCGGCCGCGGACGAACGGGTCAACGATTTGCCCGCCAGGTTCCGGCGGGACCAGCTGACACATAAGCGTTCACTCGCCCGAGTGCAGGCTATATAAGCGAAAAATTGTTCGCGGGCGGCGTGCTGTAACCGGTCCAGGCCAAGGTTAAATGCATGGTCTTGCATCAATAACTGCCGCTCGGCGCGATTCAGCAGAAGTTCCTGGGACGGCGCGGCGGGAAAAACGCCTTCATTGAAACCCAAAACAATCGCCAGTTTTACATCCGGTTGCCGCGCGCGGTCGATGGCCCCGACCAGCACCTGGTCCAGGGAAGGCGGAATGACGCCCAGCGTCAACCGGGACAGGCCGGCTTCCGCGATGGCCAGCCATTCAGCGGCGTCCATGGGAGTGCCCTCAAACGCCAGGGCGAGATTGTCACACCAGCCGTTGATCTGTTCCCAGGCGGTCTGGTGGATGGAGCGGTAAAGCGGAGGCAAATCTGCCGATTGCTCCTGCCACCGGCCAAATGTTCCCGTCACTTTAAGGCCGGACCAGAATTCACGGATCGCCTTGGCCAGCTTGGTTCCATCCGGCTTTTCCGCAATCACTTTAAGCAGTTTCGAGAAAATCGAAACTGGACCGCCTAATTGTTGCGAGGCATCATTGGTCAGGTGCCGGTTGAAATCCCCTGATTGCCATTGCGTTCCGGTGACGCCTTTACTCAAAGCTACATTTTCCAAGGCATCGATGAGCTGGGGATTATCGATGGCCAACCCGGTTTTGAGGGCCCCCAACCAGTCCTCGTTCTGCCAGCCGTAGGCTGCCATGCGGAGGGCGTTGCGGGTCAGTTCGGCGATCGAGTGATGGCCCATCGGTTCGCGATGGTCGGCGAAAAAAGGAATGCCATGCCGGCGAAAGGTTCGTTGGAGAACGGCGGCGTAGTCATCCATTCGCCGGACGATCACGGTCACCTCGCGATAACGCCCGTGGCGGTCATGCACATGTTCGTTGATCAGCCTCGCGGCCAGCAACGCCTCGGCCTCGGGGTCGACACATTCATATAAATTCAGGCCGGAAAAGTGCTCGGATTTGGCTCCAGACTTGGTTCCGCTGAACACCCAGGATGCCGCCAGCTTTCCGAGCCCGGGATTCCGGGTGAACCGGGGCTTAACTTCTCCGGGGCGGCCAAGGACCTCCACAACACAGGTGTTACCGGATTCAATGATCCTCTGTTTGCAGCGCAGAAACGTCTGGCTGGTCACACTCCACATCAACGGCGACGCTGCGCTCTCGGTTTCCCGGCCGTGTTCGGGCCGCACATTTGGCTCTGGTTCGTGATCCAGGCAAAAGGCCAGGTTCGCTAAGTCGCTGGAAGAAGCCACGGCGGTCAGCAAATCTATTTCCGGAAGAGTCATCTCGGCAAAGCCATCCATCCACAAACCGCGGATGGCCAGCGGTTGTTTTCCGAGTTTAATGAGCCGGTTCAATTCACTGCTGGCCAGTTCCAGCAAGCTGTCTGGATCTTGAAGTTGGTGCTCTTTAAGCCATTGATGATAGGCATTCAAAAGCAAACCCAAGTCCTGAAGCTTCGTGACTATGCGCTTTTCGAACTCGGTTTGGCTTTCCGACACCTTCAGCTTGGCTGGATTAATCCGATTGCGTTGAAACTCGCGAAGAACCTGGCTTACCTGCGTCGCCAAACCGGCCGAGCGGGCCGCCGATTTGAAAGCCTTCAATTCCTGTTCATGTTGTAAAATCAAGGCGCGTATTACCATGACACGTCCTTCTTCGGAGAGTAGTCCCGGCGTGGCGATCCCCAATTTTTCCAAAACGTAGCGGGCCAGCCGGTCGAACGACAAAATCTGCAACCGGGTAAAACCGGGCAGTCCCATCCCCAGCAACTGACGCTCGAGTTGGAAGGTGGATTGTTTAGGCGCTAGCATTAGCAAGGGATCGCCGTCCGGCGATGCTTCCAATTCAGCGCGAATCTGGTTTAGGCAATGGAAGCTTTTACCGCTTCCCGCCGGCCCAATGATGAGTTTGACAGTCACATTATCCCTTCGTTTGACTGGCCAGGTGAAATTGAAAACAGAGCATAACGGATGGAAGTGACTTCGTAAATAAATTGCGTAAATATTCCGTTTTAAAAAATTGAGTTTTTTGTTCAGGACACTCAGCATCGTGATTCAATTCTGCGCAGCAGGTAAGTGCTGTCAGCAAGATCGAAAACTGGGCTTCCCCGGTTTCGATCTTGCCTGCCTTGTTTCCGACCGCGTGGTGCAGTTTCATATCGCTAGTGTATCGGAGGGAGTTAGACAAAGGCTGTCCAACCTAAAAATAATCTGGGAGGCCTTTCCGGTGGGCTGCCGGCCTCTCCGGGCAGAATATTCTTGGTGTTTAGAACGGCATGGCCTCGGGATTTTCAACCGGAAAATTTGCAATCAGGAGCTTCGTCACACCTGCCTTGGGTGCCAGCCGCATGCCGTGGACACTCTGGCAAACCAGGACAAGCTGGCTCATCATCGTCCCGTCTGCTTCCCAAGACCCAGTTTTTAGGTGCCCGTTGACAACAACGAGATCCTCTTTTGGCCGCCCTTGCATAACTGACCTGCTGAGCAGCGCGGTAGTTTATTGCCGCCGGAAAACGATCAGGAAACTCTTGATTATTTCAACGGGAGCGTCCGGATTTCACGTAGCCGGAATTGCTGAACAATATAATTACGTCGAAGGAATTGCTTCTGATGCAGCATCCATGGTCAAGATTGCGCATGTGGCCAGTCCGGAGTGGGTTCGTTCGCGGGAATTTAGAGCCATGTCGGCCAAGAATCGGGGACTTGAATTAGGAAACTTTCAGGCGGAGTCAGCCGCCTTGGAATGGCTGTTGCAACCGGCGGATAACTGGCGTTCCGCCGACCGGTCAGCCTCACCGCGAATAAATCCGATTCAGGATAATGATGTGGAAAGCTTTTCCAGCGAAGGCTTCCAAGAAGTTCTAGATTCACCAATCTCGCCCGATCCTTATTCCAGAGCCGGAAGGTCTGGGCCTGCACGAAAAATCGGACACAGGTAAAGAAAGACACCGAAAGATTATACCTGTATGAATAGACCAGTGATTGAATCCAAGAAGACCCGAAAGAAGTTTGACACGACCTTCAAACAGCACGCGGTTGAGCTCTGGCTCAACAGCGGCAAGGCGGCCACGGAAGTGGCCGCGGAGTTGGGCATTCATGCCCAACGAC
>Ga0302320_10007068_pt1 | contig 24781 bp, 23 predicted proteins | sample Bog_T0_3_FD_202130 | JGI IMG/M metagenome (GOLD analysis project Ga0302320, IMG submission 202130) | Peat permafrost microbial communities from Stordalen Mire near Abisko, Sweden - Bog_T0_3 | ecosystem: Environmental > Terrestrial > Soil > Wetlands > Peat | place: Sweden: Abisko, Stordalen Mire...
TCCGAACGGTCCAAGCCGCCGCGAGATATCTCCAGTGACGCGAGAGCGCGGCCTTCTGCGTCATAGATCGGCGCTGACAGTGCGGGTATGGTGCTCGCGCGACCGCATTCGGTCGTGTTGCCCACCGATTTATAAAGCGGCAGTTCAACGCCATCGATTCCACGCATGACGGCCGTGCATTGCTGGCTGCGCAGGATATCGGTCAGCCGCGCTATATCCTCATGAGCGCTCGAGAACAGTTGCGCGGTCAGCGACTCGCCGCTGTCTATTGTCGCATTGACTCGACGAATCGGGATCCTTGTGGATTGACCGTTGGAAATGCCGCTGCGCAGACATCGCGCCCGCAGCACGTGCTGCGCCGTTTGCTGAGGTTTATCCACGAAGGTTGAGACATCATGGTTATAGGCGAGCGATTCACTGAGCCCGGAATCATCTTGATCTGTAGTCACGCGTGTAGCCCTCTGGTTAAAACGAATCAATGCGGACCCGACGATAGTCGCAATGTGCGCATTGGTAACTCAGAGCTTTCTATTAGATTCATCGCACCAGATTGCCGTGCGAGTGATTTGCGACGTGTCGTTATTCCAATCCGTTAATGGAATAACGCTATAGGCATGAGCGCGCACATCGAATAGTTTGACTCGCACGATCATCGACAAAGCAGCGGAGTACCAAAATGTTCGACTCAAAATTTCTGATCGTCATATTGGCAATCGCTCTGATCGTATTCGGCACCAAGCGGATTCGATCAATCGGATCCGATCTAGGCGGAGCCATCAAAGGCTTCAAGCAGGCGATGCACGACGGCGAGCCATCCGGTTCGGAGGCGCCCGCCAGGATTTCCGAAGACCGGTGAGGTGGCACGCCGTGAAAACTGCAACCACCTGCATTGCCACTGCTTTATGTATGGCAGTTAATTCGGCACTGTCCGGCTGCGCGCATTTGCCTCGAGAGGACGCCGTGCCTGCAACCCTCACTGAAAGCGCTCTGATGACGGAAGTGTCCGACGCGCGCTTCTGGCCTGAGCTCGATCAGAGTCGGGAAATGGAAATGGCCACGCTGGCGGCGTCCCGGGCGCGCGATGCGTTGATCCAGGCGGGGCAATCTACCGAGGAGTTGTCGCCCGCAAGCTATCTGGCGATATCGAGCGGCGGGGACGACGGTGCATTCGCCGCGGGACTTCTTGCGGGCTGGACGTCGCGAGGCGATAGGCCGGAATTCGACGTTGCGACGGGGGTCAGCGCGGGCGCACTGGTTGCGCCATTTGCATTCCTGGGACCAAGATACGACGGCGTACTTCGCACGGTATTTAGCCGGATTGACAGGCGGGACATCTTTCACGCGCGTGGTTTGTTGGCGGCGATGACCGGCGACAGCATGGCGGACGATCGGCCGCTGGCATTGATGATTGAAAAGTATATTAATCTGGACGTATTGCGCGACGTCGCGCGCGCTTATGCAAAGGGACGCCTGCTATTAATAGGCACGACCAATCTCGATGCGCGCCAGCTCGTGGTGTGGGATATGGGGGCCATCGCCTCCCGCGGCGATGCGGCGGCGCTCAGTCTCTTTAGGAAAATCATACTCGCGTCCACCGCAATTCCCGGTGTGTTTCCGCCAGTCATGATCGATGTCGAAGCGGACGGTAGGCAATATCAGGAAATGCACGTCGACGGCGCCGTGATGACGCAGGTATTCTTGTTCCCCGTCTCATTCGTGTCGGCTGCAAGCGAGCAAAGCGGCGCAGGTAAGAGAGCGCGGCACATCTACATCATCCGCAACGGACGAATCGATGCGCAATGGGGGTCGACCGAGCGACGTGCGACCACCGTGGCTTCTCGGGCGCTTGATGTACTTGTGGATAGACAAGCCCTGAGCGATATCTATCGACTTCAGCTGTTGGCGCAAGAAGACGGCTCGGACCTCAATATTGCGTATATCGATTCTGCGTTCCGCTATCCGCATCGGCGTCTGTTTGCCGGCGACTACATGCAGCATTTATTTCAGTATTCCTACCAACTCGCGGCGAGCGGTTATCGGTGGAGCAAAGCGCTTCCCGGTGGCGAAGCGCCCGCCCTGGCCAGAAATCTGCGGACTATCGGATCACAGTGGTCTGTGGTATCGGCGGGCCGTTAGCCCACCCTCGATGAGATGGCCACATGCATTGATGAAAGTGATCGCGTATGAGCGATAACTGAACGCGAAGCGGTATTTCAATCGACAGATCAATGCGAATGATCGCGTTGAACTGCCCGTCGGGGTCGGAGCGCAGTGGAGGAGAGCGACTTTAGTACGCTTCGCCCACTGCGCCCCGGAACTTGTGGCTCTCTACCGCCACAAGTTCGATTCGGCGAGGTCGATGACCTCGTCCGCACGGCCGTTCATCACGGCGCGCAGCATGTACAGCGAAAATCCCTTGGCCATCTCTATCGTGATGGACGGAGGCATCGCGAGCTCGGAGCGGTTCACGACCGCGTCGACCAGCACCGGACCGTCATGCGCCAGGGCGGCCGCAATGCCGTCATTAATCTGCGCCGGGTGTTCGATCCGGATGCCCCGCATGCCGATGGTTTCGGCCATCGCCGCGAAGTTCGGATTCTTTAGATCCGTCCCAATCGGCAGGAAGCCAGAGGACTTTTGCTCGAGCTCGATAAAGCCGAGCGCACCGTTGTTGAACACGACCACCTTCACGGGCAATCCGCTTTGGACGATCGTGAGTAAATCCCCCATGAGCATGGTGAAGCCGCCGTCGCCCGACAGGGAGATCACTTGCCGCTGGGGAAACGCCGCCTGCGCTCCGATCGCGTGAGGCATCGCGTTCGCCATCGAGCCATGCCAGAACGAGCCAATGAGACGCCGCTTGCCGTTCATCCCCAAATAGCGGGCCGCCCAGACCGTCGGCGAGCCGACGTCGCAGGTGAAGATCGTATCCTCGGCGGCGTGATCACTGAGCGCCTTGGCAATTTGCTGAGGATGAATAAGCCTCGAGCTGGCGGTGACCTCGGCCAGTTCATTCAGAGAGCGGCGGGACTTGATGTAGTGCTCGCGGGCCTGAACTAGGTGCGAATCGTCTTTCTTTTGCTCAAGCAGCGGCAGCAGCGCTGCAATCGTCGTGCGTACATCGCCCACGACACCTAGATCGACGTGCGCGCGGCGCCCAATGTTCTCTGCCCGGACATCCACTTGTGCGATGCGTACACCTGATCCATGGGGATAGAACTGACGGTAAGGAAAGTCTGTACCCAGCATCAAGAGCACTTCACAATCGAGCATGGCATAGTAGCCGGAAGAGAAACCGATGAGCCCGGTCATACCGACGTCATACGGATTCGACCACTCAACGTGCTCCTTGCCACGCAGCGCATGGACCACGGGAGCCTTCAATCGCTCGCACAAGGCCAGCAACTGGTCGTGGGCACCCTCGCATCCACCGCCGCAGAAAACAGTAATACGCGATCCGCCGTTCAGGAGTGCAGCGAGCTGCCCGAGTTCCCGATCGGCGGGCCTGATTTGCGGTGCAGCCGGCAGCAAGCTTGAGGCCGTGGCGAGTGGTGCGTCGTCGGCCGGCAGCAGTGCAACGTCGCCGGGGATCGCGACGACCGATACCCCGCGACGGCCGACTGCCTCACGGATGGCGACTTCAAGCGTACGCGGCATTTGGTTCGAACTCGAGATCAGCTCGCAATAATTGCTGCACTCTTTGAAGAGCGTCTGTGGATGGGTTTCCTGGAAGTAGCCGCAGCCGATCTCGGCGGACGGAATCTGGGCCGCGATCGCCAGCACCGGCAGGCGTGATCGGTGCGCGTCGAACAGTCCGTTGATCAGATGTAGGTTGCCTGGACCGCAGCTGCCCGCGCAGACGGCGAGATTGCCCGTAACATGTGCCTCCGCGGTCGCTGCGAATGCAGCCACCTCTTCGTGTCTCACATGGACCCACTCGATATCACCGCGACGGCGGATGACGTCCGTCAGCCCATTCAGGCTATCGCCGACGACGCCATAAATGCGTTTCACTCCGGCTTCTACCAGTGTTTCGATGAATTGATCTGCGACCGTCTTCGTCATTTTGGCTACTCCTAGAGGTTGCGATTGCATCTTGCATTCGTTGGATGACGATGCTGCCTACCGGATTGGCGAATCGCTTGGATCTACGCGCGCGATTGGATTTTTCGCCACCGCAACGCTCGGGTCCACACGAAGCGGAAATGTTCAACCTTGACGCGATCGAACAATCGAATCGTTCACGAACGCAGTAGCGTCGCCTCCAGCCAAAGGATCCACATCGTGAAGAGCATAAGCATCCATAGTTTTCGCCTCGTCCCCGAACAGCCTTGTTTCCCCCACCCTTCAGAGGCTGTTCATTTTCTCTGACCGGTCGGCATCCCCGCCGGTCGGAGAGTTTTTTGCCGTGAATTCCCGACGTGAACGCGATCATTCGGCGTAGCGGGATTTCAGGATACGAAGTTCAATCTACTGCGCTTGCCGAACAGTCTGTGGTCCGTCGGAGCCGGTGCGACACTGCCACTGTTCGAGGGCGGATTGGGTCGCGCGGAGCTGAAGCGCTCGTGGTCACAGTACGCGCAGACTCGTGAGGACTACCGGGGCACAGTGCTCGCTGCGTTTCAAGACGTCGAGGACGGGATGAGCTTGACGCAGCGGCTTGCCATCGAGGTGGTCGAGCAACGCGAGGCGAGCCAGTAGGCGGCCGAAGCACTGTCGATCCACCCTGCTGTACCAAGACGGACTCGACAACTATCTCGGCGTCTCAATCGCGCAAGTGCAAGCGCTGGCTGCTGAGCTCGTCGAGGCTCAGCTACGCGTTCGTCAAGTTCAGGCATCGGTATCTCTAATCCGCGCTCTGGGCGGCGGCTGGTCAACCCATGAACTTTCGTCGGAAAGTAATGTTATCCATTCTCCGCGGTTCCCTCCAAGAGACATCGACGAACGATCTCTACAGTGATTGCTGCTGGGCTCGCCTGGAGCAGGCCGCAGTGATCGCTCGTCAAACTTGGAGAATTTATCATGACAAAACCGACGCACTCGACCCTATGGATTCTGTTGGCGCTCCTGCTCGCCGCCGGTTGCACGTCGATGGGCACGGGCTACGGTACGACGGCCGCGGGCACCAACCCCGTTCGCTTTGATTGGAAGAGCTCCGATGACGTGAGCGGAACCATGTATGCCACGTTGGCCGATGGGAGCGTCTACGCCGGCTCTTATTTCCAGATTACAGACACTACCACCGCCGATACCCTCGGGCCGCTATGGGACGGCTGGGGTTCCGGTTGGGGTTTTGGAGGGTGGGATTACTGGGACACCGGCACGGCCTTTGTCACTCACTACAGCGGGCTCGTTGTCGCCAATCTTGCCGATCCAGAAGGCAAGCATATCCGGTGCAAATTTCAACTCGTTCATCCTTCTAGCGGCATGGCAGGCGGCGGTCAAGGCGACTGTCAATTGCCGGACGGCAAAACGATCAACACGTCGTTCTCCGGCGCCTCGTGAGGGAGGACGCGAACCGCGACGGGAGTGGTGCCTTGGTGTTTGCTCTGAGATTGAATGTGTCATGCATAGAAGTGCAATCGATTGTCCTCTGTCCAGGAAACCGTTCTCGCTCGTCGGGCCAAAGAGGACGCACGCAAGGCGGCGGGTGCTGCGGCCATGGCGTTTGCTTTAGATCTGAATGTGCCACGCACGGAAATCCATTTGATCCGTTCCTGTGCAAGAGCGCGCACAAGCTCATTGTTAGTGTAATACGGCAGATCCCAGCCCCAGCTAGGTAGGAAGAGGATTATGGCGAGAGAGACTGAGCCTGAAAGATCACATTGGTGTATCGTCGTCGCCGATGATCATGCACCGGAATGGGTGCCATATGGAGCGCTAGAACTCCGATCGGTGCCAGTGCAGTACGGCTGCCTGGGCGGTTCTGCTACATTGCTGCACCGGGCTCTGCATCGTGCAGCGGCGATTGCCCCGAGCTCGCAAATCCTCGTCACCGCACTCGAAGAGTACCGGGATCGATGGGAGCCGATCCTGTGGTGCGTGCGCCCAGAGAAATGTTTCATCGGTAACAAGTGTACGAGTCCACTTCTCACCTTGGCGGCGGCGATTCTTTCCATCGCCAGACTTTCGCCGTCGAGCATGGTGACGATTCTGCCGGCACGATGTTACGTCGGGCACGAATGGATTTTACGCCGAGCGCTGAGGCAGGCCGCGTCCGAAATGATGCATGTTGCGGAGGGCTCGGCGATGCTCGGCATGCTCGATATCGACGAAGGTGTGGACGAAGACTACCTGATGATCACCCGCGCAGGCACGGGACGCGGTCTGGCGGCTAACGGAATTGCTCGACGACCGACTGCCTGGGTCGCGCGGCATCTGCGAAGGCAAGGTGCTGTCGTGTCCTCGGGCATCATGATCGGTCGCGCAGGCGTATTTGCCGCGCACATATCGAAGCACTGGCCTGGAATCAACCAGAGCCTGACGACCCGGGTCGCCATGGCCGGAGCCGCTCAGCGGGAGTGTGATATTTCAAGCATCCTCCAGCATCGCATGCCGGGTTCAGTGCTGAAATCACTGCAATGGCATCCTCCGGCTTTTCCGCAACGGGTGTTCACCGTCTGCGACAGCGGATGGAGCGGCCTGAAGTCGCCGCATGCTGTGGCACGAATCGCGGAAATTATGATGAACCGGAACGATCCTTACGAGTCGCTGTTGAGTGGACCGACTCTCCAGAACACCGAGTCGATTGCCCTATGAATTGACGAGAGCCGCATGTACGTTCTGATCACGCTGGCGCTAATGCTCAGCCTTCTCTTTATCGCGCTTCTCGGCCTCCTAAACATCGAGCGGGATCCGCTCAGGCCACCGCTGCGGCCGGTGCGGAACGATGGCGAAGAGGAAGATCATTTTCCGGCAAGCGACACGAAACTCTCGGCATCGAGACTCGATATTGGTTCAATTATCAATTAGGAGATTGGAAATGCGGAAGCAGAAACTCGGATATGCGCTTACCATCGCGCTCGCCGCCCCAGGTCTTTTCGCCGGATGTGCAATCGAGAGCAAATGCGGATTCCGCGGCTGCCCCGGCGACGCTCAAATTACCACCAAGGTGCAGTCCTTGTTCGACGAGCATCCTGATATAGGGACGGAGGTGAATGTGCAGACGCTGAACCACATCGTGTATCTTTCCGGTTTCGTGGCCGCGGGCGAGATGAGAACGGCCGCAGAGGATATCGCCGGTACGGCACCGGGTGTGTCGAAGGTGGTCGACACGATCGCCGTTACGCACTAGCGGGCAGCCAACCAAGACGCCGCTGGTCGGATGCGGAACGCGCAGGGCGATGGGACGCATCGCCTTTGCCATTCCCCATTGCCGCCATCGACGGCAAGCAGTATGGAGCCTCGGGAATCGGCTTTTACCGGTCGATCGGGGCGATCAATTTAGATGATTCGGCGTTGCGTAGGTCTGCAAGAGCGCCGCCGCATATGTAAATTCGAGATTGGGCTTAGCGCGGGCCAGCAATGCGCCAATACATTGCTGGACGCGCCTCACCAATATTGTCACCGACAGGACGGCTACGGATCATTTGCTATGGTGTCAACAACACGCTTAACCCCGGGGGTAGCGCGGGCCACAGCTTCAGCCGCGTCGCGCTGAATGGTCCCTTCCGCTGATCCATCCAGATACACCACACCGTTCTCAGTCTGCACATTGATCTCTGTTTCACCGGCTAAATCTGGTTGTGCATCGAAGCTGGACCTAATGCTGGCCGTGATCTTCTGATCGCTGGCACAACCGCCGAATCCACACTTCTCAATTGATGCGCAGCCCGGAAGGGAGCCTGCGATTAAGGGAATCAATGCTAATGCGTAAAGCCGTTTGTAAGTGATCATATCCGGTCTGCTCCTGCCCATTTGGCATCTAGTTACATTAAGTGACTGTGTTACGCGGTCCAGTACACCTGTGCTGAAAATACGTACGATGACACTGTGGCAGGAGCGTTATTCGGCGCCTTGTTCTTTTCCACTGCGTTGGAAGATTTATGCGCTTAGTTGTTCGCCTCTATCTGTGGAGCGCTATTGTTAGCATCACTCAAAGAATCTGGCGGCCGTTACTGATATTGGAATGATGAGCGCCGTGCAGACAGACTATGTATGAGTCGGCAATTACTACGATCGGCGGAACGCGCCAATCAATTCACGAAGCGGCTGCGGCGCATTCGGATGAGCACCCGATCCACGATTGAATGCGACGATGCACTAGCGCCGAAGTTGTCAAGGAGTTCATCGATAAAGGTCGGCAAACCGGTCAGCACGGTCAGTGCAAGGGCCGGGACGACGAAAAGTGATTTCAACACATCCACGCTAACCACCGATGAACGCAACAGCAGAAGTGATTCCGCGATACGCGGATCCGTCTCGTCTGAACACGAAGAACACGTGGGGTGTTCCAACACATGCGTCTTCGTGCGTTGTGGATGCTAAGTGATGCGGATCCGATATCGATTGCACGAACCAACCGCATTTGGATCGGCTTGAAACTCAGAAGTGTCTGTTTCGTGTGCGCGATCTAGGAATAGATGCCACGCGGGCAGCAATGTGGAGGGTAAGGCGCGAAATGTTGGATCACTAGTCGAGTGGAAATGGCGGGGCGATGAAGGCGGCCGCGCCATCGCGCAAAGCGCGTTCGTACAAAATGACACCAGATTGTGCTAGCCGCCAAACTGGCAATTGAGTCAAGGTGGGTCGACGGACTTACCACGAGGGTCGGACATGGCCAAGAACGATTCCAGTAAACGCGATGAGCTAATGGAGCACGTCATTGTGCCAATGATCACGCCAGCCGATCCGAGCGTGATCGCGTACTCGCGGGTCACTGGTGCCATGAATGGGATTCTAACGAATGTGTTTGCGCTCTATCTGAAGACGAAATATTGTCAGAGCAATATGATAGCTCTACATTGTCGCCACTATGAACTGGTGCTGGGCGACCAGGCCTGCCAATTGTATGCAATGGTCAATCCGATCGGGGAGCGCGCGCGAAAAATAGGCGACTCGATTTGGCATTCGATCGGAAATATTGCGCCTGTCCAACGCATTGTAGACGACGACAGTGCCGAATACCTCGATCCACTCGACATGCTTGCCCAGCTATTCGAGGACAACGAAAACTTGGCCGATCGACTCCGCGAGGCGCACCACATGGTCGATGAACTCCGGGATATTGCCACCGCAGGGTTGATGGATAAATGGATAGATGAAACCGAGCGCCGATCATGGTTCTTACGTGAGGTCGTGGGGCACGCCATAGTGACAATCCATTGAGTTTTCGATATCTAAATGTAATGAATTCGCGGTTCTTCGTCTTTTCGGGCTACCGAGATTTAATGGCTCACCTTTCGATATTGTCGTCAGAGTTAGGCGCGAACAGCATTTGCTCGCTACAGTCATTCTGGGAGGATACCGTATGAATAGGACCGCCTACCTGCTGGGTGCTGTTGTAGCGCTGACCAGCGTGCTCTTCTACATGGCCCATGCGTCTGGAAACGCCGATGAAGAGGCTGATCCGATCTTTGGAATCAAGATTCCTCCCGGATACCGCGACTGGAGGGTGATCTCCGTGGCGCACGAAGAAGGCAGCAACAACGATCTTCGCGCCGTTCTGGGCAACGACGTAGCGATAAAGGCCTATCGGGAAGGAAAGCTTCCGTACCCGGACGGCACAATCATTGCCCGGTTGGCCTGGAATTACGTCTCGTCTGAGCAAAACAACAAAGTCTTTGGCCGTGCCCAATCTTTCGTCGCTGGCGCCCCAATCAACGTTCAGTTCATGGTCAAGGACTCAGTAAAATACGCCGCGACGGGCGGCTGGGGGTTCGCTCAATTTAAAGACGGCAAGCCTGCCGACGCGACGCTTCTGAAAACCTGCTTTCCTTGCCATCAACCTTTCAAGGCTGGGGACCTGGTCTTCACGCATTACTCACCCTGATACAAGCCTGGGGCACCGGGACGGATGCGGTGGTACCGAAGCAGCCGATTCTCGGCTTTTAAATATTCGATCTGTGCGGCGGCCTGCTGCTCAAGCCAACAACCTACGCCCGCAACGAGTATCGCCAGAAAGGTTCGCGGCTTTCATGTCATGCGTTGATGCTAAGCGATGCCAGTGCCAAACCGTGCGCAAAGTCAAAACATGTTCCAGGCCTGTAATGTCAAACGAAACAGAGTGCGAATTGTCACCGCGAGTTGCACGGCACTCGGTCTGAGGACCCGGCGGTCTAGCGTCATTGAGCTTCTCTCGCAAGAATGGAATGGCATCTCTCGCCGCCCTACGGTAAGAAGTGAACGTGGTGAGGCCACTCCATATGCAAGGGCTATAACAACTTTCCACTAGATACGCCAGGGAGTCGCTCCGGCACAATTGCGGCGTGGCTGATGTATTCGTGTGCGTGTGTTCAATGACCAGATGAAAGGAGTTACGGCGATGAAATGCAGGAATATAACGATCAGTGTGGGAATTTCGGTAGCGCTCGCCGTCCTTGCAACAGGGGCAGCGAATTCGGCCCAGGACAGGTACACCCTCAAAGTGCCGAATGGACTCGCGTTCTCCGAGTTCAGGGGATACGAAGGCTGGCAGGTAATCTCTTTGAGTTATAACGGAGGGCGGATGGCGGCGATCCTCGGGAACCCCGCGACGATCGACGCCTTCAAGGCCGGAATTCCCGGCAACGGCAAGCCCTTCCCCGAGGGCGCCAAAATCGCGAAGATCCATTGGGACCCGATAAAGAACACGTTCGCCCCTGGTCCGCCACTGGTGCCCAATACCCTCCACGACATTGATTTCATGGTGAAGGACAGCAAGAGGTTCGCGGACGCCGGCGGCTGGGGATATGCCGTGTTTGAGTACGACGCCCCGACTGCTACGTTCAGGACCGGCAATTTGACGGATCATCCGCCGCAGGGGAACGACGCCAAGTGCGGGGCCGCGTGCCACACGATAGCGGCGAAGCAGGACTTCGTTTTCACGGTCTACCCTAAGAGGTAATGCTACCGCGCCGGATCGGGACTTTGAGTTCTCCAACACGTGAACAAGGTTATTTCGAACCGTTGCGACGTTCAGGTACCAACGCAACATCTCCGGGTGGCGCGGACCGAGAGCGCTCACGAGAATTTCCCGATTGGCATTGATCGACTCGGTTGGAGTAGCCCGGCTACTGACCCGGTTGGTGAGAAACGGAGTCGTTCATGAATGTCCGTGGACTTGTCGGAGCACTGCTTCCAGCATTCTTTGTTCTCGACCTAGGCTATTTCGCCGGCAAGCGCCGTTCCTTCGATGCGGACCAGGCCATCGAGTTGAGCGCGCGAAACCTGCCGTTCCGCGCCAGCAGGAGCGGGCCGACCTTGACCGTTCGGTCGACGTTCTCCGTTGGTTTGCCACTAATTGTATTCGGACGGCAGCTTCTGGGAAGACAGTCCGGCAAACATCGGCCAGAACCCGGCGACTCTGGAGTTGGAGCGGTGACTTATAGAATGCCGACGCTGTCTCGTATCCTAGGCGCGGCATTCCTATTGTTCGGACTCGCCTTGGCGCCCAACGCGAAACCGATTGAGGCTCAGCCGACGCAGGTCCAGCGTGGCGAATATCTCGCGCGAGCGGGCGATTGCATTTCGTGCCACACGGCAAGCGGCGGGCAAGCCCTCGCAGGCGGCGGTCGGCTGAACACGCCGTTTGGGTACATGTTAACGCCGAACATAACACCCGACGCGGCAACCGGTATTGGACTCTGGTCGTCGGATGACTTCTACCGCGCGCTGCACGCTGGTGTAAATCGCGCCGGAGAGGACATGTATCCGACGATGCCATATGACTTCTATACGAGGGTCACGCGCGACGATAGCGATGCGATCTACGCCTATCTGCGCACCCTCAATCCGGTGACTAGCCTCATCGATGTCAATCACTTGCATTTTCCTTTCGACGAACGTTGGACGATGGGAGGGTGGCGGGAGCTTTATTTCACGGAAGGAACGTTTACACCGAGTCCCAACAAGTCGGCGGCCTGGAATCGCGGTGCCTATCTTGTCGAGGGTTTGGGCCATTGCAGCGCCTGTCATTCGCCACGTAATTTGCTGGGTGCTATCGAAAAGAACAGGGAATTTGCCGGCGCAGTCATCGACGGATGGTTTGCGCTCGACCTTTCGGAAAATATAACCACCGGCCTTGGTAGTTGGAGTATCGACAACATTGCCACGTATCTAAAGACGGGCGCGTTTAACGGCAGAACTACGGCCATCGGACCGATGGCTGAAGTAGTGCACAACAGTCTGCAATACGTGACAGATTCCGATCTGCACGCCATGGCCGAATACCTCAAGGCGCTTCCACCAGACTCCCCCTTGCGGGCCGGGCGGCGCCGACCCGACGCCACTCGCCTACAAGGCGCGAACCTCTACATCGATCATTGCGTAGCTTGTCATCAGTCGATGGGCCGTGGTATTCCCGGCGTGTTCCCGCCTCTCGCAGGCAATGGCGTGGTGCTCGCTTCCGATCCTGCGGATATAGTCAACGTCGTTCTCCTTGGAATTCCTCCGCAAAACGGCAGCATCGCGATGCCGTCGTTCGCCGGGGAAATGAGCGATCAACAGATCGCGGCGCTCGCGAACTATGTGCGAACGAGCTGGGGCAACACGGCCGCACCCGATGCAACCAGCTCAACAGTAGCGAGGCTGCGCATCGGCAATAAGGTCGCGCACCTCAGCAATGACGCGAGTTTCTTGCCGCTCGCGCGGTAGAGGCGTACGCAGGACGGAAAACCGCAATAATGGGGGTCCAAGCGCTGCCTCCGAAATCGCCGATATTGAACGTGCGATAGAATTGCTTCGGCGGATGTAGCGATCACTGAATGATAAGGAAATGACGGAATACAGCAAAGATCCGCGGGCTATCTCAAAACTCTCTCCAGAGCAGTACCGTGTAACCCAGCAAAATGATACCGAACCGCCCGGAACCGGTGTGTACCTAGATAATAAGGAGCCGGGAATCTATGTCGACATCGTATCGGGCGAGCCGCTGTTCGCCTCCTCGGATAAATATGAATCGGGGTGCGGCTGGCCGAGCTTCACCAGGCCCATCGAACCGGCCAATGTCAGCGAATTGCGCGATGACGCGCACGGCATGACGCGCATCGAAGTACGCTCCGCCCACGGCGATAGTCATCTGGGTCATGTCTTTGACGATGGCCCGATGGAGCGTGGTGGTCTACGGTACTGCATCAACTCGGCCTCGTTGCGATTCATTCATCGGGATGACATGGTAGCCGAGGGCTATGGGGATTATCTGAATCAAGTCGAGGATTTCCAATGACCACAGAACGTGCGGTTCTTGCGGGCGGTTGCTTTTGGGGCATGCAGGATCTTTTTCGGTGCCATGACGGCGTCGTATCGACTCGGGTCGGCTACACGGGGGGCGACTTGCGCAATGCGACCTACCGCAATCATGGCACGCATGCCGAAGCGATCGAGATCATCTTTGATGCCGCCAAACTCAGCTACCGCCAGATTCTGGAGTTCTTCTTCCAGATTCACGATCCGAGCACTAAGAACCGGCAGGGCAACGACACCGGGCCGAGCTATCGATCGGCTATTTTCTATACGAACGATGAGCAGAAGCGAATCGCTCAAAAGACCATCGCCGATGTGGATGCTTCACGGCTATGGCCAGGAAAGGTGGTGACCGAGGTTGCACCGGCCGGTGATTTTTGGGAGGCTGAGCCCGAGCATCAGGACTACCTGGAGCACTATCCCGACGGCTACACCTGTCATTTCGTAAGGCCCAATTGGAAGCTGAAATAGGCCGCGCTCACTGAAGCCAGCCCTTGAGAGTGCGTGAGTTTTGCGGGACTCGGTCGTGCTTTGTTGTGCTTCGTCCTGCTCGGCTGTGGATAAGCAACGGACATCCCGCGAGCGTGATTGTTAAAAATCAATTTCTTGCAATCGCAATAAACGCCAATCCGACAATCCGATGATCTTCGAACCAGGTGGTCGGCGGTTCGAATCCGTCCGGGCGCGCCAAACAACAAAGTTATCGGCGATATCATTTTTATATCTTTGCTATTCACTGGCTGGAGCGATCTTCCGCGCAGCAGGAGGGAGGTCTGACCACAATCAAGTTCGACCCGCTGGGGGACTTACTGCGCGGTGATCCGCGCTACAAGGCGCTGCTACGCAAGCTGAAGCTGCCGGAGTGAGACACTAACGCGCTGAGAAATTCGCGACCGTCGCGGAAGGCCAGTCGCGCGGCCGCTTCGGGGAAAACGCTGGGCCGTCGGTGACCGGCAGCTCTTGGCCCGACTGCCGTCTGCTGAGACTGTGAGAGTCGGTCACCGTGCGAGGCCGAGAAACACGGTCAAAGCGCGATTCAGTCTAACTACATCCTCATCGTTGAGTTTTCCGATTCGCTTGCCGAGCCGCGCCTTCGGAACGGTCGTGACCTTGTCGACCATCAAGCGCGAACCGCTCGAAAGACCATTGCGATCGGTCGGCTCAATCAGCATCCGCAGTAACGGAGCCTCGGTCGGGTCGGTGGTGAACACACAGAGAGTTATAGAGTTTGTAGAATCAAAGCGATCTTCCTGCACAATCACTGCAGGGCGAGGCTTGCCCCCGTATGGACCGCCGCCCGACACCGTCCACACCTCGCCACGCTTCATTCGGCAGCGTGATCCGAAATGGCACTAATGAATCCCTGATCGCTCTTGGCTCGCTTGCTGGAAGCAACGGCCTTGGACTGCTGACGTGCGGCGCGTACAAAGGAGCGTGCACGCACATCCGGCACCCAGATTTGAACCGGCCGCAATCCCTGTGCGCGCAGGCGTTCTCGGTGTAACCGGACCTTATCTCTCGACGAACGGCTGCTATCAAGCATGGCAATGCTCCGATGGTTACATGTAACCCAGCAGATCACCATGAGTGACGCAACTCGACGCCTGACGTGAAGTGACCCCGGAACTTATTTGGGGTCCATTCCTGATTCGAAGCAAGGCATTCCGAGTCTCGTATTTTTCAATAAAATCAATTATTTATCTCAATAGAATTGTGCCACAGAATGCCGAGATAGCCGCCCACAACCCCTTGAATACGTGAGATACACAACCTTTCAATGGCACAGCAAAGCGAGGTCTGATTCGCAAGTACCGGGTTAGCAGGCTTCTGGCGACCAGTTCGGCGGTCCGAATGCTAGGCTCAGCCCTGGCGAGTCACTGGACATAATCGGTGCCGTTGCGCACGAGGAGCGCCGGCAGGCCAGCCGAGCGACTCCAAAGACGGCGCCTTGCGACCAAACCCGTCAACAATGCGATCTCAAGCAATCCCAATGCACCGCCGCCACCTTTCGAGCCGCCGGACGAGCTGCCGGATGAGCCGCCGCTGGTAGTGGCGGCGACGACAGCCACGGACACTTGGTTATGCGCCGATGAGTTGAGGGAGTCCGTGCAGGTAACGGTATACGTGAAGTTTCCAACAGTACTCGCGGTTTGGCTGGCAGTTCCAGATGTGGCCAGGCTTCCGGACCACGATGAGCCATTTGCCCCTCCACCGGTCGCCGCGCACGAGGAAGCGTTAGTCGACGACCAGGTCAGAGTCAGGGTTTGACCTTGCGTCAGTGATAATTCGGAAGTTCCGTTTCCCGTCAGCGACACCGTTGGAGCCTGAAGTACGGTCAACGTGGCTTGTGCGCTCGCGCCGCTCTCGCCCGGGGCAATGCTTTGACAGCTGATCCCAAAGGTGAAGGTGCCCGGCTCATTGGCGGGACCGAGCACAAGGTTTCCGCTCACACCCATGGTAATGCCTAGCCCAGCGCCAGTACTTTGCCCGTTCCCCTCCGCCATACAATTCGTCGCGTTCGTCGAGGACCACGTCACCGTGAACTGCGCACCGCCGTCCACCACCGTTGCCGGGCTTACGGAAATGGAGACCGTCGGTGGCGGGGGCGGCAGCACGGTGACAGTCAGCGGCGCTGAGGTGACTGTCGGGCTGCCACTCTGACCCGTGCAGGTGACCGAAAATGTGTAGGTGCCCGGCGCGTTCGGCGCCAAAGTTGCAGGACCGTCGATGGCAGTCCAGGTAAAGTTGGGAATGGGCTGTATCGGTCCTGTGATCTCTCCGAAGTGTGGAAGCGGAGTCTGATTGATCGAGCACGTGGTGAGATTCGTGGTCCAGTTGAGGACGATATAGTCCGCCGGAGTGGCGGTGTAGGTGGTCGCGCTGGGGCTGAGCGACGACGTCACGTACGGCGCATTATCCTCGTACGTGACAACGATGCTTTGTGTCACCGAGAGCGGTCCGGAGGTGCACGTGAGTGTATAGGTGTATGTGCCCAGCGTTGAGACGTGCGGTGAAAAGTCGTCGACCTGATCCCCGAACACGCTCGTGGCCCAGCCGTCATTGGGCGCACCTCCGGAAGGCGCGCAGGAATCGGCCCAGGTCACCCAGACGAAACTGAGCGGCTCGCCCTGCAGGCGATCAGTGGCATTGGCGACGAATTGCAGACTCGGCGTGATGTACGTGACGGTCTGCGATTGGGACGTGGCCGTCGGCCCCGACCCGCACGAAATTGTGTAGCTGACGTCGCCCGTGGTCGCTTGCGTCGTCGTGGTTGAGCCCGACGATGCCAATCCCGTGAGCGACAAGGATCCGCCCTTAATGGCACAGGGTGAGACGTTCGACGTCCATTGAAGTATCGCGGGTCGAGTCGTCCAAACGTATGAGCGAGCGATGTACAGCTGTACGAACGGCACGGATCCGTACCACGAAATCTCCACGGATGAGCTTACGCTGCCGCCGCCGGATAACGAGCACGTGAGCTTGTAGGTCACGTCTGCCCCTATGGATTCGGAAACGCTTCGGGTTCCGCTGCCCGGCAGCGTGCCGGACCAGCCGTCTCCCGGGAGACCGTCACTCGCAGTGCACTGAGTGGCGTTGGGCACGGTCCAGCTCAACTGCACGATATCCCCGTCTTCAGGCGTCGCTGAGGAGGTCGTGAACGTGATCGGAGCTGCCGGCATGCTCGAAACCACGAGTGTGCCAGTGCCGGCCGGGTCGAGTATCGATTTGAGTGTGAGCGGACTCGTACTGCTGGTCGTATCGGCCGTGGAGTTCCAAACGGCCGCGAGCGAGGTGAAATCTGCGGCACCGTTGGATCCATTGGGCGCCGCGGGCGGATTAATGGGGCAGGACCCATAACCGGATGCATCGCCCGTTCGACCGAGTGTGAGTGATCCCACTAGGTGATTGTTCTGGTCGATCAATCCGCCGCCCGACGCACCAGGACCGATGTTGCCAAGCGCATTGACGACCTCCCAGAAATTCGATGTGTACATCGATGTGAGGACATCCACCTGCGTCACGGCAAGGGCCTGGCCAAACCAGCTGGTGAATTGCTTGTCATACGCGAGAGCGTGCTGGATGGTGTAACCACCCTGGATCGCGTTCCCAGTCGCATCAAATCCTGCGAACTGCGCATCGGTCGCCAGCGGGCTTTTGTTCAACTGAATCAGCCACGCATCCTGCTGCTCGATTACGGTCACGGCGCCCGTCTGAGTCAGTATGTCTGGATCATAAAGCGTTCCGAGCGCCTGCCCGCACGGCGTAACGGCATCCCAGTAGACGGTGACCGCGCCGGCAGCGCCGGGATCGCCGCCACCGAGCAGACCGGTCTCACAATGGCGGGCGGTCAACACGTACGGGGTGTTGTCGCGCGGTATATCATTGATCAGCGTGCCCGTGCATTGGTACATATCGCCGACGACGACGCCGACCGTCGCCTGACCGAGCGGTGTATTGGCGGTAGTGATGTTGCACACATAGTTCTGCACACATCCCGAGTTCGTGCTCGATTGCGATGCGAGCAATTCACGATAGTAGGGGTGATCCGGAACAGCGCCTCCCAAACTGCGATAGCCCGCCTGGAAGCTGACGATCGCGAACGCCACCTTGCTGCGCTCTGCCGCGGGTACATCAAGCGTGAACTGAAGCGTGTCGCCCGGATGGATTCGACTCCAGAGATCATCCGAGGTCAGGTTGGCTGCGCGGTAGGTAAACGTCGTGGCCACGCTGCTCACGGTGAGAGTCGCACCCGCAGGCAGGTGCACGTGAGTGGCATGAAACGAGAGCGAGACCGCGGTCGGAATCTTAGCGGCATAACGCCAAGTGGCTCGATCGCCGTCCACCGACCATTTGCCTGACGTACTGGTGGAAACCGCGTGCGGCACCGCGACCGCAAATTGAACTTTCGAGGTCGCGGCAGAGCGAATGAGCGCCCTAAGATCAGTCTTGATGGTCTCGACAGGGACGGCAGCGAAAGCGCCGCTGGCCAACGCGAGTACCAACACGCCGACGGTCGCGAGGGAGCCACGATAAGTCCTGCGCACGCTCATGCCCTCCGATGGCGCGAATTATTCTGTTCCCTGCTCATACGTCCCCCGATGGAGTTTGCCGCAGTGGCAACCCCCTCGTCCAGCAGTTCCCCTCCGACCTTGTACTAAGCGAGGCGACGGCGAAGTGCGAGCCGGGCTGTGCTGTGCGCATGCGACATAATTATTGCGGTCACGCCAACAAACGCAGACCTAAGGGTCGCGCAATGGCCGCTTCACGGCGGCGAATTGGCGCCGGTAGCGACCCCCTTAGTAACGACCGATTAGCAACGCCCTCGGCCGCAGCGTCGGCTCATTCCGGCAGTTTCATTTTTGCAAGCAGCGCCTTGTAGCCCGGCTCGCCGCGCAGCGGGACGTACGTCAAACGGAGCTTGATCACGTCCATGTTGGGATCTCGTTGCCGATAGCCACGCTCCAGCCATGAGATTGCAGCGTCCAATTCGCCTCGGTAGGCATAAACATCGGCGATAGCAGTGGGATCGGAGGCTCCAATCCTCCTTCGAAGCTTATCTAGAGCCAGGTCAGAGTCGGACTTTTTACCCATCGACCAATACGCCATCGCGAGTATCCATATTTTCGAGTCCTCATCAGCGAACTTCTCGGCTGCCGCGATGGCCGCCGCTGCATTACCGGTCACTAGCAAGTTCCAAGCGCTCTGGGCCTGGAAGTCGATATTGGTAGGTTCTAGTTTTAGTCCGCGATTCACCGTATCGGTCGAATCCGCGAACTGTCCGGCGAAAAACTGCATCTCCGCCAGGAACTCCAATGCAGTGATATCGAGCGGGTTACGTGCCAGATCCTCTTGCGCCAGCTGGACGATATCGCCTACTTGCCCGCTCACCTGTGCCCTTAGGTACCCAAGGCTCTTGCGCGAGCCCCATCCCTCTAGGCCGGTGGGATCCAGACTAACGGCCCGCTCCAGCTCCTTTTGTGCGTTTCCCCAATCCCAATCATAGGTCTGGTAAGTCCGCCCCAACCAGCGGTGCGCTGCGGCCGAATTTGGGTTGATCGCGAGTGCCCGGCGCAGCGCGTCCAGCACTTTGGATTCCGCCTCCTTAGGCGAGAGTTCGTGATCGTAGCCCTGATAATAGTAGACGCGCGCGAGACTAATCCAAGCCTGAGAATAGCCTGGATCACGCACCAGGGCCTGCTGATACTCCCGCTGCGCCCGGCCAAGGTCTCCGTTCTTGTTGCGCTCGAAAAAGAAGTTGCCCCTGAGCAGCAGATTGTAGGCTTCCACGTTCTGTGGCCTGTCGATCGCAGTAGTGGCCGCTTTGACATTCAACGCTGCATCCAGCGCCTGCGTGACCCGCGCTGCAATTTCGTCCTGCACCTGGAAGATATCGTTGACGCTGCGGTCGTAGGTCTGGGACCAGAGCTGCGTGCCGTCCGACGCCTTGATCAACTGGGCGGTGATGCGCATTTGCCCGCCAGACTTTCGGACGCTGCCCTCGAGCAGGGTCGCCACGCCGAGTTTCTCGGCAATCGAGTGAATGTCCGCGTCCTTGCCCTTGAATTGAAACGACGAGGCTCTTGCGATCACCTTGAGCTCCGGCGAGTTTGCCAGATAGTCAATGAGTTCCTCGGAGAGCCCATCGGCGAAATACTCCTGGTCCTTGCTCTCGCTCATGTCCACGAACGGCAGGACCGCGATCGAATGCGGCGTTGGAGCGGAACCGGCGAGCACCGGTGTGGGTTTCGTCGCGACCGGTGCGATCGCGAGGGCCTTGGCATTGGCGTGGTATACGGCTTCGCGATGGATGGCGTATCCAAGAATGATGAGAATGGCTGCGGACGCGCCTGCGCCCACTGCGATCACGGTCCGATTGCGCAGCACAAACTTGCGCAAGCGATAGATGTAGCGCGCGGGGTGCGCCTTGATTGGCCTCCCTGCGAGGTAGAGTTGCAGGTCCTCGGCCAATCCGGCGACACTGGAGTACCGATCCTCCGGCTCCTTCGCAAGGGCTCGCAGCGCGATGGAATCCAAATCGCCGCGCAACTGGCGGACCAGTTGTTCATGCGTCGCGGCGCGCGCAGCTACCGCGTCCCGATCGATCAGTGTGCTGGGCTTCCTGACCTCGACCGTTGAAACCGCCTGCTGAAGCACTCCCATCGAGGCGGCATTTTTCAACTGATATGGGCGCACCCCGGTGAGCAACTCGTACAGCACCACGCCCAGCGAATAGACATCGCTACGAGGATCGAGTGCATCGCCTCGCAAAAGCTCGGGACTGGTGTAGTCCGGGGTCAGTGCCTGGCCGTAGACACCCGTCAGCTGCGTTTGATCCTCCTCGTCGGTCTCGAGGAGCTTCGCGACGCCAAAGTCCAACAGCCGCACCTCGCCGGATTCGGTCACCAGAATATTGGAAGGCTTCAGATCGCGGTGGATGACATGTTTCTCATGCGCGTATTGCACGGCCTTGAGTACTTGCAACAGCAGTTCCAGGCGGGCGGAAACCCCGAGCCGATTCGCATCGCACCAGTCCGTCAGCCACTGTCCCTGGACGTACTCCATCGCAAAGTACGGCAAGCCATCAGGATCAATCCCGGCGTCATAGAAGCGGGCGATTTGCGGATGCTCAAGGCTCGCCAGGATGTCGCGCTCGCGCGCAAAACGCAGCGCAAGATCTCCTCGCTGGTGCGTGAGCGTCGGTAATTTCAGCGCCACGTCGCGCTTGAAAGCGCCGTCGGCCCGTCGGGCCAGCCACACCTGGGCCATGCCTCCGCTGCCTAACAGCCGAATCAACTCGTATGGGCCGATGCGCGCGCTCATTTGCAATTTACCGGCAAGGGAGGTGTCCGCCTGGGCGGCCGCTCCAAGCTTCGGCAGGGTTGCAAGAGCGTTGGAACCTGTACCCTGAAATTCGCCCGGCAGCAGCGCCTTGCGCAGTGCCGGGGCCAGATCCTGATACTCGGGGTCAAGTGTCTCCAGCCATGCGTGGCGCGCAGCTGCGTCGAGCGGAAGCGACTCTTTCAGCAGACGGCTAAACAAAGCAATCTGTTCAATCGATAGCTGCATCAACTTCTCAGACGATGGTTCGACAGGCCCGGTGCCGCCACGCGTTCATTGTTCAGTTCAGCAACTCGGCGAGGATCAGCCGCGCTCTCTCCCAGTCGCGCCGGACCGTGCGTTCGCTGACATCCAGCGTTTCGGCAATCTCCTGCTCGCTATAACCCCCAAAATAGCGCATTTGCGCCACCTGCCCCAAGCGCGGGTCCGCCTTCTCCAGCAGTTCAAGCGCCTCATGCACTCTTATGATGGTGCGCTCGTCGTCGGCCGCATTGACAGGCAGGTCGGTCGACAGAGTCAACGGCCTCCAATCGCCGCCGCGCTTCTGTGCAAGGTGTTCGCGCGCGCTATTGAGAATGACCGAACGCATTACTTGGGAAGCGTAGGCGAAGAAAGCCCGTCGGTCCTCGGCACGCAGTTTGCCGGCGTCGATGAACCGCAAGTACGACTCGTGCACGAGACTTCTCGTGTCCAACAGCGCGTTGCGTCCTCCATCTCGCAGCCGGGATCGCGCCAAATGGTGAAGCTCGGAGTACGCGGCCGCAAACAATGTATCGCGCGCCTGCAGGTTACCCGCGTGGAGCTGCTGGAGTAGCTCGGTGAGCTGATGAGTACTTGCTGCGTTCATTCGGTGCCGATCCAGTGTACTTGAGCAGTCCCTCGGCCACGTGATCCGACAACGCGAGTGCGCGCGCAGCGCCCGAAGCGTTGGATTGTGCCCCTCCGTACCCGGCCCCAGCGCCAGCGATTGGATTCATAACTAATTGTTTTATATAGAAAATACGTCATGGGAAGGGCCATTTTGTGGGTGAAGCGACAGTTATCGGCGCTCGATGTCCGGTTTGATCGGCAGACGGTGTCTGGATGGATGGATGCAATAGCCCGCCTTGGCCAAGGCGGAAAAACCAAAATTTAAGGAGTGATTTTATGAACAAGGCTTTTTTAGGTGTCGCATTGATCGGAGGCTTGGCGCTTGGATTGACCGCACGCGCAGGCTGTGTGGATCCCAGGGTCGGGGCTCAGCAAGGCGCATCCGCGCTTATGTCTGCCAACCTGGAGTCGAGCGTGAGGGCTTTCGATTCGAGAAACGCCGACGGGAGCATCGTGGGGACCTGGTTTGTGGTCTACACGCCGGAGGGCTCTACGACTCCCTCCGGACAAGCTTTCATTCAATGGCACAGTGACGGCACTGAATGGGAAAACATCAATTATCCTGTACTGGGCGGGAACATCTGCATGGGTTCGTGGATACAGATCGATCAATCGCATGTCTCGCGCAACCATTACGGGTGGCTCTACAATAATGGACTGCTCGCTGGATACTTCAACGAGACTGAGACCGATGAGTTGAACGGGAATACCTATGTCGGAGTCAATGACACCAAGCTCTATTTCTATCCCGTTCCTCCCGCTACGGAAGGTACGACGATGGAGTTAAAGGGCACGGCGAAAGCGGAGCGCATCGCGCCGTAATTCCCGTCAGCGCCGACACAATGCTCCCGTCGTCCGAATTTATCGGCCGGCGGGAGTATTTGATGCAGCGCGTTGCCGGGATAGCCTAGAGCGCAATTTCGGAAACCATCAGCCTCAATTAAAGGCATATCAGCTCGGGAGGTGCCGGCGAGGGGGCGGTCCCGATCCGCTCGTACTCCGCAATCACCTGGGCGCCGAACATAAGCAAGGTCGACAGAAGTTCAAGACTCACCAAGACGACGATGGCTGTCGTCAGCGATCCGTAGACCGTGCCAATCTGAGAAAGGGTGGCGAAGTACCAAACAAGTACGTGGCGCGTCAACTCCCAGAGTATTGTGGCTGCTACGCCGCCAATGAGCGCGTGCCGTAGCGACGGGCGTCCCACCGGCATCACCATGTAAATGGAGGTGAGGATGAAGATCTCGCCGCCCACGCCAAGCAGATACAGCAACACGCCCGACACACCACCAAGGGACCAGGTGCGTCCTAGGAATTCGACCTGTGCCTGTCCCATGGCCTTCAGGCTCCCAGCGACAAGGGTCACCAGCAGCAGTCCAATACCGAGAGAAATAATGTAGCAGTACGGAATCACCGCCGAGATGAGAAAGTGGCGCCTGCGAATTGTGACGCGATGATGATGGATCACCGACATCGCATTCTCGAGCACTGTGAATGCGAGGGAGCTGAAGAACAGCATCTGCACCAACAGCACCCACCCCATCACTGCCCGATGATCGATAAAATTCCTGAGTTCCCCAATCAGAAACCCAGACTGTCCAGGAACTAACCACTCCAGGTAGCGCCCGAGGGTTTGAAGCAATTCGGTCTGATCGATGATGTGCGATAGCGCTATCACCGTGAGAATCAGCAATGGCACGATCGATAGCAGCGCGTAGTAGGCCACCGCACCTGCCAGCAGCAACCCTTGATTTGCGCGAAAACTCTTTAGCACCTGAATGGCGAATATGCCTGGGTGCTTCAAGACGTATGCAGCTCGTTGCCCCAACATTTGCATCCTTGCCCGTCAAATTCTTACTCAGAATGCCGCCTTTATGCAGATCGACCACAAGGCGGAAGCCGTTGCTAGAATTGATAGCAGCAGCCGACTGGCCTGCAACCAGCTCGCCGGTTTACACGGCCGCGAGTATAGCCGCATTTGGGGCAGCGAGGACGGCCTGGCATAACGGTCGATGGCGAGTCATGACGCTCGCGGCAAAGTACGACCCGCAGTGGATTCGTGACAACGCCCTCGGTGAGAACGCTCTGTGTCAGGTCGAGAGCTTGGCGCGCCGACTGCCGTTGCGCGCCGGAATGCGGGTTTTGGATCTTGGTTGCGGCAAGGCCACCAGCTCGATCTTCCTCGCCCGCGAATTTGGGATCGAGGCGTGGGCTGCTGACGCGGCGACGTCGCCCACGGAGAATTGCAAGCGTGCGGTGGCGCTGGAGTGCGAGCGGAGCGTATTTCCTTTGCGCACGGATGCGCATAATCTGCCCTTCGCTAAGGAGTTCTTCGACGCCATAATCGCCATCGATTCCTTCCTCTACTTTGGTACCGATGAGCGCTACTTAGCCTACCTTGTGCAGTTCATCAAGTCTGGGGGCTTTGTCGACATCGTGGATATCGCATTTACTCGCGAGCTTCGGTCCGTCGACGATGCGCCGCAGTACTTGCGCCCTCAGTACGCGAAGCATTGGTCGTTCGTGCACAGCATTTCGTGGTGGAAGCACCACTGGGATAAAACGGGGCTGGTTGAGGTGACGTGCGCCGAGATTTTGCCCGAGAGCGATGAGCTACTACGCGACTATGTGCAAGGCCGTCCCCGTGAGCAGGATGAGGACTCGATTATGCGGGCGGTGGGATGTTCCCGTC
>Ga0302320_10007070_pt1 | contig 24776 bp, 22 predicted proteins | sample Bog_T0_3_FD_202130 | JGI IMG/M metagenome (GOLD analysis project Ga0302320, IMG submission 202130) | Peat permafrost microbial communities from Stordalen Mire near Abisko, Sweden - Bog_T0_3 | ecosystem: Environmental > Terrestrial > Soil > Wetlands > Peat | place: Sweden: Abisko, Stordalen Mire...
GCGTTTCTCACCGAGCACCAGGACAAGCTGATTTATGCGACAGACCTTGAGTTCTCAGCCAGGGACAATGCGGACGCGAAGGTGAAGGAGTGGGAGGCGGGGTATGCGCGGGACTGGCGGTTCCTGGCGACGACAGACACGGTCGAGTACAACGGGCGGACGTATCAGGGGCTGGCGCTGCCGGCCGATGTGCTGAAGAAGATTTATCACGATAATGCGGTGCGGTGGTTTCCGGGGGTGGTGGGGCGGTGAGTAACTTCCGAGTAGCCGGTCATAGGCCCGCGGTTATCAGGCGTTATGCCTGCTTTTGACCATCCCCAGCGCCTCCTGGAATCTCGATTGGTGCAGGTTGAACCTGAACTGCTCCCAATGAACCCTGCCGTAGGCTGTTTTCGATTGATTATCCGCAAGGTCAATCTCGCGTGCCCAGAAGCGCCGCTGAAAATCGCTGTACGCGGGTGCCGGCTCGCTCCAGTCGATGGGCTTACCGTCGCATCCCAGACTGAGAAAAGCCAGGGAGTAAAAGATGTGGGCGAGCTGCCTCATCAGATAGAACCGGGCCGCCTGGTACGAATCGGGCGGCGCTCCAAGATACTCCTGAAGATAGGTCTGTTCCTCCGTTTCATTGGCGACAAGCATATTCGCCACCACCGCCAGATCTGCGTACCGGTCGTTCTGGAAGGCAGCCTCCCAATCCACCATCCAGAGGCGGCTTCCATCGAAGAGGATGTGGTCCGGCTTATACAGGTCATTATGACTCGGTGCCGGATCAGCATCGAGAGATGAGTAAGTGGCAGCTAATAGCTCGTAATGGGAAAAAAGTTCCGCGAGGTCGTGTTCCGGCAGGATGTTCGCGGCCCGGAACTTCTGGAGGAATCCGTCCAGGGCAGGCCCTCTGTTCAGCAGGAACGTGCACGTGGTGTTGAAGGGGGCTAGGGGAAACGGCGGCAGTGCATGGAGGGTGCGCAGGGCGGCGGGTACGCGACGCAGCGCGTCCGCAGCCGGCAGGGGGACCGCCTCCACAAAATCAGTAATCGAGATTCGATCCTCGGCGTTGACGTACCAGACACTCGGAGCAAGTCCTGCCTTGGCCGCCGCCTGCATGCAGCCGAAGTGACCCGTGACGTCGCCCGCTCGCGTGTTGATCCGCAACAGGTAAGTAGATCCTCGCACAACGATGCGGAAGGCGCGGTTGGAGCCGGGCCGCACAGTCAAATCTCGAATGTCGTCGATTGCGGCGACGCCGAAAGCCTCGGTCAGGCCGCGAGTTGCGGCCGCGATCTTCTCTTGCGGAATCATTCCGTGCTCCAGTCGTTCAAAATGATGCGTCGAGAGGCCGCGATGTCTTGGCGAGGCAATCTGTGTTCGTCGGCCCCCGCGCCGCCCGCGGCTGGCGAAGAATCGAAAGTGTTTTACACCCCGCGGATCTAGTCTCCGGCATAGCATCTGAGAGATTATCGTCAGCGTCAAGGATATTCCGGATGCATGGCCGCCTATTCGGAATTCACTGTGCGTTCGCCGCTGCAGAGAAGATCGGGGTGGATGGCGCCCTGCCCATGTCTACTTCTTCGGAACTGAGACTGTGATGTTGCGGTATTTCAGGTTGCCGGTGTGATCGCCCTGGAGGTAGAAGCGGCCGGGCTCGCCTTCGTCGGCGTCCAGTGCGCCGCCGGTGACGCCCTCGATGACTTTGTGGTCGATGACGGTGACGCCGTCGTGGACTTCAGTCACCGTGCGGCCGACGAGGGTCACGTCGAAGGTCTCCCACTTTCCGGGCACGCGGGGCAGTTCGGGCTCCGGGGCGATGCGCCCGTAGATGGCTCCCATGCGGCCCTTGAGCGGAAGGGTCACTGGCGTTTCGGATTCGACCTGGACCTCATAGCGTCCGCGGAGGTAGAAACCGCTGTTGCAGTTTTCCGGGCAAACCACTTCAAAGTGGACCTTGAAGTCGTCGAATTTGCGGGTGGTGCGGAGATTTGCGCCGCGCACGGTATTGACCAGCAGGCCGTCCTGGACGGTCCAGTGGTTCGCCGCGACATCGCCGACCGGCTCCCACCCATCGAGGTCTTTGCCGTTGAAAAGCGGCTTGGGGCGTGTCCAGGCTTTGGGCTCGGGGCGATTCAACTCAGGCGCGCGGACGCCTGTGAGCGGCGTGGTGGTGGCGCCCTTGGTTTCCTGGCCAACGAGTTTGCCGCCTTTGGCTTCGAGATCCCAGGTGATGGCCGGATGGCCCTCGGAGGCGGGTGACGCGGTGAAAGTCAGATGAGATCCCTTCACCTGAACATCTTTGACGGGGTACACATGGCCGCCGCCGGGCTGGTACCAAACGTCAAGGCCGTCTTCCTTTTCAGTGACGCCGAGCCAGCGGGCGCTGATGCCCTTGGCAGTGGCGACGTTGAAGTCCCAGTGACCGGCAAAGGGGCTGTTGCTTTGTTGCGCAAGGGCGGGCGTCGACAAGACGCAGAGCACCGCGATTGCGATGATTACGGACAGGGACGCGAACAGGGCCAGGGAAACCGGTTTCTTCATAGGACTCCTCCACGGACCAAAAAATATGCCAGAGCAAGAGTAAGCCACGGAAGCCGGGGGTTCAAGACCGGAGGGGTTTTGGGGGTGTGAGGGCGATTCAGGATGCAAAGTCTTGCGGCCAAAAAACGTGATATGTTTGTACGCGATATGAACAACTGGCTGAATCGTCGCACATTCCTGAAGACCTCGACGCTGGCTGCGGGGGCTTCCGCATTGGGTTTGCAACCACTGTTGGCGGCCGATACGACGCCGGCGCCGGCGCGCAAGATCAAACTGGGTTTGGTGGGTTGCGGCGGGCGCGGGAGCTGGATCGCCGGGCTGTTTCAGAAGCACGGCGGTTACGAGTTTCATGCCGTGGCGGATTATTTTCAGGCCAACGCCGACAAATGGGGCAGTGAGCTGGGCGTGGACGCTTCACGCCGTTTCAGCACGCTTTCAGGGTACAAGCGGTTGATGGAGAGCGGTGTGGAGGCGGTGGCGCTGGAGGTGCCGCCTTACTTTTTTGCGCAGCACGCGCAGGCGGCGGTGGATGCAGGGCTGCATGTTTACATGGCCAAGCCGATCGCGGCGGATGTGCCGGGATGCCTGGCGATTCAACACGCTGCGAAGACGGCGACGGGCAAGCAGCGGTGTTTCTTTGTGGACTACCAGATGCCGACGGACCCGGCGAACATCGAGGTGCGCAAGCGGATTTTGGCCGGCGGGCTGGGCAAGATTTCGCAGGTGGCTACGATTGGGATCTGCAACGGATTCCCCGATCCCCCGTTTGAGAAGACGATTGAAAACCGGCTGCAGGGGTTGACGTGGGTGAACGACATTGCCATGGGCTGCGACTTCATCGGTAATTTTGATATTCATTCGATTGACGCGGCGTTGTGGGTACTGGGCAAGCGTCCGGTGGCGGCCGTGGGGGCGTCGCAGATCACGCGGCCCGATCCGCATGGCGATTCGCACGATGTGTGCTCGGTGATTTATGAGTATGGCGACGGTTTGGTGCATAACCATTATGGGCAGGCGCTTTCGAACCAATCGTCGTCGGCGCTGACCTGCACGATTCACGGGCAGAAGGGATATGGGACGCTGGAATACTGGAAGAAGGCGGAGTTCCGCAGCGACGAGCAGGCCTTTCACGCGAACGTGGAGAACCTGTACGAGGCCGGGGCGGCGCGGAACATCGACACGTTCTATCACAACGTGACGGAGGGGCATTTTGCGAACGAAACTGTTCCGCGGGCGGTGGACTCGGCCTTGACGTGCATCCTGGGCAAGGAAGCCGCGGCGCGCGGCACGCGGCTGACGATGGAGCAGATTCTGGCGGAGAACAAGAAGCTGGAAGTGAACCTGGCGGGGTTGAAGACGTAGGTCGGGCCGGTTGAGGATTTCGAAATGGAATGGCTGGCTGTGGGCGAAGCTCGGGCCTGGGGCACCCGGCGAAAGGTAGCTTGCGAGTGGGCGGCAAACCGGAAGTAGCGCTACATTGTGGCTCTCAAAGGCAACCACAGATCCTTCACTGCGTTCAGGAGGACAGCTCTGAGGGGGAGCGCTGGATGACACTTCTTCCCTCGTGACCAGTCCTCACGTTGCGCAAAGGCCCCTTTTGTGAAGCGCCGCGCCTGTCAAAGCGACGGATGCTCGATGAGGCGCGGGATGTCCATTTCGCCTTCGCGCCTGCGCGCCTGGGCAAGATCGTAGGCCGCCTGCATGCGCAGCCACATATCGGCACTGCCGCCGAATGCCTTTTCAAAGCGCAACGCCATTTGAGGAGTCACGGCGCTTCTGCCTTGCACAACATTGTGGAGCTGTTGGCGCGTGATCTTGATGGATTTCGCTGCCTGGGCAACGCTCAGGTTCAGTTCGTCAAGGTTTGCCTTGGCCAGTGCGCCGGGGTGAACGGGGTTCTTCATCGGCATTATGTCTCTTCTCCTAGTGGGAATCTTCCAGATCCACGTCGTAGGCGTCGCCTCCCTCGAACCGGAAGGTCACGCGCCAGTTGGCCCTCACGGTCACGGCCCACACACCTTGACGGCTGCCCTTGAGTGGGTGCAGTCGAAACGCCGGCTGGTTCATATCCTGAATTTCACCGGCCTGATCGAGCGCCGAAAGGATCAACCGCAAACGCTCTACCTGATCTGCTCTCACCCTGCGTCCATCGTCGTCTTCAAACAGATTCCGCAGGCCCTTATGTTTGAAGCTCTCGATCATCGTTCAAATGTAAACTGTCAATTGACACTTGTCAAGACAGAAGCGCAGGGTAAACATGGGCCGGCGCTCCGGGGCTCGGCGCCTGCGAGAGATGCGGGCTGAAACCGAGCCCTTTCAATGCAAGCTGACCATCCGCGTTGAAGGCCGCGCATTTTCGCGGCTGCGCGCTCTTCGCAAGTCGTTCGGGAGTGCGCCCAGCGGGCCAGCTTCGCAACTGCATTTTCAGATGCGGAGGAAGAGGCGTTTGCGGAACATCCAGTAGAGGATGAGCCAGTAGGTGATGAGGGTGAGAGCGCCGAGGAATGTGGGCTCCACTGCCGTGCCGAAGATATTGAGGAAGTTCATGCCGAGATGGATGCGGAAGCTGCTCTGGATGAAGTCTTCGCAGAGGTGGGCGATGAGGTAGGCGGCGATGGAGTTCATGCCGACGACGACCAGGGGGAAGGCGATGCCTCGATTCTTTTTGACATCGATGATCCAGGAGAAGGTGGCGAGGAACAGGAAGCAGACGCCGCCGGAGAAGAGGGTCCAGGCGGGGGTCCAGATGCGCTTGACGATGGGGCAGACTCCGGCGAAGTGAAGCAGCAGGCCGGCGGCGATGAGGATGGCGGCGGCGAGGAAGAACTTGCGCAGAGGGATTTTTGGTTCGGCCGCCTGGAACCAGCGGCCGGCGGCGAGGCCGAGAAGCATGGTGGCGAGGGTGGGAATGAAGCTGAGGGTGAGATAGCCTCCGCTGTTGAAGAGGAAACGGCTGGGGCGGGGCAGGATGTTGAGGAACCAGACATCGAAGGCCTGGCCGAGGTTCGAGTTCTTGTTCCAGTGAGAGAGGAAGCCGGTGTAGAGGTGGTGCCAGTCGGCAGGGACGCCGACGGCGGCGTAGTCGAAGGCGGGGCCGGGGGCGGGATAGATGGCCCAGGCGAGCCAATAGAAGAAGAGCAGGGCGCCGCAGGTGATCCACTGCCAGCGGGGCTGAGCGAAGGTGAGCAGGAAGGCGAAGGTGTAGCCGAGGCCGATCTGGGTGAGAGTGTCTTCAAAGGTGAAGTTGGTCATGGGGCTGGCCATGGAGCGGAGGAAGATGCCCAGGAAGACAAGCAGGAAGCTGCGCCAGATGGTGTGGAGGAGCATGCGCTGGAAGGACTCGCCTTTTTTCTGGCGGCTGCGGAGCGAGTAAGGCAGGGCGACGCCGACCAGGAAGGTGAAGCCGGGCTGGATGGTGTCATGGAGGCTCATGCCGGCCCACTCGACGTGAGACTGGTTAAAGCCGAGGAACTGCCAGATGGGGTTGTTGGGGAAGGATTGCGCGACCTCACCGAGGCGCATGACTTCACCCATCATGAGCAGCATGACGAAGCCGCGGTATGCGTCAACGGCGATGTTGCGTTGTTGTTGTTGCTCTACGGTAGCGACTACGGTGCCCATTGAAATCCTCCACGCGGAGTATTGTATTTGGCTGGTGGGTGGGGGGATAGCTTAAATTCACGAATGTTTTTGGAGTTGCGGAATTGATTTCGGGCTAGAATGTTTTCACATTGACGGGTGGGCTGGGTCTGAAATGGCCAAGCCGTGCGGACGTGGCACAGAGAAGGCGAGAGAAAGCGCGAGCCTTCACCCAGAACTCATGACACTGAGGTGGGAGATGCAGCGCTTGCCGAAGACGAGATGGGGACATTGGCCGCTTTGCGCGGCGCAACTGCTGATGGCCTGGGGGATGGCGCCGGGCGTTTGCGCGGGACAGGCAGCGGATAGCGCGGCGGCGCAGGCGCGACCGGCGGCGGCAGTTTTCGAGAATCCGATTGCCAGCGATCAACTGGCGTTTCTGAAGGATTTTGAGGGACGGCCGGCCAAAGAGCTGACCAAGGACAAACGATTTCGGGCGCTGATGAAGGCGGTGATTCCGCGGACGGAATTTCATTATGGCGGCGACATGCCACTGGATGACGCGTGGGAAGAAGTGGTGTTCGGGTCAAAGGAGCCGGTGGCGGTGCGCGCGGGACGCTATGTGCTGGTGTGGGGCCACGAGGGCCCGTACCTGCGCGGGCGGGGATTTTTGTGGTTTGACATGCAGGACGGGATTGCACTGGGGGGATTTTATTTTCGTCCAGTGAATGGCGAGCCTACGCCGACGTTGGCGATTTTTTCGCGGCAACTGAAGGCGACGGCGTTGGGCATGAGTCAGCTTCCGCTGGAGTTTGCGCGGGATGAGAGCGAGTGGGTGCGGACCGCGGAGGTGAGGGTGGTATCGCCGCGATACTTTATTCCGGAGAACGGGAAGAAGTATGTGCTGGTGCATGACGAGGACTACTGCGATCATCCGGAGAATGCGCCCGCGCCGCCTGAGGATGTGTGCGAGGCGCTGAATCTCGAAGCGGCGGATGCGGATCTGGATGCGGCGACGTTTATCACCGAGGCGCACAACGCGGCCAATGCGACGGCGTGGAGGACGGGCGGGCTTCTGCCGGTGCAAGGCGCTTATGTGGGATTCAGCGAATCGAGTTGCCGGAATGCGGCCAATCCGGCGCGGTGCAGGATTCGCGCGATGCGGCAGAGGACGCAGGCGGTGCTGGGGCAGCGGTGAAAGACGATGCTCGCGGTGGGTCGAGGGTTGTGGTATCCCAGGTCTTAGAATCCAGACCTGGGGCACCCGGCGGTCATGCGTGGTTTGCTTTTCGAGTGCTGCGTCTTGCGTTGACGGCGGCGCCTAATTCCTGGAGCAGGGTTTGGGTTTCGGGCCAGTCGATGCAGGCGTCGGTGATGCTTTGGCCGTAGACCAACGGTTGGCCGGGGACGAGGGGTTGCGCGCCGGCTACCAGGTTGCTCTCAATCATGACGCCGAGGATGTTGGGGTTGCCAGAGGCGATTTGTGCGGCGACGTCATGGCAGACGATGGGCTGGCGCTTGTAGTCCTTGTTGGAGTTGGCGTGGCTGCAATCGATCATGATGCGGGGGGCGACGCCGGACTTCTGCATTTGAGCGGTGGTCTGGGCGACGCTGGCGGCATCGTAGTTTGTTGTTTTGCGGCCGCCGCGGAGAATGATGTGGCAGTCAGGATTCCCCGTAGTCACGAAGATGGCGGACTGCCCATGCTTGGTGTGGCCGAGGAAGGTGTGGGAGTGAGCGGCGGAGAGGATGGCGTCAATGGCTACCTGGACGTCGCCTGAGGTGGCGTTTTTGAATCCGACCGGGCAGGAGACGCCGGAGACGAGTTGGCGATGGACCTGGCTCTCGGTGGTGCGGGCGCCGATGGCTCCCCAACTGACCAGGCCGGCGATGTACTGGGGCGAGATCATGTCGAGAAACTCAGTGCCGGTGGGGACGCCCATCTCGGCGAGGTCGAGCAGCAGGGTGCGAGCGAGGCGGAGGCCGTCATTGATCTTGTAGGACTGGTTGAGGTAGGGGTCGTTGATGAGGCCCTTCCATCCGACGGTGGTGCGGGGCTTCTCAAAGTAGACGCGCATGACGATGCGGAGGTCGGGGGAGAATTCGTCGATGGCGGTTTTGAGCAGGGCGGCGTACTCGCGGGCGGCTTTGGTGTCGTGGATGGAGCAGGGTCCGACGAGGACCAGGAGGCGATCATCGCGGCCATTGAGGATCTCGGCGATTTCAGTGCGGGTGTTGAAGATGGTGGAGGAGGCGGCTTCGCTGACGGGGCGGTCTTCTTCGAGGAAGACGGGGGGAAGGACGACCTTGGTCCATTGAATGCGGAGATCTTCAGTGGTGTGAAACATGGCTCGCTTTCTTTTGTGGGCGCGCAGGCCGGGGTGAGGAAACGCACGGCGGATTCGATGATCTGGTCTATTGAGATTTTACAGGGTTGCGGATTTTATGGTGTGTAGCGTTTTTCGCCGGCTTCGAGGGGGACGGGGAGGCGGTTCTGATCGGGCGGCAAGGGGCATGTGGCGTAGGCAGTGTAGGCGCAGGGGGGATTTTCGAGGCGATTGAAGTCGAGGTAGAGGGTGCCGGGGTGGGCGAGGCCGTTGTCAGGCAGCGGGGTGCGGAGAAAACGGGCGGCCTGGTAGGTGGCGGTTTTGCTGGTGGGGTCGCGGAGGATGAAGAAGAGGATTTTGCCGGAGGGGTCTTCAAGGACGGGCTCGAGGGTGAGGGTTTTGCCGTTGAGCTTGAAGCGGGCGAGGCCGGGGGCGGGCAGATCGAGGGTGGTTCCGATGACGGTGGGGATCTTTTCGATGTGAGGCGGGGTGAAGGGGATCCATTGGGCTTCAACGAGGAGGCGCGGATTGGGCGGGTACCAGTTGAGGCCATGGAAGGTGGTGCGGGTGGGGGAATCGGCGTCTTTGATGCGGAGTGCGAAGCGGGCGCCGCGGCGGAGGACGACGAGGTTGAGGCCGTGCCAGGCGATAGGGGAGGGCTTGAGATCGTCGACGGTGAGTGGGCCTTCGCGGGCGGGCTGGCCGCCGATGGTGAGGCCGGGGGGAAAACCGCCGGCGGGGGCGAGGAGTTGAACGGTTTGTCCGCTGGCGGTGAAGAGGCCGATGTGATCGGGGGCCTTGGCGTGGATGCGGATGCGGTTATCGGGGGCGGCGCCGACGGAGTTGACGCCGGGCTGGAGCCACTCGAGGCCGATGAGCGTGAGCCAGCCGTCTGGCGCTGCGAGTTCGCGTTCGTGTTGGGCGCGCCACTGGAGGAGGTCGTTTTGCCAGAGCTGGGTAGGGTCAGCGGCGGCGGCTGGGGACTGGGCCAGGCCGGCGGGAGCGGGGAGAAGCCCGAGGCCGGCAAAACACAGGGCCGAGACAAATGCGAAGACAGCCGGCAGTCGCTTCATGATGTGAGCTCCTCTCATGGTTACGCTTACCCTTATTATGCCTTGATGGGGAAGGCGGCAAGGGCAGCGGCGCGGAGCGGACAGGGATGCAGGCCGAGCCTGGAACGGAAGGGCGCCGCAGATGCCGGGGCGGTTGGTTGACAGGCATCTGGCCGCTGCCTAGAATTAAACCGGGGAAGTTTGTTTGAATCTCCAACTTAAGTATTAGAAAGATAAGCGCTTATTGGTCAACTGTCGGGCCTGCTGGGCCGGAATGGAAGGCGGGGAAGATGCCGGATATGCGAGTCAGCCCGCGCGAGCGGCTGGTGCTAACCGCCATCATCGAGTTGTATATAGCGACCGGGGAGCCGGTGGCGTCGCAGGCGCTGGCCCAGTTTATGGCGCACAAGGAAGGGCTCAGTTCGGCGACGCTCAGGAATGTGATGGCGACGCTGGGCGAGGCGGGGTTGCTGGAGCAGCCGCACACTTCGGCGGGGCGGGTTCCGACGGCGGCGGCGTTTCGCTACTACGTTGAGCAGATTACGCGGCCGGATGCGCAACTGGGCCGGGCGGCGCAGGCTGCCGGACTGGGCTCGATCGGGCAAGCAACCTTAAGCGAGCAGCGGCGAGGCCAGATTGAAGAGAGCTTTACCGGCGTGTCCAGCAGCAACGAATATCTGGAGCGGACTTCGCATGTTTTGGCGCTGATTTCAAGCGGTCTTGGGGTTGCGCTGGCGAGTGCGACGGCGGGGCAGGTGCTGGAGCACATACATTTTTCGCGGCTGTCGCAGGGCCGGGTGCTGGCGGTGCTGGTGACGCAGGCCGGGGCGGTGCAGGATCGCGTGCTGGCGCTGGATCACGAGCTGACACATCTGGATCTGGAGACGGCGGCACGCTATCTGAACGAGAGTTTTCGCGGCTGGCAGATCGAGCGGATTCGGGCCGAGGTGACGCGGCGGATGGAGGCGGAGCGGGAGGCCTACCACCAGATGCTGTCCTCGGTGGAGGAGCTATGCCGCAAGGGCGCGCTGGCGGATGGGGAGACGGGGCCGGTTCTGTTTGTGGATGGAATGGCCAACCTGATTACCGCGGAAGTGGATCGGGAGCGGCTGCGGCAGATGCTGCTGGCGCTGGAGGCCAAGCAGCGGCTGGTGGAGTTGCTCACGGCCTATGTGAACGGGGAGCAACAGGAGGTTCGCGTGGTGGTGGGGCTGGACGAGGCTTCTCCGGCGATGCAGGACCTGGTGCTGATTGGGGCGCCGGCTCGGCTGGCTGGGGCGAGTTTGGGGACAGTGGCCGTTATAGCTCCGACGCGCATCCAATATCAGGAGATGATACAGGCGGTGCGGTATATTGCCGGGCTGTCCGAGCGGATTCTTGAGGTTCCTTCCGAATAGGGCAGGTTTTCAGGCAGCAATCTGGCGAGACGACCATCACCGCGCGGTGACCAGTGTGTGCCGCGCAACCTATCATGAAACGAGAAACATTGAGAACCTGGAGACGAAGCAGCGAGATGGCGGAAGAGAAATCAGAGATGACAGCGGTAGAGCCGCACGAACTTTTGCCCGCGCCGACGGCGGAGGAGATCGCGGCTGAGGCGCAAGCGGCGCCCGTGACCCGCGAGGAGTTTGAGCAGATGAAGGCCGAGCGGGATCAACTGGTGGACCGGCTGGCGCGGCTCCAGGCCGAGTTTGAGAATGCGCGCAAGCGGGCGGAGCGGGAGCGGACCGAGTTTCGCGATTACGCCACCGGGAACGTGGTGGAGCAGTTTTTGCCGGTGGTGGATAATTTTGAGCTGGCGCTGAAGTCGACCAGCACGGTGGAGCAGTTGCGTGCCGGCGTGGAACTGATTGTGAAGCAGATGGAGGAGATCCTGCGGCAGATGCAGGTAACTCCGGTGGCGGCGGTGGGCGAAGCGTTCGATCCGCGGATGCACGAGGCACTGGGCTCGGTGGAGCGGCATGATCTGCCCGACCAGCATGTGGCGGAAGAGATTCGGCGCGGGTACCGGCTGCGCGAGCGGCTGCTGCGTCCGGCGCTGGTGCGCATCGCGACCAACCCGAAACAGACCAGCGAATAACGTCCGATATAAGCGAGTGAATGAGTGAGTAAATCAGACTATTACGAGATCCTCGGCGTTACGCGCGAAGTGAGCGAAACGGAACTCAAGAGCGCCTATCGCAAGCAGGCGCTCAAGTATCATCCGGATCGCAACCCGGGCAACCATGCGGCCGAGGAGAAGTTCAAGCAGGCCAGCGAGGCCTACCAGGTGCTGAGCGACGCGGACAAGCGGGCCGCGTATGACCGCTATGGCCACGCCGGGTTGAGCGGGGCGGGTGGAGGATTCAGCGGATCGCCTTTTGCGAGCGGCGTGGACATTGGCGACATTTTCGGCGATTTGTTCGGCGAGATGTTCAACGTGGGCGGGAGCCAGCAGCGGGGGCCGCGCCAGCAGCGCGGCGACGATCTTCGCTTTGACCTGACGGTTGCCTTTGAGGCAGCGATGTTCGGCTCAGAGACCGAGGTGAAGATTCGCCGGCTTGAGACCTGCGGCGCGTGTCACGGGCGCGGGAGCGCCTCAGGGCGCGGGCCAACGACCTGCGCGCAGTGCCATGGCCGGGGCCAGGTGCGTTACCAGCAGGGGTTCTTTTCAGTGGCGCGGACCTGCGGCGCCTGCGCAGGCGCGGGCCAGGTGATCGGCGATCCTTGCTCGACCTGCCGGGGCGAGACGCGGGTGACGAAGGAGTTCAAGCTGAATGTGAAAGTTCCGCCGGGAGTGGAAAACGGAACGCGGATTCGCTATGCCGGGGAGGGCGATGCGGGCCGGTCTGGAGGTCCGCGGGGCGATCTTTACGTGGTTCTTGCGATTGAGCCGCATGATTTTTTTGAGCGTCACGGGCAGGACCTGCACTGTGTGGTTCCGATCAGCTTTCCTCAGGCGGCGCTGGGGGCGGAGATCAGCATTCCGGCGATTGACGGAGAAGTGATCGTGAAGATTCCCGAGGGGACGCAGAACGGCAAGCAACTGCGGGTTCGCGACAAGGGGATTCCGTTGCTGAACGAGAACGGGCGCGGGGATCTGATTGTCCAGGTGGCGATCCAGGTGCCGAGGAAGCTGAGCCGGGTGCAGCGGGAACTGGTAGCGAAGCTGGCCGAGACGATGGCGGTGGAGAACAAGCCAACCTCTGCGTCGTTGATGGAGAAGATGAAGGACTTGTTTAATTAGAGCAGTGGTTAGCTGTCAGAGATCAGGGACAGGGAATAGGGAATCGCTGAGTTGCGGCCGGCGTGGGCGTTCCTGTCTGATCAGGTTTGCCATGGGTTGATGACCGGGATGCCGGCGGCGCGGATCTGCAATATCAGATGGCGAGCAGGGCGAGGGCTGCAACGGCCGCGCCGATGAGCAGACTCATGCGGTCAGTGAGGGCGAAGATCACCGGGTCTTCGTTGAGGTCACCGCGCGAGGCAAGCAGCCATACGCGACACAGCCACAGGATCATGAAGGGCACAATGAGCCACAGCAGGCGGGGTTGCCGGTAGAGGGCTTCCACGTCGCGTCCGCTGATGTAGTTGGCAAAGACGACGACTGCGGCGAAGGCGCTGGCGGTGCCGAAGGCGCGCATCTGCTCAATATCGGCGACGAGGTAGCCGCGGCCGTTTTTGACGGGGGCGCTGCTGGCACGGAGGTTTTCCAGTTCAGCAAAGCGCTTGACCATGGCCAGGGAGAGGAAGAGGAAGATGGAAAAGCCGGAGAGCCAATGGGAGACCGGGGTTTGGGTGGCGGCGCCGCCGGCCAGCAGGCGCAGGGTATAAAGGCCGGCAAGCACCAGCACGTCGAGCAGGGCAAGGCGCTTGACGTAGAGAGAGTAGGCAAGAGTCGAGGCCACGTAAAAAAGCAGCCAGAACCCGAAGGCCAGGGGCAGCAGGCGGGCGCCTGCGAAGGCGAGCAGCAGGGCAGCGGCGACAAGGGCAAGTCCGGCAAAGGGTGAGAGATCGCCGGCGGCGAAGGGGCGCAGATGCTTGCGGGGGTGGCGGCGGTCGGCGTCGATGTCAAGCAGGTCGTTGACGATGTAAGTGGCCGAGGCGGCGAGCGAATAGCAGGAAAAGGCCAGCAGGGCGGCGAGCAGGAGCGCAACCCTGGGCTTGTGGGAGAGCAGCACGGGCAGGAAGATGAGCAGGTTCTTGGCCCACTGGTGGGGCCGCGCAGCCTTGAGCAGCGACCGCAGGGGATGGCGACGTTCAACGAACTCGCGGGTGGGATGGATGCCCAGTCTTTTGAGCCCCCAGCGCAGGCGGAGGCTGGGATTGGCCACCATGGCCTCATGGGCGGCGGCGAGCAGGGGCAGGTCGGGCGTGTGGTTGCCGATGTAATCGAAAGCGCCGGAGCCGAGCAGGGTGCGCATGCGGTCAAGCTTGTTGGTTCCGGTGAGGTTGGTTGCGCCGTCAGAGCCTAGCACTCCGGCAAACAGGCCCAGATGGGCGGCAACGCGCTGGGCGATGCTCGAGTCAGCGCCGGTGGCGACGTAGATCCGGCGGCCCTTGGCGCGCTCTTGCTGAAGGAACTTGAGCAAGAGGCGGTTATAGGGCAGATGAGCCGCGTCCAGGGAGACGGACGCGGAGACGTAGGCCTTGAAGGCGGCCTTGCCCAGGAGAACTTTGCCGGGCAGTTTGAAGGCGAGTTCCGGGCGGGTGCGCAGCAGGATCAGCAGGGAGTCAATGAGGGTATCTGACTTGACCAGGGTTCCGTCCAGATCGACGCAGAGGGGCACTTGGTTGTCGCCGGGATGGGGATGCTGGACGATGGTCTCGGGCAAACAATCACCTCGACAGGGTCGCAGGCTGCGCTGTGCGCGCCCGAATGGCGGGAACGGCTAAAGTATACACGCGGCTTCGCGCTTTCCTCAAGACTTACTGAATCCACATCGGCGCATAACGACCTACCGATCGCGGCGCACGCACACTGCCTCGTTTTGCGGCTGCAAACTGTCATCAGTTTGCACGGTGGAAGGTCGTGCCCTGGCAAAGGCGAACGCCGGTGAAGATTTGCTTACAACTCTGAGATGCGAATGAGACGGACAGAATCGCTCTGCAGGGTTTCAGGCGTCGGTTGCGGGATTTGAAACTCTGTAACCTGCCCTAACTGAAGCATCCTTGCAAGTAGCGCGTCGTGCGAATCGTAGACAGAGCTATCGTACAAGACCAGCCAAAGTGTCCTCGATCTGGTTGTCGAGAGGCCGGAGACAAACCGATCAAGATCGGAGTGCGTGATGATTGGACCGCCCCACCCCTTTGCCTTCTGCTTGCCCCACCAATCGTAGATTGAAATCGGGAATCCACATTCCTCCGGCCGAAACTGCAATTGCCCAGCAAAATAATCGAAAGGCACCTGCGCATATGTGGCATTAAAAATCACCTTATCCCCGGGGCGGTAGTTATGTTGAATATCATTGACAACCGCTTGCCACGGGTGCCCGTATTGGATAATTGCTTGCCGATAGGAGCCGGCGGCGTACACAATCAGGATGACTACTCCGACCGCCAGGCTGGGAATCCGCCACCGTGGTTTCTCCGTTCCATACTGAACGGCGCGTGCTATTGCAATCACAAGCACGGGAACGATGCACAGCATGTAGCGATCACCCCCCATGCTCGACACTTTGGTCAAGAAATGAATGGCAACCATGCCTACGGCTGCAGCTGACGTAATCACACCGAAAAGGCGGCACACCTGGTCACCCTTGACGATCCAAAGAAGCCCCGCCCCGGTGAGAGCAATGGCCAGGGCAGCGCCGCTGAGCAGCAGCAGAAGGGACCAGCCGGAAAAGTGCTTATAAAGATAGACATCCCCAGCGTGAGTATATCCAGCAATAATGAAGAAATTTCCTTTCAGATCATTCAGCCAGTGTAGAGTGCTTCGCTCGGAGCCGCCAAAATTCAGTGAGTCTGGGTTTTGTTGGCCGAGCTTTATTGCTTGCTCAAGCGACAGCTTTTCAGCATACTGCCCGGGCAAAAGTGGAATCATCGGAGAGATGAATAGGAATGTTAAGGCTCCGGCGGCGCAGAGTCTAATCATGCGCCCGCGAGCGGGAGCAGAAGTCATCACCCAATGAACCAACAGTCCGAGGAGGATAAAGGCTCCCAGGTAGTGAACCCAGAACAGTAATGCCGCCAGCAGGCTATATGCTGCAATGAGCCATCTCGCCTCTCTCTGCTCGACAACGACGGCCCAATGCACAATTAGAAGGCAGACTAGAACGAGAATCAATAGCATGTACCCGCGGACTTCCAAGGAGTACACAAAGAGTGCTGGGGAAAGTGAAAAAAGTGCCGCGGCAAATGCGCCGAACCTGTTACCCAGCATTCGCGCGCCCAATGCGAACATGGCAAACGAGGCGCAGATACTAAGCACTACGCTCAACAACATTAGATGCATTTGCGCGTCACCGGCGATTCGAACCCAACCCCATAAGAGCGAATAGAAGAGCGGGGGATGAACGTCCCCGGCTATGACCTTAAGGAATTCAGCGAAAGGCATTTTCACAACGAATGCCGAATAGGTTTCGTCCAACGATAGCTCGCGTGACCCGAGGGCCGAAAGCTTGAGGTAAACGCTGGCTAAAAGAGAAAGACAAAAGAGCGCCCAGGGGCTTTTCAAAATGGAGGTGATCTTTGCAACATGTTTGCCAGGGCGAACGTCGAGAGAGGTATTCATGATTTGTGCCTCAATTTGCGATCTCCATTTTGCTTTACCGGTGGCGAGAGTGTATCTCCCGAGTGCTGGCTGACCAACTGCTTTCGCGATGCAGAGGGGCACATCGTCTGCGCCGGGCCGCGGCTGCTGCAGCAAGGTGCCTGGCAAACGTTGACCTCGTTGGGATTGCAGGCTGCGCCGTCCACGCGCAGTGCGGCTGGAACGGTTCGAGTATGCAGTCAGTGCGGGGACAGGACGGGCTGTGTGGCGCGAAGGGCATAAATCGGATGGGCGATGGAAGGGAAATTTGGTGGAGCTGAGCAGGATCGAACTGCTGACCTCCTCGTTGCGAACGAGGCGCTCTCCCAGCTGAGCTACAGCCCCACGATCTATTTATCTTAGCAGCGCGCAGCCAAACCGGGAAGAGCGCACCGCGCCTTTTTGCTTTGGCACATTTCACGCTGCGGGTGGAGGGTTAAAGGAACCACCCTCGCCAAAAAAATTGGCGCCGGGAGACAGGACGATCGTACACCGGGGCGTTTGTGGTTTCCCACCCTTGCAACAAGAGGCCGCTGCAAGGATGGGGCACCCAGCGATGGTGGCCTGTTGCGTGCGCTTCCCCGCACTTTCAGGACAACGGAAGCCTACAACTGGTTCATGTTGGCGAGGAACTCGGCGTTGTTGCGGACCTTTTCCAGGCGGCTGATGAGCAGCTCCATGGCTTCAACGGGAGAGAGCGGGTTGAGGACCTTGCGGAGGATCCAGATGCGCTGAAGATCTTCCTTGGGGATGAGGAGCTCTTCCTTACGGGTGCCGGAGCGCTGGATGTCGATGGCCGGGAAGACCCGCTTGTCGACGAGCTTGCGGTCAAGGATGATTTCCATGTTGCCGGTGCCCTTGAACTCTTCGAAGATGACCTCGTCCATGCGGGAGCCGGTATCGACCAGGGCGGTGGCGATGATGGTGAGCGAGCCGCCTTCCTCGATGTTGCGGGCTGCGCCGAAGAAGCGCTTGGGACGCTGCAGGGCGTTGGAGTCGACGCCGCCTGAGAGCACTTTGCCGGAGGGGGGCACGATGGTGTTGTAGGCGCGGGCAAGGCGGGTGATGGAGTCGAGGAGGATGACCACGTCGCGCTTGTGCTCGACCAGGCGCTTGGCTTTCTCGATGACCATCTCGGCCACCTGCACGTGGCGGGCGGCCGGCTCGTCGAAGGTGGAACTGATGACCTCACCCTTGACGGAGCGCTGCATATCCGTGACTTCTTCGGGGCGCTCGTCGATGAGAAGGACTATGAGGACGACTTCAGGGTGGTTGGAGGTGATGGAGTTGGCCAGCGACTGAAGCAGCATGGTTTTGCCGGTGCGGGGCGGGGCGACAATGAGGCCGCGCTGGCCTTTGCCGACCGGGGTGAGCAGGTCCATCACGCGGCCGCTGATGGCCTCGCGCACGGTTTCAAGCTTGATGCGCTCCTCGGGATAGAGGGGGGTGAGGTTGTCAAAGAGGATCTTGTTGCGGGTTTCCTCGGGCGACTCGAAGTTGATGGCCTCGATTTTGACGAGGGCAAAATATTTTTCGCCTTCATGCGGCGGGCGGACGTTCCCGCTGATCGAGTCGCCGGTTTTGAGGTCGAACTTCCGGATCTGCGAGGGGGAGACGTAGATATCGTCGGGGCCGGGCAGGTAGTTGTAATCAGGCGAGCGGAGGAAGCCGTAGCCGTCGGGCAGGATTTCGAGCACGCCTTCGGCGAAGATGTGGCCTTCTTTTTCGCTCTGTGCCTGGAGGATCTTGAAGATAAGGTCCTGTTTGCGAAGGCCACTGGCGCCGGGAATTTCAAGGGTGCGCGCAATGCGGCTTAATTCGGTGATGTTTTTTTCTTTAAGTTCTGCGATGGTCATGTTCACCTGCGATAAGGAGGGATGTGGGTGAGGTTAAGCGGGAGGGGAAAGGGCACCGGGCAACTGCCGGACGGGAGTTCAAAACGGCATCCGGCACTGGCCGGGCATGAACCATACTCCAAAGTCATGGGTATGAGTCTTGAAAAAAGCCGAGGGAAGAGCGGCTGCCTGCACGAGGAAGCCGCCTTAAAACCGGTGCCTGAATCAACTATACCCTTTTGAAGCGGCGATCAGGCGGCGCGCCTGGTTTCAACAGGCTGGGCCGGAGACGCCTGCACGGGCGCCGTGGAGCCGGGATTGGTTGACTGAAAGCGGACCAGCACTTCATTCGTGGTGTCTTGCAGCCGCGTATTCGGCTTGTGGAGTTTGCGGGTAGCCTTGCTGGCCAACTGACAGAGCTGGTAGCGATTTTCAACATGGGAGAGTGCCCCGAATACCAAATCAGAACGCATTACAGTATCTCCTTCAAAAAAAATTGCCTGACCGGGAGGAGCAGAATGTGCACCGCCGGTGCAGGGGGAGGCCAAAGTGAAGCCTGACCGCCCAGAATTTTACCCTTCAACACTTAGACGCAGGATGAGGGCGTCCAGTTCAAGATCTTGACGTAGTTTTGCACGCCATGGCACAGGCATTTTGCCCTATCAGGAGTGCAGTTTTCCGCTTGTGGAATCCATACACCCTTCATTCCCGTTCCGGTGTGCAAAAAACACGCACCGAAGCATCAACGGATGAGCATGAGCTCAAATATGATGCGGGAGATGGCAGGCTGCTGCACAAAACTGACCAGTGCAAATTGCCTATATGGATGGCACTCATGAATGTATACCGGAGTGGGCTGCGGGTCAATAGTTTTTTCAGGGTGTGTGCGGACTGAGGCCGGGGCCTGGGAGAAGGGCGGGTGAATTAGGGTAATCGTGTTTATTATCAAAGAGATAGATGCGGAATGAGAGAACAAGGCAGGCCGGGAGAGGGCCCAGGGCGCTGCCAAGCGGCCCCGAGAGGATCGGGCGGGGCTCGCCGGCAGCGAAACGTACCTTTTGGGTTACCTGCGGCCGTCTCCCTGCTCCCATACCTGTCCATCGGGGTCACAGAGGAGCGGTTCGCCGTCGTTGTCCACGCCGGAGCCGTGACGCCGCAGGTGGGGGTTCTTTTTCCGTTTTGCCAGGATTTCGTCTATACGGAAGTGGGTGGCGAAGAGCAGGCCGAAGAGCAGAACGGCGACCAGGAACCCCTCCCAGCCGGAACGCAAAATGATCTCGCGCAAGCAAAGCCCTCCTTGTACCTCAACGCCGTACATGAGGGTAGTTCCCAGATTGGATGAGGTGATTGGCTGCGGGCAAGTGCATTCTGGGGGGGGCGGAAGTCATTGATGCAATAACTAATTAGAGTACCTTTTGGGTGAAATGGGACTGGCCGGTGGCGCCGAGGAGTGAATCGGGCTGGTTGGAGGGGCGGGATCGCGATGGGAGTTGGGCAAGGGAAAGGGCCCTTGGCAACAGCATCCGCCCGACTCCGTGGACGGCTCTAACGGTTCGAGGGGCGACCGTCCGGGGCGCTCTGGATTGGATTGCCATCCTTATCTATGCCGGAAGGCGGTTTGAGCGATGCGCCGGCCTTCTTCTTCTTGCCTCGCATGAGATCGGCGCCAAAGATGCTGAAGAAGAGGATCACAAAGAACGGAATCGCGATCAGCATGGTGTCCCACCCCGGATGCTGATTCATGTCGTGCATGGCGCTCCCTTGCAGTGACCGCGGAGCATGCGGGCACGCGTAACCGGCTCAGTTTAAATGGAGGGGCTGAAGGAACGGAAGAGTTCTTCAGGAGGGAGGCAGAGCGCCAGGCCAGGAAGTGAGGGGCGATTTGTATTTGCGCGCAGCCGGGCGTGGGCGGGAGTGCTTGCCGTTATGCCCAGTAGCTGCGGTCGAGGGTGCGGTACTGGATGGCCTCGGCCAGGTGGGAGACGCTCAGGTTGGGGGCGTCATCAAGATCGGCGATGGTGCGGGCGACTTTGAGGATGCGGTCATGGGCGCGGGCGGTGAGGCCCTGCTGCTGCATGGCGCGCTCGAGCAGGCGCTCGGCGTCAGCGCCGAGTTCGCAATGGACCCGAATCTGGCGGGTGGTCATCTGGGCATTGGAGTAGATTTTGTCGCCGGCTTTGCGGAAGCGGACACGTTGACGCTCGCGGGCGGCCATGACGCGGTTGCGAATCTGGGCTGAGCCCTCGGCAGCGGCGCCGCCGCGGAGCTCCTTGTATTGCACGGCGGGAACTTCAATGTGGATATCGATGCGGTCAAGCAGGGGGCCGGAGATTTTGGCGACGTAGCGCTGAATCATGGGGGGAGTGCACATGCACTCGCGGGACTTGTCATTGAAGTAGCCGCAGGGGCAGGGATTCATGGCGGCGGCGAGCATGAAGCGCGCCGGGAAGCTGAGCGACATGGAGGCGCGGGCGATGGTGACGGTGTGATCTTCAAGGGGCTGGCGCATGACCTCGAGGACGTTGCGGGGGAACTCGGGCAGTTCATCGAGGAAGAGCAGACCGTTGTGGGCCAGGGAGACTTCTCCGGGGCGGGGCACGATGCCGCCGCCGATGAGGCCGGCATCGGAGATGGTGTGATGGGGCGAGCGGAAGGGGCGCTGGGTGACGAGGCCGGCGGTCGAGTCAAGCACACCGGCGACGGAGTGAATTTTGGTGGTTTCAAGTGCCTCTTCAAAGGTAAGGGGGGCGAGGATGGAGGGCAGGCGCTTGGCCAGCATGGTCTTGCCGGAGCCGGGAGGGCCGATCATGAGAATGTTGTGGCTGCCTGCGGCGGCCACTTCGAGGGCGCGCTTGGCGGTTTGCTGGCCGCGCACATCACTGAAGTCCACGGCGAAGTGTTGCAACTCGCCGAGCAGCTCTTCCGTCGAGACGCGATAGGGTTCGCGCTGAAGGCCGCCGACGACGGCGGAGTTCAGCAGTTCAAGAACATCGGAGAGCGACGAGACAGGGTAGACGTTGACGCCCTCGACGACGGCGGCCTCGGCGGCGTTGGCGGCCGGCAGGATGAGGTTGGCGATATTTTTTTCGCGGGCCATGATGGCGACAGGCAACATGCCGGGGACGGGGCGGACGCTGCCGTCGAGGCCGAGTTCGCCGACGAGAAGAAAGCGGCTGAGGTCGTTGGCGCGGAGCGCGCCATAGGCGCCGAGGATGCCGACGGCGATGGGCAGGTCGAAGCCGGAGCCCTCTTTTTTGATGTCGGCGGGGGCGAGGTTGATGGTGATCTGAGTGGGAGGAACGGCATAGCCGGAGTTCTTGATGGCGGCGCGGACGCGGTCGCGGCTTTCGCGCACCGCGGCGTCAGGCAGGCCGACGGTGTGGAAGACGTCTTTATCGGAGACGATGCCGCTATAGTCCACCTCGACATCAATGAGGTTGGCGTCGATTCCGTAGACAGCGGCGCTGTGAGCTTTAAAGAGCATGGCGGAAGTTGCAGCGAGTGTAACAGAAGACAGTTGTCAGTGGTCAGTGATCAGTGGTCAGTTGGTTCGGTGGGACAGCAGGAAGACAGTTGTCAGCGATCAGTGGTCAGTGGACAGTGGACAGTGGACAGTGGTCAGTGATCGGTAATCAGCACCGGCCCTCTTTTCCGGCCAAGCCAGACCACCGCCTCTTCGCAAGCGCCGCCAAAACCATTGGCTTCCCCCGAACCCACTGACCACTGACCACTGACCACTGACGACTAACCACTAACCACTAACCACTAACAACTGACCACTGACCACTGACCACTGACCACTGACCACTAACCACTAACCACTAACCACTAACCACTGACCACTGTCCACCGTTCACTGATCTACAATTCGATTCGTGACGACGAGTCTTTTTGATCTCTACAAGATTGGGGTGGGGCCATCGAGTTCGCACACGATGGGGCCGATGGTTGCGGCTTGCCGGTTTGCGCGGCGGCTTGCGGAGCAGCGCTTGCTGGGGCGCGTGGAGCGGGTGCGGGTGGAGCTTTACGGATCGCTGGCGCTTACAGGGCTGGGCCACGCGACGGATCGCGCGGTGCTGCTTGGATTGGCGGGCAACGAGCCGGCGACGATTGATCCTGCGGCGATTGAGACAACCGTGGCGGGAATTCGAGAGTCGAGGCGGATTGAGCTGGCGGGCATTCGGGCGATTGGCTTCGACGAGAAGAGCGACCTGGTGTTTGAGCGGGAGACGATGTTTCCTCCGGGCGCGGTGATGCGGCATCCGAATGGAATGCGGATCACGGCGTATGAGGGCGGAGCGGAAGTGGAGCGGCGGATTTATTTTTCGATTGGGGGCGGATTCATTGTCGAGGATGGAGAGGATGCGCCGGGTGGATCGGAGAGAAAGCGGGAGGTTGCGATTCCGTTTCCATTTCGCAGTGCGGAGGAGTTGCTGGCGAAGGCGGAGGCCAACGGACTGAGCATCGGCGAACTGATGCTGGAGAACGAGCGCGCGCTGGCGAAGGCCGCGGCGGAAGATTCCAATGAGGCGCCGGCAGAGCGGGTGCGGCGGGGAATTGAGCGGATTTGGGCTGCGATGCAGGATTGTGTGGAGCGCGGCATGGCGGCGGAGGGAGTCTTGCCGGGAGGGTTGAACGTGAGGCGGCGGGCGCACAGGCTGGCGGAACGGCTGCGAACCAAAGAGTCTGAGGGGGTGCGCGGCGATGGGCTGGCTCCGCTGGACTGGGTGACGGTTTGGGCGATGGCGGTGAACGAAGAGAACGCGGCGGGCGGGCGCGTGGTGACGGCGCCGACGAACGGCGCGGCGGGGGTGGTGCCGGCGGTGGCCCACTACTACCGGCGCTTCACGCCCGGCGCGGACGATGAGGGAATGCTGCGCTACTTTCTGACGTCGGCGGCAATCGGCATCCTCTATAAGGAGAACGCATCGATCAGCGGGGCGGAGGTTGGGTGCCAGGGCGAGGTGGGCGTGGCGTGTTCGATGGCTGCGGGTGGATTGACGGCGGCGCTGGGCGGAACGAACGGGCAGGTGGAGCACGCGGCCGAGATTGCGATGGAACACAACCTGGGAATGACGTGCGACCCCATCGGCGGGCTGGTGCAGATACCGTGTATCGAGCGAAATGCGATGGGCGCGGCCAAGGCGGTGCACGCTTCGCGGATTGCGATGAATGAATTGGAAGAGCACAAGGTATCGCTCGACCAGGTGATCCGCACCATGTATTTGACCGGGCTCGACATGCAATCGCGCTACAAGGAGACCAGCCTCGCAGGACTTGCATTGAACATCATTGAGTGCTGAAGTGCGCTCCCAGAGCGGCGATTGCGCATAGCAGCGGAAGCGTATGGACGGGGAGCGGGCGCGGAATCTGCGATGCATGGACGGGTTTCGCAGTCTCCGATGCGTTTGAAAAGTTCTGGTCGCGATTCCGCCGCAAAAAAATTGTTGCCTATTTTTCCACTAATCCTACTTTTTTCTCTTGACATGCATGCAGCATGAATCTATACATTCTTCAACTGCAATAAACAGCTTGCAGAATCGATGCAAACCATCGAAAGGGAGAATAGGCAAATGGCAACCAAGAAGGCAGCCAAGAAAGCCCCCGCGAAGAAGGCCGCAAAGAAGGCCGCAAAGAAGAAGTAGTCGCGGGTTATCCAACCAAAAGGCAACACTTCGGGGGGACGCTTCAAGCGTCCCCCTCAGTGTTTGTGGGGAAGGATTAGACTGGTAGGCGCAGAGGACGACTGGAGAGAGCGATGACACGCCGCCGTTGGATTGCCGAACATTGGGATGAGGCTACCGCGACTATCGCGGGCGCGCAGGCCGAGCACATGGCGCGGGTGTTGCGCGCGCAGACGGGAATGGAAGCCGATGTGGTGGCGGGCGGACACGTTTTTCATGCGGAGGTGGCTGCCGTTTCGCCGAAGGAGGTTCGCTTCAACCTGATTGCCGAGCTGAAGGCCGATCCGGCGCTTCCGGTGACGCTGGTGATGGCGGTTTATAAATTCGATCCCATGGAATGGGCGATTGAAAAGGCCACCGAGCTGGGCGTGGCGGCGATTGCGCCGGTGATTGCGCGGCGCACGGAGAAGCACCTGGCGCTGGCGGCGGAGAAGCGGGCGGAGCGGTGGCGGCGGATTGCCCATGAAGCGGCGCAGCAGTCGCGGCGGAGCGATGTGCCGCTGATTTACGAGCCGGGCGCATTGGCGGAGTGGGTAAGAGCTGCGTCAGAGGCAACGCGGATTGTGCTGGCCGAACAGGAGCGGACGACTACGCTGCGTAATGCGTTGGATGAGACAGTGGCGGCGGCGGGGACGGAGATGCCCCAGCTGGAGATTGCTGTGGGGCCAGAAGGCGGATGGGCGGCGGAGGAAGAGGCGCTGTTCGATGCGAATGGCTGGCGGGCGGTTTCGCTGGGGCCGCGGATTTTGCGCGCGGAGACCGCGGCGCTGGCGGCGCTGGCGGTGGTGGCGGCTTATTTGGAATAGTTAGATCGTGGTATCCCACCCACCTGCGGTGGGGCCAACTGCCTTCGGTGGGGAGAACTAATGGCGGTGGTATCCCACCCTTCCACAAAAGAAGGCAAGAACGGGGCACGGGGCATTTGTGAATCTAGTACCGCGACCACGTGATTTTGTAACCCTTCCCATGAATCTGGGTGCCCCCGGTCCCGCTTTTGGGACCGGGGAAACCACAAATCTACGCCGTCAGTCTATTAGTAC
>Ga0302320_10007073_pt1 | contig 24770 bp, 18 predicted proteins | sample Bog_T0_3_FD_202130 | JGI IMG/M metagenome (GOLD analysis project Ga0302320, IMG submission 202130) | Peat permafrost microbial communities from Stordalen Mire near Abisko, Sweden - Bog_T0_3 | ecosystem: Environmental > Terrestrial > Soil > Wetlands > Peat | place: Sweden: Abisko, Stordalen Mire...
ACACACTCTCGAAACGGTGCTTGATGATCTCAAGGGTGTTGGCCTCGGCATGACAATCTCGACCGCACGGCAATATCTGAAACCCGGAAGAAGAATAAGCAAGGCTCGCGTTGGAATTCGACTGGAAGCCCAAGAGAAACCGCTCGCGAAGACTGCTCCGGCTGCGCTCGCAAAATCAAGTGCGCCCCCGGTAAACACAGTTGCGACGAAGAAGGGAACATTCACGGTAATCGAAGACGACAAGGATATTTGAGGAGGAAGTATGGGGAAGCCTGTGTACATGGTCAGCGGTTCAAAGGGCGGGGTCGGCAAGAGCATCGTCTCGATGGCTCTGATTCATTACCTCTCGAAAAGCGATGAGAAATTGTTGCTGATTGACGCGGATACTACAAATCCAGATGTCGGCAAGGCGTATGCAAAGACAGTTGAGACCGTCTACATCAACCTGGACGAAAAGGACGGATGGATGGACCTTGTGAATCGTCTGGCCGTGCAGCCCGACGAGACCGTGGTTGTCAACACACCCGCTCGCAGTGGAGTGGGCGTAAAGCTCTACGGAACGCTGCTTACGGAGTCCATGCAAGAACTGGGGCGCGAGTTGGTAACGCTGTGGGTAATCAATTCACAGCGGGATAGCCTCCAACTCTTGAAGGAATATCTGGACACAGTCGGCGGTCACACGACCCACGTTCTTCGCAATCTGTACCACGGACCGGAACGCAAATTCGAGCTGTACAACAGTTCAAAGATCAGGGCGACGGTGGAGGCTCAGGGTAAAACTTTCAATTTCCCGGAGGTGGCTGACCGCATCTCCGATCTGTTGCACAGCGAGCGACTGACGATTGAAAAAGTAATCGAGACCGCACCCATCGGAAATCGCGCAGAGGTAAACCGCTGGGTAAAGGAGTGTGCATCGGTCTTCGATGGAGTTGTTGCATGAATCTCGATACAGCCTTTCTCTCAATCTATGGCCGTGCTCCGAGTCCTGAAGAAACTAACTGTTTCAATCGCATCGGTAAAGAACTCGGCATCCGTGACAATGATGCGATATGGGCCATTGTCTTTTTACTTGGCCACCATCTTGATCTTGCGAAACAGATGCCGGAACAAATCGACCAACTGATTTCGCAATCGCTCGCAAAGTACGCATCTTCGCTAGACAGTGCTCGCAAGCTGGCTGAAATTGATCTTGTGGCAACAAAGGCGCGGATCGAACAAACTGTGAGCCAAGCTGTCGTAACGTCTGCGCAAAGAGAGATTGCGCGGGCAGCTCAGACTGTAGCGCAAGTCACGGCTCGTAAATCCTGGCTTCAGTGGCTCGGCGGCGCAGCGGTCGTGGGAATGCTCTTGGTTGGTGGAGCCTTCTATTGGGGATATGCCATCGGGAATACAAATGGATATGCCCGTTCGCTCGATGTAAAAGCGGCATCTGCCTGGGCTGCGTCAAGTGAAGGACAAGCTGCTTACAAGCTGGATCAGAACGGGGATTTGAGGTCATTGATTCGATGTGACCGTGATGGTTGGACCGTGCAACGGAGCCAGGATGGAAAACATAAGCTGTGCATTGTGCGTCCTGCCAGCAATGGTTATGTTTCCGGCTGGTACGTCCCTTAGGCTCCTGGGAAAACGAGGCAAGTTGTTTACGGCGGCACAACTGAATTGGAAACCGGCAAAAACTGTAACCGTGACAATATAGAGAAGGAAAACATGATTTCCGTCGCAGCAGCGTAGAGGAGTCAAGGCTGGCCGTAGGCCATCGCGTCAGCGGCGCGCAGCGACCTTTACGCCTCGTAGCGACCCCACATATGAAAATGGTTCGAATTCGAGCGGGCGTGATGACACTCGTACCATAGTTAGCGAAACGCTCCGCACTTGGATAGCGGCTCAGTTCCGAGTAGCTGACGATTCAGGCATTGGCCGATGGGTGACGGATCGGCATGGACTTCTCAGCGAGTGGTAAGGACCGTTGGCGCCAACGGAGACTCTTGTGTAGGGAAAAACGATGAATGCTGTCCGACTTCGGGATACCCAACCATAAATAGCCCATAAATTGAAGATTCCTCGATGGTTACGTCGTTTTTCCTTCACTTTCGATGTAGAGTTGGATATCGCGAGTTCATTCGATGCCCAGTGTGCTAAGTACAAGCTGCAAATATTGAGCTTTGCGTTTGACGGGCCTTTGCGTTATTGTCAGTTCGATCCTGATTTGGCTAGAGAACCTACCATGAAGCTTAGGCGACGGACGATGGCGGTGGTTGCGGTTGCGGCTCTGCTGTCTCTGGCGGTCTGCGGAATTGTGGCCTGGCGCGTGGAGAGCGCGCTGAGCACCTCCCGGCGCGACGCGGCGCAGAAGGAACTGCTCGCCGTGGAAGAGCGAACACTGGGCGCGCAGCCCAATCCCGGTTTCGAGGGGATCAGCGCCCCAGCGGTATTCAAAAGCGCGGCTCTCTTTCAGGGAGGCATCTGTCTGGCCGGTCCAGCGGGACTCTATGCTTACTCGGCCGACGGAGTATTGGAGCACCTTTACCGCGTGGGAATCGACCTGCCTGCTGCACCGCTGGGGCAGATGGCGGTGGGAATGTTGACGGATTCGCGCCACCCGGAGCTGCTGATCGCCACCTTGGGCGAAGGCGTTCTGGCCTTTGACGGTCAGACCTTCCGGCAGATTCGCGCCCGGCAGGATGAGGCGCGCGCCGTTACCGCGCTCCTGCCGCTCGGCTCCGGGCGGTTGCTGATCGGCACCGCGAAGCTGGGTCTGCTGATCTATGACGGCAAGACTCTGAAGCGCTTCCACCCCACAACCGACAACATCTACGTGACGGCCCTGGCCGGCAGCGAGGCTGAACTCTGGGTGGGCACGCTGAACGACGGCCTGCTCTACTTCCATGGCGGCCAGACCGAGCGCACCGGCGAAGAGCAGGGACTGCCGGACCGGCGCGTCGAGCAGATCGCGCTCAGCGCGGGCCGGACTTACATAGGTACGCCGCTGGGCGTGGCGGAGGTGCGCGAAGGCAAGGTGTGGCGCGTACTGGCCAAGGGACGTTACGCCCATGCGTTGCTGGCTGATGGAGATTCGCTGCTGGTGGGTCAGATAGAGGAGGGAGTCCTGCGCCTGCCGCTCTCTGGACCGGAGAACGACATCAAGGCCAGAAGGCCGATTGTGGCGCTCGTTCATTCCGACGGCGGTGGCTCCGCAGCTGGCAGCACAGAGAACACTGGCGCGGCGGGAGTGACGATCGAGCAGTTCCTCGCTGTTGGCGACACACGCTATGCGCTTGCCAACGGCGGTCTGCTGCGCCGGGAGCCTGATGGCGAATGGCGCAGGATTCTGGGCGGAGGCGGCGCGCAACTGACCGACAGGGACGTTTCCGCGCTGCTGGTGGCCTCCGATGGCCGCCTCTGGGTGGGCTACTTCGACCGCGGTCTGGACATTCTTTCGGCTACCGGCGGCGAGGTCCAGCACGTCGAGAACGAGCAGGTCTTCTGCGTCAACAGGATTGTCGAAGACTCCAGGCGCGGCGCGGTTGTCGTGGCAACGGCCAATGGGTTGGTGATTTTCGACCGCGACGGGAGGCAGAAGCAGGTTCTCGGACGCGAGGCTGGATTGATCGCCGATCATGTGACCGACGTGTCGCTCTATGGCGGCGGCATGGCGCTGGCTACTCCGGCGGGAATCACCTTTCTTGACGACAGCGGCGCTCACAGCATTTACGCTTTTCAGGGGCTCGTCAACAATCATGTCTATGCGTTGGGCGCGAGCGGAGATCACTTAGTCGCGGGAACGCTGGGCGGGCTTTCGCTGCTTGAGGGCGGCTCGGTGCGCAGGAATCTGAATACAGCGACCTCCGGCCTGAAGCACAACTGGATCACCGCGCTGGCCGCCGTGGGCAACGATTGGCTAGTGGGCACCTATGGCGCGGGTGTGATGCGCCTGGGAGCCGACGGCGATGTCACGCCGACCGAGGCGACACTCGCCGGCGTGGTAGTGAATCCCACGGCCATGGTGGCGGACGGGCGGCTGACGCTGGCTGGAACACTCGGCCGGGGACTGATGGTGGGCGACGCAACCGGCACGCGATGGAGGACCATCACCGCCGGGTTGCCATCGCTGAATGTAACGGCAGTGGCTATCGATCATGGTGTGGTCTACGTGGGAACGGAAAACGGACTGGTGAAAATCTCCGAAGAAAAGCTGTAGGGCGAGCGGAGTTAGCGGGGTTAGCGGTTACGAGGGGTGCGATGAGGCGAGCGGGTTGGGTGTTGGGGATGTTGCTGTTGCTGCCGATGACGGCGGCTGCGGATAGTGGCGTGCTGGTTCCCATGGACAAGCAGTCGCCCGATCCGTCGATTCTGTCGCTGGGCGAGATGCAGGTGGAGATCACCATCGACAACGGCGACGCGCGGGTGTGGGTGCGGCAGATCTTCATCAACCATACGAATCGTCAGCAGGAGGGGAATTATCAGTTTGCGCTGCCCAGCGGGACGAAAGTAAGTGATTTTGCCGTCTGGGATGGGCCGGTGCGCATCCCCGCCGTGATTCTGGAGCGCAAGCGGGCCAAGGCGATCTATCAGGAGTTGAAGAGCCAGGCCATCGATCCGGGCCTGCTGGAACAGGGCGAACGCACCGAGGACGAGGCGCGGCGGAGCGCACTCTTCAGCGCGCATATTGTTCCCATTCCCGCCTACGGAACCAAGCGGCTGGAGATCGAATATCACGAGCACATTCCCGTGGCGGCGCGCAAGAGTTACTTTCTGCTGCCGCTCAAGCCGGACGATTATGCCAGCCAGAAAGTGGCCAAACTCAGCATCCATTTTCAACTGCACACCGCCGCGCGGATGAAGGATTTCGCCTTTCAGGGCCATCTGCTGCCCTTTCACATCGAGCAGCAGGATGAGCACACGATCAAGGGCACGGTGGACGCGGCGAACCTTGATCTGGCCGAAGATTTTTCTACGGTCTGGACGGTGAACGAGACGGGAAACGCCATGGAAGTGATCGTCTTTCGCGACCCGAATCCGGTCGCCTCGCTGTCGATGCAGTTAGCTCCTCCCGAACCGGCTGCTCAATCGCCTGGGAATCAGAAAGGGAAGCCGAATGTACCAGCGGAACCGGGATTCTTTGAGGCATTGGCGCAACTGAGTTCACCGCCGCCTTCAGCCGGGCCGATTGGCGGGCAGGGCGGCCGCACCGTGATTGTGCTGATGGACACTTCGCTTTCGATGCAGTGGGAGAAGCTGGAGCGAAGCTATGCGGCGGCGGCCAAGCTGCTGGAAAACCTGGGGCCGGAGGACCGATTCAATCTTCTGCTCTTCAACACGAGAATCGACAGCTTCAAGCCGACTCCGGTAAAGGCGGATTTGAGCAGCGTCAAGGCGGCGATGGATTGGCTGCGGCAGAGCCACTTGCGCGGCGGGACCGATTTGCAGAAGGCGCTGGAGAGTGGGCTGAATCAATTCAATGGACCGGATGCGGCGCCGGGCGCGGCGCTGGTTCTGCTCACCGATGGCGAGACCACGCGCGGGCTGATTCAGAGCGGCAAGCTGGCGGATTGGTACGCGGCAAAGTGGAAACAGATTCCCGCCGAGCGGCGGCCCAAGACCGATGTTTTTGCCGTGGGCGACGACGCCAACCTGCCTCTACTACGGATGCTGAGCCGCAACGGCGGGGTGATGGAGCAGGTGCTCTCCACCGAGCCGGTGGACTTCAAGCTGACGGCCTTTCTAAGCAAGGTGGGGCGCGCTCCGATCGGGGATTTGCGGCTGGCCGTCGCGCCGCAAGCCGCGGTGGACAAAGTCTATGCGCTGGAGGATGCGGTCTTCGACGGCGGTGAAGCGCGCTGGGTGGGTCAGTACACCAGGCCGCAGAAGGCCGTGAGGTTCAGCGTGAGCGGCAACCAGGATGGGCGCTGGCTGAATGCCGCGACCAAAGCCGATCTGCCGGCGCAGGCGATGGAACACGATCAACTGCCGCGCTTGTGGGCCGGCGCGCGCGTGCAGGCGCTGCTGGAGCAGATTGAGCGCGAGGGCGAAACAGAGGCGGCAATTAATGAGATCATCCGCCTGGCGCGCAGGTACAAATTTGTCACGCCTTACACGTCCTTTCTTGCCGCGCCCCGCGCTCTGCTGCGCCCGCGCGTGATTCGTCCCGGCGACCCGGTGCTGCGCGTGCATACCGACAAGGCCATCGTCTCGGTGATTGCTCTGTTTCCCTTTGGATTGGAGAAGCCGCTTCGCTACCTCGCGGGAGAGGATGTGTGGCAGACACGCTTCCTTGCGCCAACCGATATGAAGGATGGCAGCTACCCGGTGCGGCTGCTGCTGCGTGACGCCAACGGACAGGTCTATCGCGAGTCGAAGAGCTTTGTGATTGCTTCAACTCCTCCCACCGTCAAGGTGCGGCTCGATCGCACACGCTTCCGAGCGGGCGAGACGATCCCGCTCAAGGTGAGCGCCTCCGAGAGTACGCGGACACTGACGGCGCGCGTGGAGGGACTGGCTCCGGTCAGCCTGCGCTGGAATCGCGATGCGGAGGCGAGCACGGGACAAATCACTCTGCCGCAAGCCCTGCCCGCGGGCGAGTACCAGCTTGCGGTGACGGCGGAAGACATGGCGCACAACCTGGGCAGCGCGGAGGTGCGAATTGAAGTGGTTCCTTGAGCGCAAAACTTTGATGAACGAAAAAAACTCCGGCACGAACGGGCTGAGGATTGCTCTCGGGGCGATCACCTTCGGAGCAGCGGCTCTGACTGCCTCGGCCTCGCTGATAACCTGGCAGAATCCCGGCTTGCTGCTCGGCGCGGGCAACGGCCTGGCGCGCTGGCTGGAAAATGCCGAGGCCGGTTCGGGCGTCGAGAAAGCGCTCTACCGGCTGATGAAGCTGCCAAGCGGCGAGGCGCTCTATCGACGCTCGCCGCGCGAGGCGCGACCGGAGTTGACGGCTCTGATCAGCGCCAGCAAGAACAGCGCGGCGCTCTATTCGCTGCGCGCGATGGAAGACGAAAAAGCGCTGGACTTCGAGGCCGCTGAGCGCGATTGGAAGAGCTGGGCGCAGAAGGCCGAAGATAAACCCGCGGCGAATCTGGATTTGGCGGACTTTTATGAACGCCGGTTGAAGCCGCAGGAGGAACTGGCGGCTCTGGAATCGGTTGGCCAGGCCCCTGCAAGCCCGCGCGAACGCTGGACGGCGGCTGAATCGCAGCAGGCGTGGAAGGCATGGGAGCAGGCGCTTGGCGTGGTGGACAGATTCGCTCTGTCGCGTGCGCTTGCAGCGCGGGAGTACACCGGCTGGGAGCAGCACTATCCGCAGGAACCATCGGTTTACGAGCGTGAACTGACCTTCGATCTGGAGGGCAAGGACTTCATTTCCGCCTCCGCGCTGATTGCGCGCTATCGCAAAGCCTTCCCCAGCGATCAGCAGTTTCCGGTCCGGGCCGAGGCGCAGGTGGAGGCTGGGCGCGGCTCGGCGAAGGACGGGCTGGCTGTCTATGATCGCAGCTTTGAGCCGCAGTGGCCGGCTGAGCTGGTCAAGAGCTACTACGATCTGCTGGTCAGCGGCCACCAGACGCTGAAGACGCGCGATGCGCTGCGAGCAAGGCTGGCGGCAAATCCGGAAGGAGGCGCTGACGCGCTAAAGGATGCGGCCAAGCTCTTCTACATCTTTCAGCAGCAAGGTCAGCTTGAAGCGGCCAAGGCCGTGCTGGCCGAGTATCGTGAGCGCAAGGACGCGCGCGGCGCAGCGTGGAGCGCGGACGAGCTGTACACGCTGGGCCGGCTGCTGGAAGCGGTGCAGGATTTTCCCGAGGCCGCTCGCTACTACTATGCGCTGGCCGCGAAGACGCAAACTCCCGATGCGAACGGGAAAGGATTGGCGGGGCTGGCGCGCATCCTGCTCACCGCGCCGGAGCAGCCGCTGCGCGTGGGCGCGGGCAATCTGGCGCTCTACAAAAGCATCGCCACGATGGACCGCGGACCGGGCTACCTGAATGGGATTCTTTCGTTATTTTTTAATTCGCAGCAGCCTGCTTCGGAGTATTCCAATCAGGATCAACTCGCCGCGCCATACTTTCATCGCGCCAAAGCTGCCGAGCTGGTAGCGGAGATTGACCGGCGCTTTCCGCAATCTCCCGAACGGGCCGAGCTTCACTTCCAACTGATGAATGCTTATGCGGCCTACGCTGAAAACGATGCCGTGATCCGCGAGGGAACGGGCTTCCTGGCGCAGTTCCCGGCGGATGCGCGCCGGGTGGAAGTGGCGCTCCAGGTGGGCGACGTTTACAGCCGGACCCATCAGGCCGAAAAAGAATTTGCGCTGTACAAAACTCTGCTGAAGGAGCTTGCGGCCAAGGCGGACGGCGTTCCGCTGGGAGAGCCGGGAAGCGCGTACAGCAAACCCGTCGGCGGCCAAGCGGCGGGGAGCGCGCGCTCCACCGAGTACGCGCAAGTCCTCGATCGCTATCTTTCGCGGCTGGTGGCGATTGAGCGCCTGCCAGATGCGCTGGAACTGTTGCGCGGAGAACTTGATCGCAATCCGCAGGATCCCGGCCTCTATGAGAAGCTGGCCAGCTTTCTCGAACAGAACCGCTTGAATGCTCACCAAGAAGAGGTTTATCAGCGAGCCATTGAGCAATTCCAGGACAACACGCTCAGCACCGGCTGGTACGCCAAGCTGGCTCGCTTTTATCTTCGTGAAAGGCGCAAGGCCGACTACAGTGCTCTTTCGCGCAAAGTGACGGGGATCTTTTCAGGTACGGAGTTGGAAGAGTATCTGCGCCAGGCTCCAGCGCCGAATTCATCGCTTGCGCTGGAAGTTGATCGCTATGCCCATGACCGCTTTCCGCACGACCTGACCTTTGTTCGCAATCTGCTGGCGCAATACAGAAGCTATCAGAACTATCAGCCGGCGGAGGTTGAAAAGCTCTTGTGGGAGCATTGGGCCGAGTCTGCTGATCTGCGCGACCAGTTGTTTGCGTTGCTGAGCAGCACCGGCAGGCTCGATGCGCAACTCGAAGCACTGCGCCAGCAAGCTCCGGAGATCAACAAGGCGAATTGGAACGCGCTGGCTCAATCCAACCCGGCGGCGGAGCGCTTCTGGCTGGAGTCGTGCCTCTGGCAGTCGCACTATGAAGACGCCGTGGGCGCGGCGGATGCGCTGGCGGCCGAGTATCCCGCCGATGAAGCGCTGGGCCAGCAGGCGTCGTCGCTCTATCGCTCGCTCGCTTACTTTCATCCGGAAGATACCGGCAAAGCCGTCGCCATCGAGAAGCGGCTGTTGAGCGCGAAGCCGGACGATCTGGATAGACTGGCGCGCATCGGCGACATCTACGCCGACCGAGGGCGCATGGCTGAGGCAGCGCCCTACTGGACGCGCATGGCCGAGGTGCATCCGGGCGAAGCGGACGGCTACCTGCAATCGGCGACGGTCTTTTGGGATTACTTCGATTTTGCCTCCGCATCGGCGCAACTGCGCAAGGCGCGCGAGCGTCTGTCGCAGCCCGCGCTCTTCGGCTATCAGGCTGGCGCAATCGAAGAGAGCCTGGGCGATCTGCCTGCGGCGATCAAAGAATACGTGGCCAGTTCTTTGGGCGACAAGCCCTCCGAAGAGAGCCGCGGCCGGCTGCTAACGCTGGCAGGCAAAAAAGAACTGCGCGCGACTGTCGAGGCCGAAACGGCGGGATTGCTGAAGGCCGCTGCGCCGACGAGCGCGATGATCGAGTTGCGCGTGAGCCTGCTCGACGCCGAGCATCGCACAGCGGATCTGTCGTTGGAGTTGAAGCAGGTGGTCGCGCAGACGGAGTCGTTCGACGTGCTCGACTCCGTAACCGCCGCGGCTCGCGTTCATGCCTTGCCGGAGGTGGAGCAACTGGCTCTACGCCGGCAGATTGCACTCACCACCGATCCCGTGCGTAATTTGGAGTTGCGCTATCAGTTGGTGGATCTCCTACAGCAGCACAACCCCGCGGCGGCTACAGCGGAAGTGGAGGCAATCTATCGCGAGCACACGAAGATCCTCGGCGTGGTGCGCGCAACAGTTGATTTTGACTGGGCGCATGAGCGCAAGCCGCTGGCGGTGACCGTGCTGCTGGAGTCGGCGGATGCAGCCTATCCCGAACTCAAGCAGCAATTCCAACTGGAGGCCGCGCGCAAACTGACAGAACTGGGCGAGTATCCGCGCGCCAAGAAGCTGTTGGAGCCGTTGCTGAGCCAGAAGCCGCTCGACGCCACGATCGAAGCGGCGCTGGCCGACAACTACGCGCGCTCCGGCGATCAATCGGGCCTGGTATCGTTTTATCGCGCTGAGCTGGCCGTGGTGAAGGCTGCGGCTTTGGAGCGCGGCGAGAAGACTGCGAGGCTGGCCCAGTTGCGGCGCGGCATGATCGCGGCGGCTTCTCTGCTCGGCAACTGGAATGAGGCCGCGGATCAGTACATCGAGTCGATCAACGCTTATCCCGAAGACGCCTCGCTGGCCCAGGAGGCCGCGCTGGTTGCCGACGCGCATGGGCAGCGCGAAAAACTGCTCTCCATTTATCGCAAGACGGTCGAGGCTTCGCCGCGCGACGCTCGCTGGAGCATTGTGCTGGCGCGGCTGGAGACGGCGCTGGAGGATAATCTCGCAGCGATCGAGGCCTACGCCAAGGCGATTCATGTTCGGCCGGAGCAAAAGGATTTGTACGAATCGAAGGCCGATCTGGAAGAGCGGCTTTACAAGCTGGACGATGCCGTCGCCGACTATGACGCGCTCTACAAGCTGAGCTACCGCGATCCGCAATGGAGGTTGAAGTCCGCCGAAGCGCGGGCGCGGCAGGGGCGTAATGCCGACGCGGTGAAGGCGCTGGAGGAGGCGTGGATTACGGGCCGTCCGCCGCGCGCTACGAATTATGTCGAGGTGGCCACGCGATTGGAGCAGTGGGGACTGCTCGACGAAGCGCGCAACTATGCCGAGCAGTGTGTAACGATTGCCGGCGCGGACCTTCTGGTAGAGCCGGGAGATCAGTCGTGCGCGGTGGTCTATGCGCGGATCATGGCGCGGCAGCGCCATATCGAAGCGGCCTTCACGCGGCTGGCCATCGCGCGCCAGCAGGCGGAAAGCGTTCCGCTCTCCGCGGTGGCGGATCAAGTGGTGAAGAACGGCTTCGGTGCAATCACCAATGAAGATTGGCGCAGGCAGCGGATCAAGCAACGCACCGAACAGGCGAAGTCAGGCTTCGCGCAGACATTGAAATCGATGGCGGAAATGGTGGGCGAGTATTACACCCCAGAGGAGAAGGCGCAGTTTGCCGCGTGGTTGCAGACCAAGCGCTCGGCAGCCGCCGACGGAAGCGAACTGCGCGTTGTCTACTTGCCCGCGATACAGGCGGCGGGGCTGGTCGATATGGAGTCTGATCTGCTCTGGGAGTTTGTGGAGAAGAGCGGCAATCCCAATCGCGGCGAGCTGAACGCATGGTTGCAACTCGAACGGCAGCGCGTGCAATTGGACGGCGCCGGAGCGAAGCTGGATGCGCTGGCGGCGACGCTACCTGCAATGAAGCAGTGGGGCGTGTGGTACAAGGAAGCGGAGGTTGAACGCACCTTGGGTGATGATGCCGCGGAGTTGCGCGTGATGGATCAATTGGCGGCGCACGGCGGAATCAGCGGAGGCGAAAGACCGCGCTACATGGAGTTGCTGCTGGCTGCGCGTCCTCTGGATCTGGTGTGGCTGGCCACCAACAAGCCAAATGCAAATGCGAATGAAGTGGCCCAATTCCTGGTGGCAAATGGGGAAAACGATCTGGCTTTGGCGGGGATTGCCGCACGGTCGAATGGGATGCCTCCTGTATGGAAGAAGGCCTACACAGGAATTACTGGTTTGTATCTGCGCGAACACACTCAGCCCGTACGCGCGAGCTTTGAGGGCGCGCTCGGCGGAGACTTGACCATCGGCGAGCGCATTGCGCATCCGGCGGATCGCGATGCGCAACTGGCGGGCGAGGTCTGGTTCTACTACGGCTCGCGCTACGGCGAATACCTCGATGAAGAAAAGGACGCGCAAGCGGAAGGCTATTTGGAAGCTGAGTTGGAGCACACGCCGGAGAGCGCGAATGCTTACGCGCAGCTTGCCGGCTACTCTGCGCAGGCCGGCCGCGTCGATTCAGCGCTCACCGATTATCAGCATTCGCTCGACCTCAAGAGCGATCAGCCCGCCATGCTGGACAGCATCGCCGCGCTCGAATGGAAGCAGGGCCGACAGGCGGATGCCGTGGCAACCTGGCAGTTGGCCGTCAAGCGGCTGGCCGCGGAGATGGATGCGCGCCGCGTGCCGGAGAGCTTCTGGGGCGACTTTGCTTTGGTGCTGGGCGATGTGGCCGAGCACAAACAGTACGCGGCGATCAGCGACCAAGTGGATGCGATGCTGCGCATTTATCTGGCGCGCAACGGCGAATACCGCGTCGAGCCGCTGCTGGAAGCGGGCTATCACGCGCACGGAGATTCGATGGATTGGCTGCTGGAAATTACTACGGCCGCCAGCGATCCGGCCAGTGTGCTGTCAACTATTCAGCAAAGCAACTGGCAGAACAATTGGAATCAAAAAGAGCCCTGGATTCGCGAGGGCCAGATGAGCCAGTTACTAGGGCGCATCGCGGAGATCGAACGGCGCAAGGCTCAGGACAAGCCGGATGTAATGAATTGGAGTCTGGAAAATACCGAGACTCGCTGGATCACCGCGCTACTCGACGAAAAAAAGTTTGCTGAGGCGCGCGTGGAGTTGGCGCGCATTCCCGAAGAGAAGCTGAAGTCTTCGCAGTGGCTTGACGCGAATCTGCGTCTAGCCGAGGCGGAGCAACGCCTGCCGCAGTTGGTCGCACAATGGAAGAAGCAACCCTCCACTGCGCCCGCATCGAGCGACCTTCAGAATGCTGTTCGTCTGCTGAGCGAGCCGTCCAGGCGAATCGTCATGCGCTTCGTCTACGAGCGGGCTCTCGATGCGCGCGAGCTGACCGCGCCCAACTTCCTCGGGCTTGCGGCCATCGATCTGGACGAAGGCGACGCACCCGGTGCGCTCTCGCTGCTCAAGCGCTTGACGCTGATCAGCGGCAATCCCCGCGCCGATACGAATTCCGCCGCCAATCTTCTTGAATCGCACCACAAGTTCGCCGAGGTAATCCAGTTTCTTCAGCCGCTGGCGCAATCTTCTCCATGGGATGCGGGCTTGAAGATTCGCCTGGCGGTCGCGATGCTGGCCGGAGACGCGCACTCGCAGCCGGCTCTGGCAACGCTCACCGCAGTGGCCGCCGATACGAAGGCCACGTATGCGGAACGGCTGGTTGCGGCCAAGGCGTTAAAGGGCCATGGCGCGGCAAATGTGAATCTGGGCAGCGCGGAGCTGGAGTTGCTGACGCGCGCCAACTGCCCCAGCGAAAACGAGGCCGGCAAGCCCTTCTTCATTCAGGCGAGAATGGCAGCCGCAGCTTGCACTCCCGATCTGAAAGCGCGGGAGCGCCTCTTGTTCTCCGCGATTGCCGCCTCGCCCAGCGACGAAGAGTTGCGGCTCCAGTATATTTCCGCCGCATTCGCGGCAGGTCAAAACGACCGCGCGCTGCTGGCCGCCGAGCCGGTCATCGCGAACGGCAGCTTCTATGGCCCGCGATATTCGCAAGGGTATAACTCATATGAGAATGAGAATGAGGACAACGAGAGCCGGCAGAATCTCCCCTCAATTCCCGCGCTGAAGCCGGAAGAAGCAAACAAGCTGACTTGGCTTGCGATTCATGCCAGAGAGAAACGCCATGAGGCCGATGTGGCGCTAACGCTGGCGCGGAGCGCGTTGTCCTCGGAAAAGGATGCCTCGCGTCGCCACGCTCTGGAAGAAGAGCAAAAGCGCCTGGAGACCGAAGCGGCCCTTGTGGCTGAAAACGCGGCGCGCGCTCCCAATATACATAAGGACTTAGATCAGGATCGAGTGGTGCGCCCGCGCCTGCTGCCGGGCGAGCCGTTTATTCCCAGGAAGACGGCCAACAATGGGGAGGATGCGGAATGAAACGACGCCTCTGGATTTCGATTGCAATACTGCTCCTGGGTTGCGGAGCGGTCTTCGCCGTGGGCGCGTTGGAGCAGGCGATCAAGCCCAAGCCCGAGTTGCCTTCCCTGCTGCCCGAAGGCGCATTGCTCTCCATCGAAGCGCGCGACTTCAGCTCGCTGCTCCGCGATTGGAACTCTTCCGAGGAGAAGCGCGCCTGGATCAGCAGCGACAATCACGCGGCCTTCAGCAACTCGCGCCTCTACGAGCGCCTCTCGCAGGCGCAGGACGAATTTACCGCAGCCGCCGGCCTTCCCGCCGACCAAAGCCTGCTCGATAAAGTTGCGGGCAAGGAGAGTTGCCTGGCTCTCTACGACATTGGCAATCTGGAATTTGTTTACGTCACGCGCCTCGATCAGCAGGGGATCGAAAACACTCCGCTGTGGCAGACGCGGGCAAAATTCGAGCAGCGCAGCGAAGCGGGAAGCGTGTTCTATGTGCATAAGGACGCGCAGTCGTCGCGCGTTGCGGCCTTTGCCACCCGGGATGGCTGGCTGATTCTGGGCACCAGGGAAGACCTGGTGGCGGGCGTGCTGGATCGCATGGCCGGAACCGCCGCGCAGAACCTTGCCGGCGAGGGTTGGTTTGCCGAAGCTGTGAAGCAGGCAGCCGGCGAGCACGGCGATCTGCGCATGGTCTTGAACCTGGAGAAGATTGTTCCCTCGCCGTACTTCCGCAGCTACTGGGTTCAGCGCAATGTTACCGAGATGAAGCAGTACGCCTCGGCGGTGAGCGACTTGTATCGCAACAGTCAGAGTTACCGTGAAGAGCGAGTGCTAGTGCGCCGTGCTGGAGCGACTGGCGTTTCGCAGGGCGATGTTCGAGCCATTACTGTTTTAGCCCCCGAAGACGCGGCCTTTTATGCAGCGCAGGCCTCGCCAGAGCCGGAGAATCTGCTGGCTGCTCTGCGCGACAATCTACTGGAGCTCAAGCCGGAGCGGATGACTGCATCGTACATGAGCGCGCCCTCGGCCGCCGCGGCGGAAAACGCAGGCAACGCCGCGCAGCTCGACAGTGCCATCGACAAGGCTCCGGTTGCGGTCCAACAAGTGGATGCTTATGCGCCGCTGCGCGCGCTGCTCGCCGCCACGCAGCCGGAGGCATCGCTCGAAGTCTATTCCTCGCGCCCTCCGCGCGATGGTGTTTTTGTTTCGTTGCAGACGGCGATGGTCGTCTCCGCCGCGCGCGGCTGGGATGAGGATGCGGTGCGCCAGGCGCTGACGCAAGCGTTGCTGCCGAATCTCACCGCCGGCAAGCTCGGCGTGCAATGGGAGAAGCATTCGAGCGCCCAGGGTGAGTATCTTGCATTGGATGGTGCCGTACCGCTGTACGCTGCGGTGAACGGCAGACAACTGTTGCTCGCCAACGACTCGATGCTGCTGGAAGAGCTGCTGGCGCGCCGCCAGAAGGCGAGCCCGGCTGTCGAGAATAATTATGTGACTTACGCGGCTCTCTTCCACCACACGCGGGAGCAGAGCAACTTCGGCCGGCTGATGGCGCAACTCGACTTGGCCGGTCATCGCGGCACAGCCGATCAAGAGGCGACCTCGGGCGGCGAGACTCCGGCATTCTTCTCCGGCAATGCGGCCAGCTTCAGCCGCGCCTTCTCCAAGGTGGAGTCGGAGCGCATCGAAGAGAGAGATCGCGGCGCAACAGTGACGCAGACGGTTACCTATCAATGGACCCGCTGACAGCGAAGCGATTCAATTTGACGGCGGGCGCGCTGCTGCTCGTTGCCGCTGGTTTCGCGCGAGCCCAGACGCAGATCCTTGCGCAGACGGCAAAGGCGGCTCTGGAGCGCAACTTCCCCAACCCGGATCTCTCCTACCTGCTGATGGATGCATCGGGTAACCTGCTGGCCGAGCGATGGTCCGAGCCGCAGCCTGCCTCTCCCGGTTCCCTGGTCAAGCCCTTCCTCGCCATTGCTTATGGAGAACAGCACGGCGGCCACTTTCTCACAGTGCTCTGCCTGGGCACGCGGAGCCGCTGCTGGCTTCCTCGCGGTCACGGTTCTCTGGGATTGGAAGAAGCGATAGCGCAGTCCTGCAACGCATATTTTCTGGAGCTGGCGGCGGGATTGGATCGCACGCGCGCGGCGCGGACCTTCGCCCGCTATGGACTCGCCGGCCCTCCCGCAACGGCCGCCGCGGAGAGCCTCACGGGACTGGGTAGCGCATGGAAAGAATCGCCGCTGGCCTTGGCCAAAGCCTACCTGCAACTGGAAAAAGAACAACAATCGCCCATGCAGAGCAGGATTGTGAAGGGAATGTCAGGCTCGGCGTCGCATGGCACGGCGCGCGCGGTAGACGCGGCCTTGGGCAGCAATGCGGCCCTGGCCAAGACCGGAACGGCGGTCTGCTCGCACACGCCGCAAGGGGCCGCGGATGGCTTCACTGTCGTCCTGTACCCGGCCGCGCAGCCGCGGCTGTTGCTTTTGGTGCGTGTGCATGGCACAACCGGCGCAGAGAGCGCAAAGGTCGCTGGGGCCATGCTGCGCTCATTGGGAGCTGGTGAGCGATGATGCCTTCATCCCCACACCTTACGATCTACCCCGCGATTCGCGTCAGGATGCGCCACCTCCTGCACCGGATTCAGCACGCCAGCCTTGGGTCACTGCTGTCCCTGTTGCTCCTGCTGGCCGCCTCGCCAGTCACAGCGCAGCAGGAACTTCGCTTTGGCGTGCTGGGACTCTTCCATCCGAGGGAGTTGGTCCTGGAACCGGAGGGCGGGCAGGTTCTCTCGGTAGCCGTGCAAGGCGCCGCGGGAAACCTGGCGTTGGCGCTCAACGGCGAACCCGGTCATCGCCGGATCGTCTTCCGCGCCGAGGGCGGCCGCGTGGTTGCCGGTTCCCGCTCCGCCGGCAGTTGGATAGCTTCCGCACGAGACGGCGGAGCGGCCGCCTTCCGGCTCATTGTGCCCGGCAAAATCCATCGCATCTATTGGGGCCGGCTCACCGTTCAGGCTCGCAACGGCGAACTGCTGGCCGTGATCAGCATGGACCGCGAGACGGCGGTGGCCTCGATTGTGGCCGCAGAGATGGTGGAGAGCGCCCCCATGGAAGCGCTCAAGGCGCAAGCCGTTGCCACCCGCTCTTTCCTGGCCGCGGGCCGCAGGCACATTGACTTCGACTTCTGTGACACCACCCATTGCCAGTTCCTCAAGTCGCCGCCTCCTCTGACCAGCCGCGTCGCAAGCGCCGTGCAGGCCACGCGGGGGCTGGTGATCGCGTATGGAGGAAAGCCGCTGGCGGCCATGTACTCCAGCCGCTGCGGCGGACAAACGCGCAGCCTGCGCGATGTGGGCCTAAAAGATGCGAGTTCGGCGCCGGGAGAGGCGTATCCCTACTATGCCGTGCCGTGCCAGTGGTGCCAGCAGCATCCCTTCACATGGCAAAGCAGAATCGGCTCGAGCGGCCAGGCGCCTCAGCCGGGCGACGAACGCAAGAGAATTGCCCAAGCGCGGCAATGGGGCTGGGGCGCAATCCCCGGCAGCGACTTTGCGGCTACCGAGGACGGCGCGGGCTGGCGGCTGGAGGGCCACAGCCTGGGCCACGGCGTAGGAATGTGCCAATCTGGCGCGGCCGGCATGGCGGCATCGGGCGCTAGTTTCCGCGAGATTCTTTCCCATTATTATCCGAACACATTGCTGATTTCACAGCAGTGACGATTCGCTGCGCTCAGCGTCCCGATACCCCAAAATCAACCAACGTCCAGCCCAACGGGCAGGATCAGTAACGGCAAACGCCCATTGGACAGGAAATCGCTCGGCACCTAGGAGAGTCCGATGATTTCAGCGATTTTTTCAGTCGAAAAGTATACTCGGCGCCCGAATCGCTTGCGCGCTGCATTGACTTGGCGTGAGAACTCCGTATCGGATCGAAGGCTGATACGCAACCCCTCTTCGGAACGGCTCAGAATTTTGGCAAGCTGCCCAGTTGTCAGCAGTGGCCCCGACGATTTGAAAAACTCCTCTTTTGCGCTAGGCACCGTAATCTTCCCCCTCGGTTTCGGGATCTAGGAGATAGAGTAGAAACCATTTGGAATTGGTTACAGGGTGAATTTGTGGCCAGAAAATCCCGGCAAAAGACACTCGCGTTCTGGTCGAAATATCGTATATAATGCACACCACTTCTATAATATTTCATTGACGCTCATCTGGCTGTGGAATGCCGCTGAGAGCAACTGGCGAAAGAGGGCGCTCGTCGGGTCCATCAGCCTATCCGCTTCGGGCCTTGTGATGCACGAAACTCGATCTGGATCATCTCTCATTCTCCCCCCTGGGTATATGGCCCCTGCAATTTCGTCATCATTGATCTTCATCTTTGGATTTCGGCGTAGGGCTGCTTCGATGTCCACATAGAGTTGCAGGTCGATATATGGAAGAACGCCGTTTGTCCTCCACAAGGCAAAGAGTTCCGGCTCTATTCTCTTTGCGTTCATCTTTTCTTGGCACGTCTTGTAGTATTTTTTGAAATGGATTTCTGCTTCCGCATAAGGAACGTTGGCATCCATTGCGAAAAATGAAGTAAATCCTTCTGGAATGTGGCTTCCAATTGAATCACTCATGAAATCTCGGTCGGCCTCTACCGCATCATTGCCAAGTATAGAATTGTGGAAAGAAACCTTGGAATCCTTTGCCTTCCATAGCGATAAGAGGCTCTTAAACTTTTCCATGTATCTCGCTATCGCTCCGTGCTCGTGAGAGATGCGAGAAGGCTTCGAATTGGATTTGTATCCTTCTGCATCGTCACGTCTGGCATACCATATCCCGTTGTCCGGATATGGAGCATCGTGTTTGATGCGGCCAAGAACATGGTCCATGAAATCTCTTTTTTCGGAACCCAAAAGGGCATATATTGAGAGAAAATCTGTAACTGTCATTGGTCGAACTGGATCACGTCCTCTTTTAACTAGTTTTACCGTCGCAAAGTCAATGATACGCCTGTGCTTCTCAACAAGTTCGTCAACTGCGAGGATTGGGTCTTGCTGGATTTGCATCAGAATCTGATCGAAGCCAAGATCACGTTCGTATGGAATGCGTTTATCTGAAGAGCGCGCTACGTGTCCATCCGCAATTTCTTGCCAGAAGTGTTTCAGGTCGATACGGAACGCAAACTGCTTCAGCCAATCAAGAGGTGCAGTTAAGTTCGAGAGGCCGTCATAGCCTTCCAATCTAAACCATGCTGGAATAGCAAGTTTTTCGCAACGCTTTCGATTTGCCATCTATCTTCCTTTCGTTCGGCCAGCTACTTCAACGGCCTTTTCTGCTCGGCAGAAGATCGAGCTTTTCAACCAAATCTTCTGCCCGCAGATGTGTGTAGCGTTTGAGCATCTGCATCGACTTGTGGCCGCTGATTGCGGAGACCTCCTGGTCAGAGAATCCGGCTTCAACAAAACGGCTGACAGCTTCGTGGCGTAGATCGTGGAAATGTACGTCGGTCAGATTCAGTTCGTGTTTGATATTCAACCACACCGGATTGAACTGGTAGGGGCGGCGCTTGCCGTCCCGCCCTGGCTCGCCAAAGAAGATCAGGTCTGTATCGATGGGACACACGGGATGATTCAATGCCTCACGGAATACCGCCGTGGCCGCCGTACTCAATGGCACAGTGCGCGGAGACGTGTTTTTGGTTTCGAGAAGACGAACGACACGGCGCTGAAGGTCTACTTGTGGCCTGCGCAGCGTCAGAATCTCTGATGCGCGCATTCCGGTTGTGAGCGCAATGCGCACGATCCATCGCAGCATTGGATTAGAGTGCCGGTCCACAGCCTCTAAGAGACGTTTTTCTTCCTCCTCAGTCAACCGGCGATTGCGCCCTGGCCCTGGCGCTGGCCGGCGAATGTTCAACACAGGGTTCCACGGCAGACCGATGCGCCACTCCTTGATGGCGATAGTGAACAGGTGTCCTAGCAGCGCCAATTCGAGACGGACGGTGTTATTGGCGCGGAGAACGGGTTCTCCCTTGTCATTTTTACGGTCGGTTCCGGCAAGCCGCTCATCGCGGAACTTGGCGATAATCTCCGGCGTGAGCGCCGCTAGAGAATACTTGCCGAGATGATTTTTAAGAATCTCAGCTCGGCGCTGCTCGCCTTCCTGGGTGGATGACCGCTTGGTCGGTGTAACCTCTTTGATGTAACGATCCACTGCGCTTTCCACGGTCATGCGGTCCGCAGTGGCGCGCTGGATGTAGGTGCCGCGTACCATCTCATCCTCAGTGCGCCGAGACCAGTCTTCCGCGTCTCTCTTAGTCCGAAATGTCTTGATGCTAGTGGGCCAGCCATTCTTACGGATGACTGCCTTCCACGTGCTCGAAGGTGTCTTAACAATTGTCGCCATGGTGCTCCCGGTACAGTGCTCGCGCTTTAGAACTGTACCGAAAGTGTACCGAAGACCGAAATATGGCGCAAGATTACGAAAGGCACTCAGGGGAAAATTCCTAACAGTCAATCATAAGTTATTTATTTTGTTTATATTAAATGAAACTAATCTGGTGGGCCTGCAGGGATTCGAACCCCGAACCAAGGGATTATGAGTCCCCTGCTCTAACCGTTGAGCTACAGGCCCGGCCGTGCTGCATCTAATCGAAAAAATAGCTTATGGACAATCTTCCGTTGCCTTTTAGAGCATCTTCCGGCTTGCGCTGGCCGCTCTCTCAGTGTGACACAGCCGCCAGGCAATCGTCATCTGCTGCCGGGAAAAGTCAGAAAATCGAGCCGTCTTGAATTGTAAATCATTGATAATATAGATATTTATTGGGTGAATCCCCAAAATATTCTTCTATCGCCAAAAGAACCAATCGATTCCCCGAGCGGCCTTGTCGAGGGGCGCCCGAACCCTGTTGAAAAATAAATTGTCAATGACACTTGACATTATTTGTCGAAATATGTAAAGTGAAGTTGTCGTACTGTAAAGGAGACCAATCATGTTTGACTCATGCAAAACCAACAACCCCGCCGCCTGGCGCTTCACGCTCCGCTTCATCGTTCTCTCGCTGCTGTACGGCCTGTTCTCGGTTCTGTCTGCGGCTGGCCTTCTCCTCTGGCATCCAACCGGCATCGTGATCTGGCTGCTGGCTGTCCTGCCGGCGATTCCTATCGCCATGGCAGTTCTTGTCACTGGTCGCTACATGAACGAAGAGAAGGATGATTTTCAACGCGCGGTCCTGGTCCAGGCTTTGCTCGGAGGCATCGGAGCAACGCTGGTCATAACCACCGTTTGGGGCTTTCTGGAGAACTACGCTCACTTCCATCGGCTGGATATTCTCTTCCTCTGGCCGATTTACCTGGTCTTCGTGGCCATCGCCTACTACATCGTCAAGGCGAAGTACAGATGAAAAGCCAGCTTTCGATCCTGTGCGCGAAACAAGTCTGCGCTGCGCGATCTTTCGCCATTGCATATCACGAGTTAAAGGAGACCAATCATGGACTGCACAACCACCAGCCCCGCCGCACGTCGCTATTTGCGCCGCTTTCTCGTAACCATGCTGCTCTACGTCGTATTCATTGTCTTGGCCGTGTCGGTGTTTGTTCACTACCGCCCAACTGGCCCGCTGGCCTGGCTGCTGGCTGTTCTTCCAGCACTAGCCATCATCCTGCAGATCGCGGCCTATGGATTGTATCTGGCCGAAGAGACGGATGAGTTTCAGAAAAATCTGGCCGTCCAATCAATGGTCTGGGGAATAGGAGCAACTCTTTCCGTGACTGTAACATGGGGCTTTCTGGAAAACTTCGTCCAACTGCGTCACATGGATCTGTTTCTGGTTTACCCGCTCTTTTGTGGCCTCTCAGGCATTGCTTACGGGCTGGTCGGGAGGAGGTACAGATGAAAAACCGACTGAGAGTGCTGCGCGCCGAGCGGAACTGGTCGCAAGCCGATCTGGCTCAGCGGCTGGAGGTATCGCGCCAGTCGGTGAACGCCATCGAGACGGGCAAGTTCGACCCCAGTCTTCCTCTGGCCTTCAAACTGGCGCGGCTCTTCGAGAGCACCATCGAGGCGATCTTCAGCGACGAGAGCTGACGCCTGCCCTCCGGCTTCGCGAGATTTTCAATCGCCGTTCTGCGCATCGGACCTATACTGACCTCATGCGTTCTTTGCGTCTGTCTTCAACCCTGTTGAGCGTGGCTGGGCTGGTTTGCGTTCTGGCTCAGCCGCCCTCGGCCCGCGCCTGGGGCAATGGTGGCCATCGGCTGGTGAACCGGCTGGCGGCTGCCACGCTGCCTGCCGACACGCCCGCCTTTCTGCGCTCTCCCGAAGCCATCGACGAGATCGAGTACCTCGGCCCGGAGCCGGACCGCTGGCGCTCGTCGGCCGAGCCGGAGTTGAGCGCCGCGCAGGCTCCAGAGCACTTTATCGATCTGGAGGAGGCCGACGCGCTCGGCCCCTTGCCACGCCGCCGCTTCGATTTCGAGGCACGCGTCTTTGCCGCAGGCCAGCGGCCAGAGAAGATCGGCCTCCAGCCCTGGGAGGCTACCGAGGTCTGGGAGCGGCTGAAGGCCGCGCTGCGCGAGTACCGAACGCTCAACTCACACCACGAGAGTACCCGCCCTGTCGAGCAGGCGATTCTCTTTTACGCCGGCTGGCTCGGCCATTACGTCGGCGACGGCTCGCAGCCGCTGCACACCACTATTCAATACAACGGCTGGGTGGGCGACAATCCTCACGGCTACACCACCGGCCACCGGATTCACTGGCAATTTGAGGGGCCTTTTGTGGACTCCAACCTGCGCGAGCCTGAGGTGCGCGCCCGGATGACGCCGGCAAAGGCTCTCCGCGGCGAGATTTTTAACGCTTATGTAGCCTACCTGCGCCACTCGAAGACATACGTGGAGAAGGTCTATCAACTGGAGAAGGTGGGCGGATTTGCGGGTGCGGGAACAGCGGAGTCGCACGCCTTCACCGCCGAGCGGCTGGCCGCAGGCGCCAGCATGCTGCGCGATATGATCTACACCGCATGGCTGGAGAGCGCCAAGCCGGTGGCGGATCCTTATGCGGGGAAGTAAGATTGTCAAGCAAGGCGGTTCGGTCCTGAATCGCTGAAGGGAGCTGCAATGCAAAAGCGTAAATTGGGAAGCAATCTGGAAGTCTCCGCACTCGGCCTCGGCTGCATGGGCATGAGCTTCTCCTACGGGCCGCCCAAAGACAAGCAGGAGATGATCACTTTGCTCCACGCGGCGGTCGAGCGCGGCGTCACATTTTTCGATACGGCGGAGGTCTACGGCCCGTTCATCAACGAGGAGCTTCTGGGCGAGGCGCTCTCGCCATTCCGCGGGCAGGTGGTGATTGCCACCAAGTTCGGCTTTGATCTTGACCCGAAGCATGATCCGCGCGGAATGAAAGGCGGCCCGGGGTTGAACAGCCGGCCGGAGCGCATCAGGCAGGTTGCCGAAGAGTCGCTCAACCGGCTGAAGATCGATGCCATCGATCTCTTTTATCAGCACCGCGTTGACCTGGATGTACCCATCGAAGACGTGGCGGGAACGGTGAAGGATCTGATTCAGGAGGGTAAGGTGAAGCACTTCGGGCTCTCCGAAGCATCCGCGAAGACGATTCGCCGCGCACACGCCGTGCAGCCGGTGACGGCGGTACAGAGCGAGTATTCGCTTTGGTGGAGGAAGCCTGAAGAAGAAGTGCTGCCCACACTCGAGGAACTGGGCATTGGCCTGGTTCCCTATAGCCCGCTCGGCAAGGGTTTTTTAACGGGAAAGATGGATGAGAAGACCGCGTTCGACAAGACCGACTTCCGCAGTACCCTGCCGCGCTTTACGCCGGAGGCGCGGAAGGCGAACCTGGCATTCGTTGATCTGCTGAGCGGGATTGCCGCGCGGAAGAAGGCGACGCCGGCGCAGATTGCGCTGGCCTGGCTGCTGGCGCAGAAGCCGTGGATTGTTCCGATTCCTGGGACAACGAAGCTACATCGCCTGGAAGAGAACATTGGAGCAGTTGCAATCGAACTCTCGGCCGACGAACTGAGCGCGATCGAAAGCGGAGCAGCGAAGCTCACGGCACAAGGCGCACGGTACCCGGAACACCTTGACAGGCTGACCGGCCGCTGAACTGGAGAGAGCGAAATGAGCAAACGAGTGCTGATTCTTTCTTCGAGTCCCAGAAGACATGGAAACTCGAACGCCTTGTGCGACCAGTTCATGGAAGGCGCTATCGAAGCCAAGCATCAGGTTGAAAAAAGTAGTGTTGGCGGAGAAGAAAATCAACTATTGCACGGGTTGTTATGCGTGCAAGGGCAATGGGCGATGCGCGCAAAAGGACGATATGGCGCCGATTCTCGACAGCATGATGGCGGCTGACGTGATCGTTCTGGCGACGCCTGTTTACTTCTACACGATGTGCGCGCAGATGAAAACCGTGATTGACCGGACCGTTGCCCGGTACACCGAGATCGCCAAGAAAGATTTCTACTTCATTGTGACCGCGGCGGACAGCAACAAAGCAGCTTTGGAGCGAACCATCGATGGTTTCCGGGCGTTCACTTCCTGTCTGACGGGGTCAAAAGAAAAAGGCATAGTGTATGGCACAGGCGCATGGGAGATTGGCGACATCCTGAAGAGCCGCGCTATGAAACAAGCGTATGAGATGGGTAAGGCTCTATCGTAAGCTGATTTCCGCCTCTGTTTCAGTTGCCGGCCTCAGCTGCGGCGACGGCCGGAATCCGGCGCAGCAGGAAGGTCAGCGCTGCCGTCATCAGCGCCACTCCCGGAATGGCGAT
>Ga0302320_10007075_pt1 | contig 24765 bp, 22 predicted proteins | sample Bog_T0_3_FD_202130 | JGI IMG/M metagenome (GOLD analysis project Ga0302320, IMG submission 202130) | Peat permafrost microbial communities from Stordalen Mire near Abisko, Sweden - Bog_T0_3 | ecosystem: Environmental > Terrestrial > Soil > Wetlands > Peat | place: Sweden: Abisko, Stordalen Mire...
GATAGGAGACACTGTCAATACGACAAGCAGAGTCTGTTCAACAGGAGATGAAGGAACCGTGACAATTTCAGATGATGCTTGGAAAAAATTGAAAGGATCTGATTTGGTTTTTAAGAAGAAAGTCGTTAGTGTAAGAGAGAAAAAAATAATTATTTTTTTTTTACATTTTTTTTGGAGCATGTTTTTTTTTGTATTTATTTTTTAAAATACTAAATTATATTTGTTGATTGTAAAAATTTTCTGATTATGAATGCGTAAGGCCAAAGGCAAAGGAGATATCGTAACCTATCAAGTTTATCAGAAACATGGTTTGGAAAGCAAATTCAAGAAAAAATTAGAAAGCGCATTGAATGGTAAAACTTAAATAAAGATTGTTCTTTAAACTTACACTTTTATTCTAGCAATTAAAAGGATAAAAAAAGTGGAAAATGCTAATGAAGAAAAATTAATGGAGACATCCAAAATAAAAGTCAATCAAGCTGTGGCTTTGATCAGAAACATTTATCAAAGTTCTCCCATCCATAATTCTCAAGCTGTATCAAACGAAGCAAATGACCATAATGATGGAAAAACATCGATTCTGCAAGAATCGATGAAAAAAGCTAACGAAGAAGACAAACTCTTAGGCGAAATTTCCAATATGTTTTCTGATAAAAAGAAAAAAGTTCAAGAACATGAAGTTATTAATAGAGAACTTTTGGCTCCGCATAAATATTTCCTGACCATACCAAAATCACAAAAAGTTTTATATAAACAATTCCAAGCAAATTTAAGGGAGAAATATCTAATGATTGGAAAATATTCATTATACTTATTAACTCTGATTTATTTGATAGAGACTTTGATAGTGACTAATGTGATCATATACTATGAAAACAAAATTTCGATTTTCATATTAAGAGGGATTTTCAATGCATTAATCCTTTTGACTGCAATATTGTTTATTCAGACTAATTGGAAGGAAACATATACTTCTTTAATTTTTGCAATGTTCACTTTTGGCATTATCTCAAATGCTATTGAAACTATTTGTCTGGCTTTTACAGATTTGCAATTTGTTAAAATTGTGGAATTCATTCTGATTTTTATAATTTATGTCAATCTCCAGTAAATAAAATTAATAATAATTAAATTCTTAAAATTTTTAAGCATTTTCAACTTCATTTATGTTCTCGGTTTGACAGGAGCAATTGTTCTTGGATGGGTGATCATACAAATCAAAACCAACATTTTTTCAATAGAATATTTGTGTGTTTTTTTCACCTTCCTACTTTTCTCGTTGCTCTCTTATAATTTAACCATGAGCTATTATCTCCAAGAACATAATAATCTGGTTGTTAATGATTCAAAAAAGGAAGAACAAGAAAGTCTCGTCAGCCAATTATTGCCTTATCATGTAGTTTTAAAAATTGTTTTTTTATTTATTTCATGTTTATTTAGGTTTTTGACAAATTAAAAAACACAAATATCGAAAATAGATTAGAACTCACTGATCATTTTGAAGATGTCACAATTTTGTTTGCGGACATCGCTGGATTCACGAAATATTCAAGCTCAGTGACACCTGAAGATGTGGTCAATATGCTCAGAAACTTGTTCACGGAATTCGATAAAATGTGCATTCAATATAAAGTCTATAAGGTTTATACGATTGGTGATTGTTATGTTGTCATCAGCTTTATCAATGCAAACAAAAGAGATCCAATTTTAGAGGCCAAAAATATGATAAAAATGGGATTTTCCATGATAGAAATTATTAGAAATGTAAGAAAAATTGTCAATTTCAAAGATCTTGATATGAGAATTGGGTTGCATACGGTGAATGTTTGAAAAAAAAAAAAAATAATTTAATGAATTAGGGTGAATTCATCGGAGGAATCATAGGAACTGATATTGTGAGATATGATATTTATGGAAAGGATGTTTTAATTGCAAACAAAATGGAATCTAATGGGATTGTGGGAAATGTGATGGTAAGTGAAACGACAAAGAAAATACTGGAAAAAGACAAAAATTTAGAATACAAATTTGAGTGGACAAAGGAAGTCATTTGCAAAGGTTGCGATAAGCCTATTTCAGCTTATTTAATTGTTCAAGAAGATAAAAATAATGAGGAAATCCCAGTATTATAAATGGGAGAAAAGAAAAAAAGAAATCTTATTGATTTTTCAAAAAATATCTAATTTTTTTAACATTGTATGAGCATTATAAAAGGAAAATTATTTATTCATTATAATTTTTAATTTATAATAGTTTTTTTTTTTTTTTTTTTAAAATGAGGCGCAACCCCAATGAGAAATTTTGTTTTGATTGTAATTAATTTCAAAGGGTTTTTTAGAGTTTTTAATAATTCAGAATGACCCAAATGAAGAAAAAAATAAAAAGCTCCGATTTAATAAGCTAAATAAATAGATGGTCTTTTTTATTAACAATTTCCTGTACTTTTCATTTGAACTAACTCATAATTATCAGGAGCTTGATTGTTTGAATAATATTGCCCATTGACAACTCCACCACCAGAACCAAGTTCGGATGTTATACCGCTACCATCCAATCTCAAAAATGCGTGTGGATTCGCAACAGATCTCAACCCAAACTTAGTAGCATCATTTGCGTTTTGAACAACCATGAATTGCTCATTCTGGCCACAACTGGTCGCTGATGTAACACTCCCACAACCAGCTCCCTGAAAGGTTGAACATCCAGCAGCATTGAAACTCAAATATCTCCCAAATTGAACATTTTGAATGCAATAATATCCATTAGTAGCATATTGCTTGGCTTGCCAATTTTCCCAGGCATAATGTCCATATTGAAGATTTACCTCGTTTGAACTTCCCATTCTTAAATAGACATTATTCCAATATAGGGATGGAATGATGGCATTTATGCAGGTAATTGGGTCTCCAAGACTTTTTTTTCCCTTCTTTTTTAGAAAGGTTGCATTGCTTAGTTGTAAAACAACAATTATGGTGATTTACAGCAATAAGGCTTCTAGCCAATCGACACTTTTGACTTTCTTGGAGGGGGGGTGGAACCAATTGACACATTTGAATAACACTAATAAACAAAAAATTCATCCGAACAGATAGGCTAAATGTTTTGAAGGTTAAAATGAGTTCATAAAAGGTGTATTTATATCCTGGGAATGAAACGGATATCAGTTGAAACGCCTTTAATTGGAAACGAATCACTGAAATCCTTGATAATTTAATTTGAAAAAACGAATAACTCTCTATAGTTTAATTTTAAAAAAACGCTACAAATTGAAACGGATAAATTCAGTTTCCATTAATTAATTTTGAATTTAATTAAAAAAATTATTGAAGATATAAAAAACAAGAAAATTTTCATTTTCATTTTTAAATCAAAGAAATACCCTTATATTGATTGATGATGAGCCTGTCCCTTCGCAATTTTTTTTTTTTTTTTGAATTATAAATTCAATTAAAAATTTTATATTAAAACTATATTATTTTTTTCTTCGGTTCACTCACTCTTCTTGATATTGATTTGAAAATATTTCTTTAAAAAAGATGATTGATTTTTATATATTAATAAAAAAAATACCTGTTAAAATTGGATCTTTGGTTTTTAAATGCCCATACAGTTCAGCCATCAAATATCCTTCATTTTCTTTTAAGATGACAGGATCATATGTAAATCTCAAAGACCACTTTTGAGTCAACTTTAAAAATATTGCATTGATAAGGCTTTCATTATTTTTGAAATCATAATCGATTATCTGAAGCAAATCAATTTGATTCTCTTCTTCGAGGCTTGAAAAACTATCAATTCCAATTTCTATTACAAGATCAGTCGGTTCAACTATTGAATCAAGTCTTTGTTCAAATTTGCCAGAAACAACCTTTAAAAACAAATAAGCATTTTTTATATCTTTTAATCAATACTCTAATGAAAGAGGCAGGATCTCGAGTAATTTCATCATACAAGGTCCAAAATCCTATGAGTTTTGTGTCCAAGTTTTCTTTGGCTTTGATGATCCCATAATACACTTCCTCATATTCCTCAACAGTTTTTAATCTGGATTTGCATTCATGAACACAAGTCTTATCTTTTATTTCAACAATTTTGCAAACAAATTGAGAGTCCTCACAGAAAGTAGGATCAAAAATATCATCATAATCCTATTTTTTATTTTTATCAAATTAAAACAAATTTAAAATTTGTAGGGTTTTTGTTACCAAACAAGTGACTATTGTTTCAGAAGGACACACATGCTTCCAATCCGAACAAACTGTTACAAAGTCCAAACATTCAGTTTTCTTTTCTAAACATTGGTATTTTCCATCGTCATCCAATTCACTTGATTGTAGCAAGCAAATTTCCTCCTGTGAAACACACACTCTGGTTTCTTGAGAACAAATTTGGTCAGGCTTCAAGCAATAAGCTTCTTCTTCTTTACAAAGCTGAAAAAAAAACATGTTTTTGTTAAAATTTACTTTAACAAAACAAAATTTACATGTTTCTCTTTGTATTTTAGACATTTTTGTTTGGGCTCGTCAGCGCATTCCATCGATTTCGGACATAATTCCTCATCACATAACTCACTTTTTTTATTCATCAACAGTTGTCTAAATTAAAAATAAATTGATTTTAATAAAAAATTGAATGAAAACTCCAAATTTGCAATTTTGTCATCAAATTTCTCTAGAATGTTTTTTATATAAAAGATCCATTCTGAAGTCTTATTCATGAGATTGTCCTCAATGAGATTTAAGAAGCTAAAATATTAAATATTGAGAACATGTCTAACAAAAAAATAAAATTGTGTTACTTATCTGGGAATTTTGCTTTCACAGTCCAAATTGCATGAAGAATATTTTCATCAAAAGGTGCTGAGATTTCCATCACAAAATCATAATCACTGTTGAAAATTTGTCCTTCCATTTTGAAATTGAACTCTAAGTTGTTTATCGTGATATTAACCTCTTCTCTAATTCCAAAGATTCCAACATGTCCCTCGAAATATAATTGATCTTCTGGAGGCAAATCTGGATTAATCTTGAACATAATATTGTTCGATTTTGAATAATCAGTTTCAAACACCATAGCATTTCCGCCAGCAAAAGTGATCGTATTCTAAAAATAAAAATAATCTTTATTATGAGTAAATATATTTATTTACAAAATGGAAAATGCCATATAATTCATTTGTTGTTGGGTCGATGTTTATTATTACAACTCCTTCTAAGCCAATAAAAGTAACCTCTGCCTTAATTGTGTATCCACCTAGAATCGTTAAACTTTCATTCCCTTCTTCTTTTTCATAAATATCGTTTATAGCATAGGAGATTTCTCCGCCCTCTTTGAATCTCATGGTGAAAATGTGTTTTGTGACATTATCGAAAACATTCCAAGTTCCGAAATCCATTGTGTTGATTAAAATGCTGTAAATTGTCAAATTTTTAAAATAACCTTGCAAATAGTTTTGGTCAGGATCATCATAATTTATTTTAACATCTGAATTGCCATAGAAACATTGATCATATTGAAAAACCTCTTCATCATTATAGGTGCTGACGAAGCAATCGCTTCCAATCGTTGTCAAGCTTGTAATATCAAATGAAAGAACTTGGAATGTGACAAGATCTAAAGTTCCTTTCATATAAATTTGATTTAGATTCATCTCTTCAAGATTAAATGCGCCTTTCCAAATATCATATGATTGTCCTCTGAAAACAATCTATATACAACTTTTAAAAAATATAATTATTATATATCTATTACATTATCATCTGTTATTGTCAAATTTCCTTCGAAATCAATCGACTTGTTATTTTCAACGACAAGATCATATCTTCCTCTGATTTCGAAATCAATCTGGTGTTCATTTTCGAAATTCAAAGGCAAATTCAAAGTGACATCAGTGAAATTGAAAGGAGATGCTAAAACAGCATCAGGCAATTTCCCTTGGAAGTTTATAATGTTGCTTTTGTGCGAGAATTCCCCCATCATATAGAAAGTCTGGTTGGTGTTGGTGTTATCATAAATAGTATTCATATAAGTGCAAAACAAATTATCTTCACATTCACTTTCAATGGTAAATTCGTAGAACATATGAACCCCTTTACTCCAATAGGTTTCATTCAAAATGCTTTGATCCTTGATGACATTGAAGTTTTTAAAATCAATGTCTTCATTTGAGGTGATGATGACAACTTGTGTAGGCTTGATGATTTTGCTAAAATCATACAGTTTATTCTGGACTCGCTCATTAACCAATTTCATCAAAAACTTATGGAACTTAATTTTCGTGAAGTTGAATGTGGCGAAAGAAGTTAATTTGCCTCCAATATTGGTAATTATTACTGAAATGGTCCCTCTTAAATCCATATCACTCAAATAAATTCTTCCATTAACTTTGTAAATTTGCTGGGGATCGAAGATAATTTCTGTTGAGAAGCTTTCCAAGATTGCTTTATCGAAATTCAGTTTTCGGTCAAGATCATCATTATTTTCAGAATCAGGGAATAATCCTAGCAAATTTTTCCCTTCAAATCCTTTTTGGAAGATCTTATCCTTGATGAAATTTAAGGTGAGGTTCTTGAAAGTTGAATTAATGAAGATTTTCTCATCCTTTTCATCTTTGATAATGTAGGTCCTTGCAAAATCTTCCATCCCATGACATAGACAATTCAAAACCAATTTCCAAGAAAATTTTTTATTTTCCAGATCATAGAAGATCATATAATTTCCAATACAATTATATAAAGAAAATTCAGGAGATATGGCAAAATTGGGAATGTAGTTAATAGTTAAATCTATCAATGTTAATGGATGAGCCGTTGTGTTATCAGAGTTCATGATTTTCAATTCAATATATTTTGCATGCAATTTTTCTAAACTGCTAATTCCTCTGGATAATTGAAGATTCTTGACTAATTGTTGACTGGGGACATTTCCAAAGAAACTACAAAGAAAAGTCTCTATTGAATATTTATCTTCCCGATCGATCAATCTGATTGTCGTCCATTCAGGAATCAATGTCGATACTGTGTAGTTCAGAGAAAATGCTGTTTGGAAAGTTCGGTTCACTACAAGAAAACCATCAATGGAAACTTCATTCTATTATATTAAAAATTAATTTTTTATTTTTTGTTATGGTTACTGTTTCTCCGAAAAACTTCACATTATTGGCAGTGAGGAATGTATCAATGTTAAGTTGGAATTGAGACAGAGTTTTGTATGAGAAAATGAAATCCGAATAATATTCACGATCCCTTTCTAAAAATAATAGACAATTTAGTGAAAAGTTTAATATTTTTAGCTTAAAATTAATTAAAATTACCCATGTTGAATTTCACTTGGAAATAGTTGCCTCGAACATGTTCATCTAATTTGAAGATTGGATTTGAAAGTTCCCAGTCTGCTAATTTTTTATTAGTGAATTCAATGATTAAATTCGATAAGGAAATGTTTCCCTTAAGATAAATAAAAAGTTTAATTGATGTTTATTAAGATGATGAATTACGTAAATTTTTTCACTCGACAAACATATAGCTTCATCAGAAAAAGCTATATAAAAATTGGAAGCAGGCAACACTGTTGTGACTTTATCCAACAAATTCGAATATATTTTTCTATGATTTTATTTTTATTAAAACAATCTTAAAAAACCAATTCAAAATACCTTTGATTATAAGCCAATCCTAGTTTAAACCAATTGTCACTGTTTAAAGCATATACAGCCTGACTCTAAAAATAAATGATTATTGAAATTAGGGATTAAAAAATTGGACTTGGCATAAAGAACAAAGAGTTTGAATTGCATTTGTTTTATTGACATCGCAATCAATTCCATATTGGGAAACAATTTGCTTGACTCGATTTTTGACCTTCCCTGAAATTTGTTCTCTCAGCTTTTTTTCCTCTTCATCTTCTTTCGTTATGCAATTGCTTTCATTCGAAATGCTGTCATTCGAATTGCTTTCATTCGAATTAACTGTATCAACATAAACCACTTCTATTATTTATATTTATTTAAAGAAATTCTCATAAATTAAATAATTACTTGGTTTTGGACCAGTCAAAAGGTCACTTTCATTATTATAGACTAGCTTTTGATTTTGATCCTTATTATCTGTATTTTTTTCATCAATTGCTTTGCTATTTTTGGCTTTTTCCTCATCAGACTGTTTTTCTTCATTTTCGTTTGCCTTTTCATTCTTTTCAACTGCGGCGTCTCCTTCTTCTCCATTTTCCTCTTTTTGATCTTCATTTTCCTTTTTTTCCCCATTTTTATCTTCATCTTTTTCTTCGTTTTTTTCATCATTTCCATTTTCTTCATCATTTTCACTATTTCCTGCTTCTTTAATTTCTTTTTCATTGTTTTCACTTTCTTCCTTCTTTTCCTTATCTTCACTTTGTTCATCCGTTTTTTTGTTTTCTGTTTCATTTTCACTTTGATTGTCTTCTTTTTTATCATTTTCATCTTTTGAATTTTCGTTCTCTTGACCTCCTGTTTCATTCTCTATTTTCTTTTTTTCTTTTTCTTTTTGATCATCTTCTTTTTTTTCTTTTTCAGCAGCTTTTTCACCCTCAAGTTTCAATTCTTCTAATTTTTTTTTTTCCTCTTTCAATTTCTCCACTTTTTCTTGATCAGCCATGGCCTTTTCTCTTAACTCCTTTTCAAGCTTTTCTTTTTCTTCCAGTTCCTTTTGAAGCCTCAAAATCTCCAATTTTTCATTTTCTTCTCGCTCAGATCTTTCTTGTTCTAATTTCTCCTTAGCTTCTTGATCTTTTTGTTGTTTCTCTTTTTCTTTAATTTCTCTTTCCTCTTTTTCTTTTCTCACTTGTTCATCTTTTCCTGCTTTTTCTTGTTCCAGCTTCTCTTTCAGATCATTCTCTACAAATTGCTTCTTTTCTTCATCTTCTTGCTTTTGTTGCTCAAGTTTTTCTTTCAATTGTTTCGTTTTTTCAAGATCGTTTTCTGCATCTGCTTTTACTTGTTTGGCTTCTTCAAGCTTTTGCTTTAAATGTTTCTCCACGCTATTTTCTAATGCTTCCTTTTGTGCCTTATCTTTTTTTTCTTGTTCGAGCTTATCCATATATTCTTTATTCTTTAATTTCTCTAATCGTTCAGCTTCTTTATCCTTTTTATCTTTGATGTATTTATCTATTTCTAAGCTATTTTCTGAGGATTCTTGGATTGAATGGTCTGAATTGGTTTTCTTGTTGCTGAGTAGTAAAATATCATCAGTTTTTTCTTTTGCCGCATCTGTAAAAATCTGATTAAAAACCTTTTCTTCCTGAGCATCGAAAGTTTGTTCTTCAAAAGTCTTTTTAGGCTTGGTTAATGCCAAAACGTCATCATCTCCATTGTTTTGTTGCGATTTGGACTCAATTTGAACGAAAGTCGTTTGTTCTGATTCATTGCCGAATTTTGTGGCAACATTCGAATTGTTATTTGGAGATTTTTCGATAGATTTTTCACTAGATTTTTCAATAGATTTTTCAATAGATTTTTCGATAGATTTTGCAGAAATGTTTGAAATCTGTTTGGAATCTTCTTCCTTTCTTTGGTCTTGAGTTTTCAGTGTTTCATTCTTTTGAATCATTTCAATTTGAACAGTTGTATTATTAACATTGTCATTCTGAGATTTTGCTCGTTTTTCTCTTTGTTTTTTGAAAAATTCTAAAATTTCAGCCTCTGATTCATCCATTTCTCTTTCTTTTGGTGCTGGCTTTTCATGTTTCACAGTTTCAGCATCTAATTTCTTATTTGATGAATCCAAATTCTGTTCATGATCTCCAATGGCTTCTACCATGTTTTCCGGTGCTTTTTCGCTCTTTTTCTCTTCTAGAATTTTGGATTTTTCAACTTTTGTGATAGGGACTGTATTTTCTTTGACATTTTGTTTATTTTCATTTGGAATTTCTTGAGTTTTATTTGTGTTTTTGCCGATCAAAACTTTAGCTTTAAAAATTATGAAATTAATGTTAAAAAATAAGATTATATGAAATTACTTCTTGTCTGGGCTTCGAAATTCAATAAATCATTCATAATCTCCTGAGGGTATGGTTTTTCACTTCCTGTTTCTTCGGTTTCTGCCACTACCTTTTCAATTTTTTTGGAATTTTCCTTCTTTTCCTTTTTTCCATTGCTTACGGTTTCTTCCAATTTCAGCAGTTTTGGTTTGAATAAATCCTCATTTACATTTATTTTGTTTTTTTGTTGTTTTTTTGTTTCCTTCTCAAGATCTTCGTCGTCTATTTCAATCTCATCCAAATCATCAAATCCTTCCTCTCTCACATCCTCAGCTTCAGTTTTGCCAATGATTTCTTTGAAGTTCAGCTTTTTTATATCTTGGTCGTTCTTGGGCTTTTCTTCTTCTTTCTTTAAGCTTTCCTCATTGCTCTTGATTAGAGAATCTAAATCAGAATCGCCTGCCTTTAATGACTCCTCTTCTTCTAAGCTTATAATTTGTTTTTTGACTTTGTTCTCTTGCCTTTCGATCAAATCTTGTTCATCATCTAATGGCTTGAATCTCTTGATTTTGGGCTCATCAAGTTGAATTTCTTCCTGGCTTTGTTTTTGATTTTTGACTAAAGGCTTTCTTTTTTCCATATCTTCATCATCTCCAACAGTTTCCGCTTCTTCCAAATGTAAAGGTTTAAATTTTTTTATGGTTCTTTCCTCAGATTGCATCTTTTCAACATTTTCCTCATCATAAATTTTATCCTGTTTTTTTGTAAGGACTTGTTCTAATTGTAGATTATCATCAGTCTCTTCCTCTTCATCATGCAATGGCTTGAATCTTTTGATAGTTTTCGTTGTCTCTTCCAGCTCAATTTCTTCTTCTTCTTCATTATTAATCTCCTTTGATTTTCTTTTCTTCACTTCAAATTCGCTATCGTATTCATTAAGCTTCAAAGGTTTGAATTTTTTTATGGTTTTTGGGATTTCCTCTTCACTCTCCTCAATAAGATTAATTTTTTTCGTGGGCGTTTCATCACTCATATCTGGTTTATCTAATTCTTCTCCCTCTTTCTCATCTGATTCCTCTGTATCTTCATTTTGTTCCTCTTCTCCTTGAGGATTCAATAACAACATTTTGTGTTTGTTGAGAATCTCATCAATTTTGTTTTCAGAAGAAGGGAAAATCGGTTCAGCCGATTCCTCTAAATGTGATGGCCTTTTTAGAGGACCTTTGATCTTGGAATTATCCTTCTCCAAAATGGATTTGACCTTGATATAATTTATGTTATTTTTCTCCTCATCATCCATCGGAAATTCATCAGCTTTCAAAGGAGTATATGATCGTTTTTTATTCAGTTTTTTTTCTGGAGGGTCATCAGAAATTTCTCTTCCCATCGAAAGAGAATCAGACAACCTGAATCCTTCTAATTTCTTTGGCTTGAAAATTTCGGCTTCCTCATTTTCTCCATTTATTTCTTCATCTAAACTCCTTGTTGTTGGCCTTCTCAGACCTTTCTCTTCATTTTCATCATTTGACAATAAATCTGAACTTAATTCCTCATTCAAAACTTTTTCTGGCTTTAGGTCTGTATTTTGATCTGAGTGTCTGAATTTGGATCGCCTTTTATTGGTGGGACCTGGAGCGTCTAACTCAGATAACCCATCAATATCTTCAATTTCATGGTCATGGGACACTTTTTTTCTTCCATGTTTAGGTTCAGGCTCCTCAACTTCCCCTTTAAAGTTTAAAATAAAATTTGTTTTTAAGAATTTCAATAAAACCCGGAGGAGGAGCCGAAAAGAAATCTAGGAGCTCAGAGTCTTTGTTTTCATGCTTTTTATTTCTTGAAATTAGATTCCTATGCAAATCTTCACCATTTTTGAACTCTAATATTTATTTTTTGAAGTGTTTATTGGAATTAGTGAATAAATACTTTTGTTGTTATGAATTTTGGCAGTTTGGGAAATTCGGAATACAAAAAATAAAAGTAAAAGAAATAATACATTGCTAGTTTTCATTTTACAATAGGCTTTGCCTTTGGAATTTTTCTGAAAATTTAATAGATTTTCATACAATGCTATTTATTATGAGTTTGCTTTAATAGCCGTTTTATTGAAACCTTATTTTATTATTTCGGGTTGGACTATGCGTTTAGGAAAAATTAAAAAAAATAAAGTTTGATTGTGTTTAAAATACAATTTTCTATTTCTATAATTAAAAAAACTTTTTTCTTTCTATTTTTTTCATTGTTTTTCCTTTTGTTTAAAAAAGGTTTTTTGTATTTTATAATTAAGAAAGAACCCAACAATGTGTTTTTTTTCAAATAAATAATTAAATTTTTTCTCACTTGGAATTTATTTTTTATCAATTTATTGAATAAATTTTTGTTTATTTGTTTATTTTTTAATTTTCTTTCCTTAAGGAAAAGAAAATAATGTTTCTCGAGTCACCAAGCTAGTTTTTTGAAAATCCAAACTTTTCTTCTGACCATGCATTTCCTGAATTCATCAACAAAGAAAATTATCATGGCAAATCCCAACCCAATGAAATAAAACTCAACTCGAGGAACTCTCGTAAAGAAGACATCCTGGATTATTGGCAAAGCAGAAACGAAAAACATGCATCCCAAAGAAACAATTTGAGCGGCAAATATCCATAAATTTCTAGAATCTTTTTTCCAAGGAAGCATACTGAAAAATGATAATCTGTTAGTCCTAGTTGTCAATAAATTTCCAAAAAGTTGCATAAACACTAAAGTTACGAAGTACACACTTTGAGCTTGATAAACAGCTTCATTCAATTGATCAGCAGTTCTTCCCAGATAGCCATCACCCCAATTGTTGAAGGAAAGTAATATGTCCGATGGATAGATACCTTCATAATATTGCATGTATACAAAAAACATAACATGTGAAAAGAAAGCCTCCATTACTCCGATAAATGCATAGGCATGAAAAAATAATTTGAAATTCACTATATGATCATTTTTATCACGAGGAGGTGATTTCATCAAATCTTTTTCCTATTCAAATTAATTAATTAATAAAAACAAATAGTGGAAATAAAATTAATGAATAACTGGGGCTTCATTCATCAATGCTAATGAAGGAAATAGATCTGTTAACATGCAAATAATAATCATTTGAAAGGAGGACAGTGTTTGCGGAGTTCCCAAGAAAATATTTATTAAAACAGGTAGGATCTCTGCAAATGTCCCTGCAGGAATCAAATAAACAATAACTTTTCTCAAATTTTGGAAAATCAATCTTCCATTTTCCATCGCTGTTAAAATAGAAGAAAAATTGCTATCTAAAAGAACAACTTCTCCCGCTTCCATTGCCACATCACTTCCATTTCCCATTGCAATCCCTATATTGGCCTTTTTAAGGGATGGGGCATCATTCACACCATCACCAGTGACTGCGATTATATTGCCAGCTTTTTGGAATTCAGTGATTACTTTAAGTTTCTGTTCAGGAGAAGTCCTTGCAAACACAACTTCATCATATTTTGTTACAAAAAGCCAATCATCAGGAGTTAGATAATCTAAATCAGCTCCATTTAACAATAGAGAATTTATTTCTCCTTCTTTCAATTCATGAACTTTTCTTTTTTTTGGTTCTGGTTTCGGAGGAAGAATTTCTAATTTATTCATATCAATCCCACCTTCAATGACAAAGGAACTCTGTTTGATGGATCTTAAATCAAACGAACGAAATTTTTGTGGCACTTGTTCTATTATAGTTCTTACGTTTCCCAATTGATCAGGATCTTTTGAAGAGAAAATTCCCACTTGTCTGGCTATTGCAACTGCTGTTAATCCAAAATCTCCAGTTACCATGAAAACTTTCACTCCAGCCTGTTTACATTTTTTCATGACGTTAAAAATTCCATCTTTTGGAGGATCAATGATTCCGACCATGCCGACAAAACAAAAATCTCCAATCTCAGATACACATTTTTCTAGGTCAATGGTGCGTAAACTAGTTATTTTTTTTGTCATTTCTTTACCAATGTATTTTTTGATAAAAACTAAGACTCTTTGGCCGGATGAACTCCATTCCATTTGAGTTTCCTTAATCGTCTGAAGATATTTTTCAGTAATCACTTCTTCTTTGCCAGTTCTAGTTATATAATAAGTGCATTTCTTTAATAAGAATTCAGGGGCTCCTTTCATTAAGAGCAGACCATGATCAGCAGGAAACTCTTCACCAAAAAAAGTCTTATGTGAAACATCGTCACTTGTAGTTACGAGTTTCATCATCCATTTATTTCTACTGTTGAATGGAATATCACTAAGGGTATTATAAAGCCTTGGTTCAATCACTAATTGAGTCATTGTGAATTCTTTCAAAGCAATATCGGTTGCATCTCCTTGGGTATTTTTTGTGATCTGGTCATATTTGGCATTATTGCAAAGATAACCGATTGTTATTAATTGTTTCATAGCAATCGTCTTTTGATTCTCTTTCAGGCTCATTTCTGTTCTTATCACTGGAATTTCGGGTTTTAATTTATTTTCTAATAATTTCGTCTCTTCATTGGATTCTGTGGATGGATCTGCATAAAACTTGTCTTCTCCAGATAGGAGACTATGGACATTCATTTTGTTTTTAGTTATGGTTCCAGTTTTATCAGAACAGATTATATTCACCGCACTCAGAGTCTCCAAAGTTGTCAAATTTTTCACCAAGATCTTACTTTTCGCCATTTTTTTTGCCATTATTATAAGAACCAATGTTACTGCAACAGGTAATCCTTCTGGAACAAAGGCCACAGGCACTGAAATCACTTCAATCAACATTTGAGGAACTGTTAAATAACCATAATATTTAACGTTGAGAACTGCTATCCAGACTATAAATACAATTGATGCAACCACAATTGAGTTAAAAACAATAATGTAAACAAATCGACTGATATCTTTTTGAAGGGAAGTTTTATGGTTTTTGGTACTGGTAGTCATTCGTGTGATACCCCCTATTAATGTGTTATCTCCTTTTTGAATGACCATCCCTTTTCCCGTGCCATTTGTGACCAAGGAAGTCATATATGCTATATTTTTTGCTTCATTATAATTAATTTCAGTGGTAGAAACCATCCCTTCAACAGGCTCATTTTCACCAGTCAACATAGATTTATCAAATTTGAGATCATGACATTCTGTGATTCTCAAGTCAGCAGGTACTTTTTTTCCATAAGAAAGGTTCACCATGTCACCGACTACTAATTCCTCAAAGGGGATTTGTAAATCTTTTCCATCTCGAACTACATTTGCACTTTGAGGCATCATTCTTAGAATAGATTTCATGACATTGCTGGAAGTAACATCTTGGTATGCTGTAAAGACAGCTTGAAACACTATCACACAGATTATAACAATTCCTAAACCCAAATCAAAAATTTGTGGATCTGGCTCCCCAAGAGGCTTCCAACTAATTATGCAAATTACACTTGCAATCCACAGGATTGGACAAAACCCTGTCAAAAAATAAGATATAAATTTCAATAATTTGCTCTCTGAGTGTGGGGTTATTTTATTTGGACCATTTGACCGCAAAAGCTTAGATGCTTGAGCAGAGGAAAGACCTTGAGATAAAGATGTTTGAAGTGTCTGTTCAAGTTCAAATAGGGATAAATTATGATAAGGTGGTGCTTCAAGTCTACCTGCAGCGCAAATTGGATTCAGTCTTTTGAAACAACTTTTCATGAAGGTTTTAAAGGAAATTTTGTTTTTATTTGAATTTTTTTTATTTTATTATGCATTTTGGTCTAGTACACATGATGAGTTTTATAAGAAAGTGACCTTATTTCACATTATTTGAAATTTTATTATTATAAATTTTTGTCTAGTACAGAATTTAATCAAAATAGTAGAATGTTGAAAAATAAAAAAAATTTAGGTAATAATAGTTAATATTGAAAAATTGAAGAATTTAAAACCTTATTCAAACCGAATGGCATATAACCAGACCAGGTCAACAAAAATGAATTTTTTTTTTTTTTTTTATAAGAATGAAGGAGTTGAATTCATTGATTTTCTATGGTAATATAGGAGATAAAAAATTTTAACTGCCATATGGAAGAAGATTACTTCACATTCTTGCCAATAACTTCCCTTTCAGCAACGATTTCCAAGCTTCCTTTGAGGAAGAACCCAAAGAATCCTTCAAATAGATCTAATAAAAGACCTTCTGCGATTAGATTTCTTCAATCTTTCAAAGATTTTATCAGCATTATCCGAAGAAAAAGGGTCATGTAGGGTGGAGGTCTATTCAAGGCAGAAGAAAATGCTGTCAAGAAAGATAATCGCTATTGAACTATCATATAGTTGGAGAATAATGAGTTGAAATAGGTAAATTATTCGGAAAACGGCTTGGAATTCTTGGCGATTCGATTTGATGTTTATAACATGACCAAAGCCCTGAAGTTCCTAACGAACAAATGAATGTTGATCTGCTAATTTCGCTTTTTGAAATCATCTGACTGAATGGAATAAATGTACAATTTGCTGTGGTTGAGGTTTCAAAGCAGTGCGAAAAGGAATATCTTACATGATGTGATCCCATCTGACTCCAAAGCAGATCCTTCTTCACGAAAAAGACACAAAATGCTATTTTTTAACCAAAAAGATGAGAAAAAGTATTTATGTTGTTTTGGAAAAGGGGAAAGTAATTCAGGAATTGCAGGCTGATTGATGTTGCCTGTGAATTTAAACAATCCAGTTTAACCATAAATCCACTCTTTTCGGGAATTAATTATAGGAATGTAATGAGTTAAAAAATAATTTCCTAGTTTGTTTATTTTAAATAACAGAAAGAAAAAAATTTTGTTTATAAACATTTTAAATTAAATATATATATATTGAGTTTTAAAGGTTAATTTGACGACAATATACGTTTTTTTAAAAAAAAAATCAAAAGAAAATTAACATCTTCTGCTTATTTTACGTTTTATTTATCAAAATTTCCAGGGTTAATGTTCGTGCCTTGGGGATTTGATCCATTGTTTCCATTTGCATTGTTGTTGAGCAGATGTGTCAAAATTTCTTTGGTGTATTTCAACCGTTTCGCCATTTCATGATTGCTGCTTTCAAGCGCTGTTTGCAAAGGATAGCTACTTTTTTCTCCTTTTTTGTTCACATAAGTCACCATTTTATTTTCAGAACTGAGAATTATTTCCGATTTGTCTGTAAAGTTCACCTAAAAAACAAAATGAATTTGTATTTTAATATTATTATGAGATTACCTGAACAATTTTATTGCTTAAACGGAACATTATGGCATGTTTTGTTTTCATCCATTTTTTCACATATACTAACAATTAAAGTTTTAGCCACAAATCAAAAAATTATGCAATACTTGATTGACTTTTCGAATTTTCATCTATCGGCTCAAAACTGCCTCCTACATTTTCCTATTAAAACATTATAATTTTTGATATAATAAAAATGATAATACCCCAGTTGCTTTGTCTCCTTCCAAATAACTTTTAAAATGTTGCAAAAGCGTCACTTTTTTCTGCAATTCCGGAGGATAACTTGTCATAGAATAAGTCGAAACCACATCTTGCTTATCTGACATTCTCCTCTCGTAATATTCAAAATTTCTGTCAAATTTTAAATTTAATAATTCAAAAGAAAAAACACTCACATTCCTTTAGGATCCAAGATCAATTTGGTAGAATCATTATAAAATACCCCAGTAGATCCATTTGTGAGAAGATACCCCAAACCATATTTCGTTGAATAGTCCACCCATTTCTTGACCCAAACTTCTGACTTGAAACTGGAAGTCGTTTTGCCTTTGTTCAAATTCGGAAGGCTTTGCATTCCTCCCATAGGACTTTGCAGATTGTTTGGTAAAGTCTTCATACTTTGCAGGCCTGTTTTGCTGTCTGTTTTTTGTAGAGTTGGCTTTGAAGAGTCGTTTTTCCAGTTGGAGGAAGTGGCATTATAATAATCATTTGGCTGTTCGTTTTTGAAGTTGGTCACGGTGTTAACTGTGTGATCTTAACAAAATTTAATCAAAAAATAGTATTTTAGTTAGAATTGGTTTTTACTATATTGATTGATTGGAGCGGTTTCCAACATTTTCTGTTGTTGGGTCACACTATTCTTGATTCCTTGATTGCCTTGGTTGACAAATTGCCTTTTTAAAAATTTTAATAAACACTTTTGATGTTAAATTCAAATTGACTTTAGCCAGGATGTCGAAGGAGGGCAGGCCAGAGTTGAGAGCGGCAGGGTCTTTGGAATAATAGTTCCATTGTTGATAAAAGGATGAAGCAAAATTTCATCCAATGTTGGCCTTTTCAAAGGGTCCAACACTAAAATCTTGGAAATCAGGTTTTTGGCATTGTCTGAAATCAAAGAATGTTCCTATAAAAAAAATTAAGAAAATGACACATTTGAAAAAAAATTGAAAGAACTGGGAAATTGTAGTTATTCATCTTGATTTTCTTGTATGTCGTTTTCACATCTGGAGTTTCAAACGGAGGCTTCCCGATCAACAAAGTATAGCTAAAAATTATGAGAATTTTTAATTTTTTAGTAAACTTACATGATCACACCCATCGACCAAATATCAACTTCATATGAATGTCCTGTCTTGCCATCAAGCACTTCAGGAGCAATGTAGTTGGGAGTTCCACAAATTGTTCTATAAGCCAAATTTTTAATTATTTTTAATTATAAAAAAACAAAATAATGTAAATTAATAAAAAAATGATTTTTGTTTTAAAAAATACCTTTTTTTCTCTCCTTCAAATTCCAGCTTAGTGGCTAACCCGAAATCTCCGATTTTAATTTCTAAATTATCGTTCAAAAACAAATTTCCAAGTTTTAGACTGTTTTTAAAAAAAATTAATTTAAAAAAAGTTATCTTATTTTTTTTCTTTAATAAAAATTTATTAAGTAAAATTACTCTCGATGAATAACTCTAACTGAATGCAAATATTTCAACGCGTTGATGATCTGCACTATATAACATTGCACCTCGATTTCATAGAGTTTTTTTCTTCTTTTGAGCAACTCGTTCAAAGTCTTTTATTATTATTTTTGGAAATAAAAAATTATAAATTTTCGTTCGTTATTTAATACTTGATTTGAGCACAACTCCAAAAGGATGTACACATTCTCCTGATCTTCGAAAACGTGTTCGAAATTGACAATATTTGGATGGTGCAAAGATTTGTGGATTTTGATTTCCGAAATAAGCTAGAAATTTTGAAAAACCATGAAAAATTCAGAAAAAAAAAAAAAAAAAAAAAAAACTTTTTGTCTGGCCCTTGTTTTCTGTAAACTGGTCTTGGCGATAATTTTTCCGGCCAATGTCTTCTTGGTCTCCAAGTTGGTCACCTCATAAACCTTGGCAAAACCTCCCTTTCCTAACATTTTTCCTTTGCTATAACGTTTGACTGCCAACTCCCCATTCACCTTGGAAATCTTCTCTTCGATTATGATAAGTTGATCACCTCCTCCTTCATTTCTAGTAAAAAAGAAGGAATTAAAAAAGAAGTCAAAAACACCAAGAAACTTGGCTGAGGAATCGTATTTGTTTTCTTCCATTTTTTAGAAAATATGAAATTGGGATTATTAATTAAGAATTGGTTTTTTAATTAGAAGATTATTGAGTATTTGATTTATAATTTTAAAAATTTATATCGGTTCTGAATTAGTCTGCTTTTTTTTTTCTATTTTATTTAGATTCTTAACGAGTTTTTGGGTTTTTTATATTTTTCCCTTAATTTAATTTTCTTTTGATAACACATTTTAAATGACTTTTATTTGCTCCCCTTTTTTCCTATCAACCAAAAAACCATAAAGTACATTAATCACCATTCTTGCGAAAAACAATACATTCAAAACCACGATGCCTACTTTTATTTCTTTCCTTTGCATTATTAACAAATAAATTTCACCCAAAATTGTCGTCTCACATTTCTTCCTCAACAACACGAAATTCTCCTCCTTCCATAACCCCAAATCGCAATTCTCATCGGGAATAAACAGGTTGTATTTGGGCATCAGGAAGGCACTGAGCCATATAGCGAAGAAAAACAAAGACAACAAATTAAAATATTTTTTCACTTCGTTTAATTCCTTCTCCACATCACGAATTTGCTTTTCCTTATCATCGAGAAAAACAAATTTCGGATCTGATTCACATAAAAAGAAGGCTTTTGTATGATAAAGGACATATGTAATCAGAACCAGTTTCACTAAAACACCATAGATCATATGTGCCCAAAAAACCGGGATATAGGCTCCTGTTGATTTGCTAAGGAAATCTGCTATGATTTCTATAGGATTCTCATTAAATAACTTATCATTATTGTACCATGCACCTAAAATAGCCACTCCCATTGAAATAATAAATATCATGGCGCAGAAGATCTTGACTGTGTTCATTAAAATTGTGAACATTTTCGCTAGGAAATTTATAATTTTGGCCTTATTGGTCACGAATTGGTTCGTTAATTTTCTCCTGTGGATCAATAAATTTTGTTTGGAAATCAATTCGTTCATTTTTTGCTTTTCTTTCTTTGATAATTTGTTTCCTGTCATCTGATATCTTTCGATCATCGATTGCAATTCATCCGTGTTCAAACCAATTTCCTCGTTTATTACGTTTTCCTTGAAAATGCCACATTCAAATTCCATATAAACTGCCTTCTTCAAATTCAAAATTTGGTCTAATACCGCTCCTTGAATCAAAAACGTGCCATCGTAAAAATAAGCCAAAATAACAGAAAATCCAATTAAAAAACTTGCCATTTTCTCAGTAAAATTCATGCGAAAATTGATTCCGATCAAGAAATATTCAAAGAGAAAATCGCTGATTATGAAGAAGGAGAAAATGCTCAAGACAATCAAACAGGTCAACTTCAAAGCATCTTTGAATCTCGATTGATAAAACTTCTCATCCAACCACCCCAAAATGATATTTTGATGAAAGAAATATGTAAACGTCAATAAAATCGGTGATATCAAAGATAAAGCCACAATCAAAGTGCATAAAAATTGCGTGGACGGCAGGTTCAAAATCATTGTTTTTGAGGTGAAAAAATTGGAAAAGACACAGAAAGTGATCGCGAGAAATAGGAAAAAGAAAGAAACCAGAAAATCCACTTTCAACAAAGCGGATTTTGATTTTTGTGACTTCATACTAATGTAAACGAGACCCAGAAACCCCGAAAATACATAGATTGACACACAGGAGTTGAGAATTAGCTCTAAGTGCATATTTTTTTCTAAATTAAATGTTTTTGAGTTTAAAGCGAAAAACGTATAAAAACTTCATTAAAAATTATTAAAAAATAATTAAAAATATTAAGAATTTATGAAATTATGAGTTCTCAGAAGCAGAATCTTGTAAAAAAAGCGATTTCCAAAGACAAAAAAAAGGATTTCAATGGGAAATTCTTGAATGATTCGAATAAACAAAAGAAAAATGTTACAATTGAATTTGAGGAAGAGGATGAAAATAAAGATGATCACATAGAAATTCATCAAGAAAATATAGATCTTCCAACAAAAGAAAATAAAGATAAAGAAAAAGCTCGTGATAAAAAAAAAAAACTTAAAGAAGTGGATGAATCTAAAAAGGAGGAAGTTGAAGTACCATTTAAAAATGAAAATCCAAAAAAACAGGCTAAGAAATATAATTCATTGGCAATTTGCTTTCCGGACTCGATAATTGCATTGCATCAAGTATGAAAAAATGATAAAAAATATGATTTTTCCAATTTAGTCTTCAGAATTGAGAAGCTATTTTATTAGCGAAATTGCTAGAATGGCTTCGATTTTTTCAGTGAACGAAATAATAATCTTGAAGGATCATTCCTAGTAAATGAAAAAACATTTATTTCTTTTACTTTTTAGAACTAAAAGCAAAAATAAATCTCCAAACTTCGATTCAACTCATTATCTCGCTATCAATCTTCAATATTTAGAATGTCCTCAATATTTGAGAAAATCTTTGTTTCCAATTCATCCAGATTTAAAAAATGCAGGTTTTTCATATTTTCAAAGTAGACATATTAAAATTTCATATATATAGGTCTCATGAACCCAATTGAAAGCAAACATCACCTAAAAACAAATGAATTTAATCAATATAGAGAAGGAATTGTACTTAATCGGCCTGTGAAAGAAAGTGCAGAAGGGTCTTGGGTAGACATTGGATTAAAAAAACAAGCTAAAATTGACTATGTTTTGCAACCCATGACTCGTGTCACTGTAAAATTAGATGAAAGTTCTTTAGAAACCCCGAAAAAAAGTTCTTTTGTTATAATAATCAAAATTTAAAAATCTAGTTTAGATTTTACTGGTGTTGTTGTTTCACAATCAGAACCTCAAAAAACGACAAGTTTTTAAGAAAAAAATTTATTAAATCATATATTGTTTATTTCTAGATACTTATTGGGGATATAGCGTTAGAATCGCAAAATCTATAAGGGATGTTTTCAAAAAAAGTCCCAACGAAGAAGGATATGATGTTCGCATATATGTGGGGACTGAAAAATTAAAGTCGAACATGCCTCCTAGATTTGATTTTTCATCTCAAAAAATACAAACGAACTCGTATTTTGATTAATTTAAATGTCAAATTGAATATTTTTCGTTTTAGAAATATTCTAATAGTTTTTGGAGGGTTTGATGGATTGGAAACGATTCTCGAGGGTGAAGAATTATCTAAAGTATTTAACTAAAATATATTATATTAAGATTTGTGCTAAATTTTCATATTTTTTTCTAGGTCAAAAAAGAGAAACTATTTGAGAAATTTACAAATAGTTATTCTTTCGATATTGAGAATTTCGGAGTTAAAAGCTTAAGATTAGAGGAAGAAATTTTTATGTTTTTGAATTCTTTGAACTCATAATGAACAATTTTCAAAAATTAAATCCATATAATTTTGAACTTAAATCTATTTTCTAAATTCCAAAAAATGGCTGCACCTTTATCAAATGATCTCATCATTGATTTCTCCACTCCCGCATTTAAAAAGTCATGTCTCCATTCTATTAAATACCTCACCAGCGATTGTTTTGGTTTTCCATTATTTTTTTAAAAGTTTATGACCTTTTCTTTTCTTAGGACTTGTTACAGGAACTCTCGAGAAAAATAAATTAAAAGTTGCAAATGCATATCCTCTTTTCCATACCAGAATTTTAGCTCCGCCTTTGGAGGCTGCTATTCAAATAGTAATGAATTTTTCGAGAAATACAATAAAACTTTAACCAAAAAAGGTAGAATCACAATTAGTTGGAACAAATGAAGTCATCATCGGAATCTATGAAAGCCTATTAAAGCCCTTCACTGATAAAAGCAAGGTGTCAGATGTAGCAACCAAAATCCTAGAAAAGATTTCAGAGAACCTGAGTTTTGACCCAATTTTCATAAAAGTGTTAAATCTCATCAAAATGTCTTTATGAATTTTTCTTTTAATTTAGATTCAGGAAACTAAACAAGATGAAAACCAAGAAGCTCAAGATGATGATGGTGGTTTTACAAAATCATATTCCCTGGACATCATAGTTTAATTATTTTTTAAAGAAACCTTATATCTTTTTTGTTATTAGATTGGATATTCCACGAAAAATGGAAATAAAACATTCTCTTTGGAAAAAAACTTAGAAAAGCAATTGGACTTCTATGATATAATTTCAGAGCTTGATAAAAATAGCCACCGAAAAATCATAGATTTTGACAATCATTTTGAAGATTGTTCCTTGAGCTTTTTAAACGATTTTATTAATTAAAAAAAAATTTGAGCAGTTTCCCAAAAAAAAAAATTAACAATATCACAGAAAATTAAAAAAAATGTTTCTTTATTTTATTTTCATTTATTCTTCTCCTCCTTGGATTTATTTTCTGGGTTGTTTTTCAAAAGGAAATTAGCTACAAACTCAACAGGGTTTTGGGGTCTGAATTTTTTTTTAAAAATTATAATAGTTTGGGATTTAAATTTAAAAATACCTTTCTTTGGCCAATTCAGTTAATGCTTGAAGTAACAAAGGCACAACAGTTTGATCCAAATATGTTCTAATTGGAAGGGTTTGCAAGTTTTTCATTTTCTAATAAGTTTAATAGGCCGCTGGAGAAAAGTATATGCTTACATCCTCTTCAGACATTTCTAGTTTTTTTAAATCAAAAGAGTTATAGATTTTGAATTTTTTTTATGTATTATGATAACAAGATTTAATTTGAAATATATTGAATAAATTAAAGAATTTAACACATTGAAACATTTTTATCGCTCACAAAGAGCAAACATTTCAATCTTGTTTGTAATGGAAAGTCTATGGTCAATATCTCAGTTCTAGATGTGGATTGCTTGCTGATGAATGGACTCCAATACTATTTACAAAGGCAATGGATAAACTATCACACCACCGCAATCCCAAAGCTTTATGATTTCAAGGAATTCAGTGAGAGGAAAGAATAGAAAGAAACCTTCTGAGAGATTGGATTAAATCCCAGAATTTGCAATCATCACTACCGAATTCAGAGTCCTGCAGGCGATTTATTTCTTCTTGATTTCTCCCAGAAGGCTTTAGGTCATGTTTACTGGAGTTGGGAATAATAGGTTTGGGAGTTAATGGGAATTATATATTTTAAAGGAAAGTTTTAGAATTGTATAAAATAAATGAAGATAAATGAAGAAGTTTAACCTTATCTTTTAATAGTTCCTAAAACTTCCTTTGAATGGAATTACAGAAAGTTTCGTAGATTTTTGTATTCATTAATTATTGTATTTTTTTTTTTAATTAATTACATAATTTTTTTGATAAAAAAAAAAATTTTTAAATTTTA
>Ga0302320_10007079_pt1 | contig 24759 bp, 25 predicted proteins | sample Bog_T0_3_FD_202130 | JGI IMG/M metagenome (GOLD analysis project Ga0302320, IMG submission 202130) | Peat permafrost microbial communities from Stordalen Mire near Abisko, Sweden - Bog_T0_3 | ecosystem: Environmental > Terrestrial > Soil > Wetlands > Peat | place: Sweden: Abisko, Stordalen Mire...
CCGAAAACCCGGGTTACTGATTGCCCTGGACTGGGTCACCGGCGGCCATATCGGTCGACGTACCCCAGACGGCGCCGACTCCCCAAACCGCTGTTGTACCCCAAACGGCTCCGGTGCCCCAGACCGCACCCGTGCCCCAAACGGCGCCGGTACCCCAGACCGCTCCCGTACCCCAGACAGCACCGTTACCCCAGACAGCGCTGGAACCCCAGGCGCCTGAATCGCCGGTCCAGACCGATGCTCCCCAAACCGCCGTAGTACCCCAGACGGCGCCCGTACCCCAAACCGGCGCCGTACCCCAAACGCCCGCGTCGGACGGATTGTTTGCAACATAAACCTGCGTCTGGCCGTCAGCGCCGGGCGATCCCGGCGAGGCGACCGGGCTCGCCGCGTTCATGCCGGCGGGAATCGTGTCCTGGCTGGCGAGCGCGGCGTCCAGATCCAAATAGCCTGCGCCGACGGTGAAAATATCGTACTGAATGTTGAAGGTCTGGCCCGTCGTCGGGTCGGTTATAACCGAGGACTGCGGGAAGTTCTTGGTGGCCGTCTTCATCAGGCGGGCCTTCACCTGATCGGGGGTCAGATTCTGGTTTCCGAGCAGCGCGGCAACCGCGCCGCTGGCCACTCCGGTCGCCATGCTGGTGCCGTTCAGAATGAAGTAGTTCGATACCTGGCCGGCGCCCGGCGACACCACGTAGGAAGCCAGCGGCACGACATTCTGCGGTTCCGCCGTTTCCAGCGTCGCGTTGGGATCGAGGATAGAGAAGATTCTGTTGCCGGGTGCAACGATATCCGGTTTGACAATGGCGTCGCCGACCGTCGGCCCTTTGGAACTGTAGGTGGTCATCAGGTCGTCCCCGCGCTGCGGAGTGCCTTCCGTATTCATGGCGCCGACCGTGAGAACCAGCGGGTCGTTTCCGGGCGACCCGATCGTTCCGTATCCTTGGGTAGTCGTCGGATTATCGCGGCCCCCGTTACCCGCCGCCACAACCACCGTGATGCCGTTCAGCCACGCCTTTTCCACCTCCTGGCAGAGCGGGTCCGTGGTGTAGCTCTCGTAGACCGGACGCCCCAGCGAAAGGTTGATGACCTTGATTCCGTACAGGTCTTTCAGCTGGATGGCCTGATCGATCGCCTGAATTACCTCCGCATCGGTCGACTCCCCGTTCACGTCGAGAACCTTGAGGCTGATCAGGTGAGCACCCGGCGCGATTCCGTGAATATCGTGCAGATACGCCGGTCCGGAGGAGTTTGCGCCGTTGCCCGCGATGATACCCGCGATGTGGGTACCGTGGCCATAATAATCGTCCACTCCCTCTCCGGGGACAAAGCTCTGGGCGTATACGACCTGCGGAAAGAGAAAGTCGAGCAGGCTCCCGTTGCCGATCAGATCCTGATTGATCTGAATTCCGCTGTCGATAATCGCCACGCCCACGTTCTGCCCGAGTTTCGGATTCGCGGAGCCCGCGGTGGCGGAGGCCGGCTGAAGGGTCTGCGGCGTGTAATCGTAGAGCGGGACCGCCGTACCGGTCGCCTGCAGAATGTTGTTGACGGACACATGGGCGACCAGAGGATTCTGGGCCAGGTTTATGGCGTCTGCCGCGGTCATGGAACAGAGTTCGCCGCCCGGCAGCAGCTGCAGAAGATCAAGCGCACCGCACACGGTCGAGATGAGACCGCCCAGCAGTGAAGGAGTGTGCTGAACAATGACCTGGACCGATTGGTTCGGGTCCAGCGCACTCAGTTGGGGCGAAACCGTACCGCAGAATGCGGCGGTGGCCGTCGCCAGCAGCGCGACGGCGGTTCGAACGGCGCGCCGGACGCGTTGAAAGTAGTATTGGTTCGGAAATAGTCTCATGGTCGCACTCTCGTGAAAGCTTTGGATTTTATAAAGCAACGAACGAGAGAGTGATCGGCAGAGGAGGCGCTATTCGATAGGTCTGTCGGTCATGCCGACTGCTTAAGCGGTACCAGTACCCTCGGCCTTACTTCCGGGTCACCGCTGCGTCGAACCGCGTCCCGAATGCGGTAAAGGCGGGCGTCGGCCCGTTCCACCGCAGCTGCTCCGCGTCGTCGAACAGCGCAATATCGGTCCGCAGCGTGGCGAGCGTCCGGAACAGCATCGCCCGCCCGCGTTCCTCCGCGAGAGTGTGGGCGAGCGCTCCCGCGCCCGAGACGTTGACGTGCCAGTCGCGCCAGTCCGAAGGGATCGCTTCGAGATGGCCGAAGCGGGCAAGGACGGCGGCGGTCGATTTCGCACCCCAGCCCGGCAGGCCGGGGTAGCCGTCAGCCGCGTCGCCCACCAGCGCGAGGTAATCGGGGATCGAACCGGGCGGAACGCCGAATTTCCGCACCACGCCCGCTTCGTCCAGCACGATACGAGTGCGCCGGTTCAGCTGCACGATCCGGCTGCCGCGCACGCACTGCGCCAGATCCTTATCGGGAGTGCAGATGACGACTTGTTCCACCCGCGCGTCCTGAGCGGCAGCCGCAGCCGCCGCAGCGAGCGCATCGTCCGCTTCGAACTCGACCATCGGCCAGACCGTCACCCCCGCGGCCGAGAGGACGTCTTCGAGAAGCGGGAACTGCGCCAGCAGATCGGGTTCAATGCCTGCGCCAGTCTTGTAGCCGGGCCAGAGGCTGTTGCGGAACGACTCGATGACGTGGTCGGTCGCAACGGCAATATGGGTTGCGCCGTCCCGGATCATGCCCAGCACGGATGCGAGTACGCCCCGGACCGCGGCGACTTCGCAGCCGTCGCGGTCGCGCGCGGACGGAAGCGCGTAGTAGTGCCGGAACAGTTCGTAGGTGCCGTCGATCAGGTGGATTTGCAGGATTACATTCTGACACCTCTGGCGTTCGAAGGGCGAGGCGGCTTCGCGAGAGTCTTGACTATTGGTCCTTGTCTTCGGGCCGGACCGGGGCCTTATACAGAAAAACGAAGCAGAACAGCACAAATGTCTCGCCACCGTTCGATGCCGGATAAAAAGGCAAACGCCATCTTCCCCGATACGATGACAGCAGCAGCACGCGTAAAGAGCCCAGGTCCGATCAGTAATCCGCCGAAAAACTCCAGAAACAGGCAAACCATAGCTCCGAGAAAAGGGTCTGCGCACGTCCCGTCCCTCGCTGCCGTCGAAGAATCCGAGTAACAGGTCTTTCTTATCCGGCTCGCGGTAGTAGATCAGCGCCGAGTTGCCCTGTACAGTGGCGATCTTCTGCAGGTGCAGCGCACCCTGCCGGGCGGCGTCGAGGAAGCGCGCATCTTTGGTGACGATGTAGAGCCGTGCAAGCCCATAGGCGACGCCGGCCGTGCCCTGCTCGAAGTTTGGAAAGTACGTGTCACCGGAGGCTCCGCGCGAACCGCCCGGCGCGCCTTTCCATCGCAGCCCGCCCAGTGGATCCTGCTGAGACCGCGTGAGCACGTAGGCGCCGCCGCGCGCCGCCAGTTTCAGGTACAAGTCGTCATGCAGGACAGCGCCGGCGTAGAGCAGATACAGGATAGCGCCTGTGTCGCCGGAGCCGAACGAAGCATTCTCCGTCCAGGTAGCGCCGCTCCCCGAAGACCGAGCCGATTTCACGATGAAGTCGTTCACCGCCACGGCCGCGTCGCGGTATTCGGCGTCGCCGGTTGCTTTCCACGTTTCCGTCAGGCTGAAAGCGATTCCCGTGATGCCGTTATAAAAGAGAAAGCCGACCGCACGGACCACCGCCCACGCCCTGCGCGAGTTCCCTCCAGTGAGCCGCCAGATGGCGGGCGCCTTTCGTGGCCTGCTCCGCATATTGAGGATCGCCGGTGGCTTTGCCCAACTGGAGCAGAAACAGTATGACCCCGGCACTCCCCGAGTAGACTCCCAGCCGTTGCGCGGTCGTTACGGTGCGCTCCGCGTGAGCCTTTCTGACAGCGCCAAATTTCGAAGCCGAAACAACCGCCGGACCGATCGACTTCCACGAGTGGATCCGCAACGGCTGGCAGTACTCTTCTCACACCCAAGGAAGTTGGCGGCCCCGGCCCGGACAAGAAGATCAAGCTGACGCTCAGTTATCCGATGAGCACGGGCCGGAATTTCGATGAGGTGCTCCGGGTGCTCGATACGATGCAACTTACGGCAAGTCACAAAGGTTGCCACGCCGGTGAACTGGCAACCGGGCCACGAGGTCATGATCCTGCCGGCTGTCTCCGGCGAGCAAGCGAAACAGAAATATCCGGACGGATGGAAAGCCCCCAGACCTTATCTGCGTTTCGTCCCGCAGCCAAAGTAATTCAGCCGATCTATCGGGGAGGCGCGGCCTGAGGACCGCGTACAGCGAACCCCAACGCTTTTAATCGACGCAACGGCAGCGGCGGCCACCATAACCGCGGAGGCAGTAATTCGTGCATGCGAAGGGATTGAAACCGGAACATCTCCTCGAGGCTCTTTGGCTGCCGCTAAGTTGTTTTAGAAAGTGGTGGCCAGAGACGGAATCGAACCGCCGACGCCAGCCTTTTCAGGGCTGCGCTCTACCAGCTGAGCTATCTGGCCTCTTGTGGAATCAAACGCGTGTGCGAGTAACACCATTGTATCGCAGGCATCAGGCAGGCTGTAACTGCTCCAGTTCATCCGCCGTCGCCTTTTCAATATCCGCGTGCAGGCTGTTACCGTGCGCGTCCATGGTGACGATCGCCGGGAAATTATTCACCCGCAGATGCCACATGGCTTCGGGAATTCCGAAGTCGATCAGGTTCACGCCCAGCACAGCCTCGACCGTGCGCGCATAATATTGAGCGGCGCCGCCAATGCCGTTCAGGTAAACCGCGCCCGATTTTTTCAGCGCCGCCAGCGTCTTCGGTCCCATGCCGCCTTTACCGATCACCGCGCGCACGCCATAGCGCTCAATCACATCGGCCTGGTAAGGTTCTTCGCGGATGCTGGTGGTGGGGCCGGCTGCCTTCACGGTCCACTTTCCATCCTGCTCAAGCATGACGGGACCGCAGTGATACAGAACGGCCCCATGCAGATCCACCGGTGGCGGATTCTTCATCAGATACGCGTGCACGGCGTCACGTCCCGTATACATCTCGCCGCGGATCAGCACTACATCGCCGACCTTCAGCGACCGCACCATTTCTTCCGTCAGCGGCGCCGTCAGGATCACTTCGCGGCCGGTGAGCGGGAAGCCGGCATCTTTCGACATACGTTCCAGTGGACGCGACGGGTCGCGATACAGCCACCGGGTGATCGCGCCGCTGTGGGCATCGAGGCGCACGCCGAGACGCCGGAACGCCCAGCATTCATAAGCCACCGATACGAAGAAACTAGCGGGCAGCCGGTTAGCAGCGGCGATCTTGCAGCCGATCAGCGACACGTTGCCGCCGAAGCCCATCGCGCCCACGCCCAGCTCGTTCGCTTCCTTCATAATGCGCGCTTCGAGTTCGGCCAGCAGCGGGACCGGATTCACATCGTCGAGCGTGCGGAAGAGCTGTTCCTTCGCGAGATCGTACCCATGCGCGCGATCGCTGCCGATGCAGACACCGAGCGCACCCGGCGCGCAGCCCTGACCCTGCGCCTGCCAGACCGCATGAAGCAGGCACTTGCGCACACCTTCCAGATTGCGGTCGGCACGGCCCAGGCGCTCCAGATTGGCGGGAAGCGAATACTGAATATTCTTGTTCTCGCAGCCGCCACCTTTCAGGACAAGCTTAATCTCGACTTCATCCTCTTCCCACTGTTCGAAGTGAATCACCGGCGTGCCCGGTCCCAGATTGTCGCCGCTGTTTTTGCCGGTAATCGAATCGACCGAATTGGGCCGCAGCTTGCCGAGTTTCGTCGCTTCGGCCACGGCCGCGCGGATCGCCTGGCGGATGGCGATCTGATTCACACCGACCGGCGTATGCACGTAGAACGTCGGCATGCCGGTGTCCTGGCAAATCGGGCCGGAATCGTCGGCCGCCATGTCGATATTCGAAAAGATAATGTTCAGTGCCTGCGACGCCTGCGTGTTGGGCTTCTCCGCCAACCCGGCCGCGCTCATGGCGGCGCGCACATCCGGCGGAAGATTGGTGGCAGTCTGGGTAATCAGCTCGACAAGGCTGTTGTGAAGGAAGTGCATGGGAACCCCTTATTGTATCGGCCCACCTACTCCTCTCGCAGCGCCGTCATGGGATTGAGACGCGCCGCGCGAAGTGCCGGGATTCCGCTGGCCACAATCGCCACCGCCGCCAGCAGCGCGACGGCGAGAACGATGGTGAGTGGGTCGGAGGGCTGCAATCCATAGAGCAACGATGTGGCGGCGCGAGCGGCGGCGATCGAGAGCGCAGTGCCGAGGGCCAGCCCCACAATCAACAGCAGGCCCGCTTCCCGCATGACCAGCCTTAGGACGCTGGCGCGATCCGCTCCCAGCGCTATCCGAATGCCGATTTCATTGCGGCGGCGCGCCACATATAAAAGTTCACGCCGAAGAGCCCGACCGTGGCGAGGACTGCGGCGAGGAATCCGAAGAAGCCGGACAGGGTCGCCATCACGCGCTCGGACAGCAACGATTCGCGGAGTTGGGTTTTGAACACGCGGAACGTGACAGAAATGCCCAGGCTCACAAGGATGGCGCGCTTTAGTTGCGGCATCAAGGATCCGAGTGGCATGGCGGACCTGACAATGAACCACTCTCCGACGTCGGGATTCTTGTTCTGCCCGGCGGCCACGAAAGCCGTGGGGATGCAATCTTCGCGCAGCTTGCGGTACTTCGAATTCTTCACCATGCCGACGATCCGGAACACGTGCTGCGGCGCACCGGATCCGGGCAGCATGCGGAATTCCTTGCCGATGGGATTGCCGCCCAGGAACTTTGCGCTGAACATCTCATTGACGATGGCGACTTCCGGCGACGCTGTCGGGTCGCGATCGTTGAAATCGCGACCCGCCAGCAGCGGCGTTCCCATGGTCCGGAAATAGTTCGCGCTCACCCGATTGAACCAGGAGTTGAGAGAGTCTTTCGAGCGCATCGCCGATCGACATGCCGCGCGCGATATTGTCGGCGGTTTCCATTTCGAGATAAGCTTCAATTTCGCGGGCGCGCTCGGCGTCCCACCCCTCGCGCCGGAGATATCGACCCCAGCTCACGCTAACCCTCGCGCGGGCGCAATACCTGATTGACGGCGCGCACCACGCGTTCCCAGCGGGTCGTCTCCGCGCTCAGTTGCTTGCGTCCAGCCGCGGTCAGCCGGTAATATGGGCTTTGCGATTATTCTCCGATGTACCCCAAAAGCTTGCGATCCAGCCGCGGTCTTCGAGACGATGCAAAGCCGGATAGAGCGAACCATGCTCTAACTGTAGAACGTCTTCCGAACGGCGCTCGATTATGTGCGCGATGGTATGCCCGTGCGCGGGACCCGGTGCTATTGTTTGCAGGATCAGCATGTCCAGCGTGCCTTGGAGCAATTCTTTGGATTCTCCCATAGAGGCTCTACCGGAGTTCATACAAAAAATCAGAGGCCGCGGAAGAGTTCGGTGCTGAAATATCGCTCCATGCGGTCGGGGAACACCGTCACCACATTGGCGGCGGGGCCCAGGCGGCGGGCAATCTCGCTGGCCGCGCAGTAATTCAGGCCCGAGCTTGGACCCACCGGGTATCCCGACGCGATGATGCGCCGGGTCGCCGCAATGGCGTCTTCGGCGCGCACCTCTATGGTTTCGAGGTTGGGCAGCAGATCTTCGCGGAATAGGCGCGACACACATTCCGCCACACCGGGAATCCGTGCGCTGAAGCTGCAGCATTCCGGATCGGAACTCAAATGATCAATGGGACGTGCGTACACGGGAATCGAGCCCGGGCAGCCGAGCGCCAGACCGACCAGCGTGCCACCGGTTCCAACGCCGCTCACGACAGCCGAGACCGTGGGAAGCTCGGCGAGTATCTCCGGCGCGGTGCCGTACCGGTGCCCCTCGACATTAAGAATATTCGAGAACTGGCGTGGCAGAAAGGCATCGAGTTCGGCTCCCAGCCGTTCGGACTCCGCGATGGCGCCGGCGATTCCACTGGCGCGCGGCGTCATGCGGATCTGTCCCCCGAACGCGCGGATCATCAGAGTGCGTTCGTCGCTGACCCCTTCCGGCATTACAGCCGTGAAACGAAATCCCATCTGCGCGCAGGCAAGGGCCATGGCGATACTGGTAGACCCGCTCGAAGCCTCAATCACGAGATCCCCCGGATGCAGCCGGCCAGTCCGCCGCGCGTTGCCGAGGATGTAACGAGCCACGCGATCCTTGGTGGATCCGCTGGGGTTCAGGAATTCGAGTTTCGACCAAATGCCCAGGCCGGGTTCCAGTTTGATGCGGACCAGTGGGGTGGGAGCGGTGGACACGTGACCATGGTAATCTCGCGATCAAGTGAGCCCGCCCGAGGGAACATTCCTGGCCAGAGTCCGCGACGGCGCGATTCAATTGCCGCCGCCGTTGAAACGCTACTGCGATGCCAGCCAATGGACGTTGTTCCGGGTGGTGCTATTGAGCGACGATCGTCTGCAGATTCGTCCTATCGTGCCCGGCGACGATGCGGATGTGACCGCCGGTTTCCATTCCAGCCTGACTGCGGACGGAAGGCTCTGGGTCCCGGCCGCGCTGCGCGAGATGGTGTCGCTCGGCGAACAGAGCGTGATGATGCGTGTGGAGAACGAGGGAATTGGGATTTATTTGCGCAAGGTTTTCGAAACGCTGGGATTCGGGCCGTAAATGATAAAGACGAAAAACATCCGGCGAGGCATTCCGCGCATGGGAACGGAATCCTCGCCGGGAGACTTCTTGAAACTACTTCGCTGCAGGCGTTGTGGTGGTCGCGGCCGGCTTGGCGTTGGTATTGGTGACAGCTTTCTTGTGTTTCTTAACGTGGGTTTTGGCGGGAGCGGTTGCGCTCGCGCTGTCCCTGGCAGTCGCCGGGGCGGGCGTCTGCGCGGGAGTTTGGGCGAATGACAGACCTGCAACGGCCAGTGTCAGTGAGAGGCCGAGAACGGCCGAAGTAATGTTTTTCATGATGATTTGTCCGGTTCCTTTTGGAGGCGCTTTCGTTTACCGCCTCCGATATGAAAGACGCGGGGCTTTATTAACCGGGTCCTAACGCGTCATTAAATCTGATTCACCGAAAATAATCACGGCGTTCGCAGCACCGCGGCGAAGAATCCGTCCCCGGGTTCGCGGCCGGGAATGCGATGCATAGTGTTGACCACTACCGCGCCCGAGGCCGCGATCACGTCCTCATTCTCCTCGCGCTCGAGCGAACAGGTCGAGTAGACAAGCAATCCATCCGACGCAAGCTGACCCAGGGCGTTACCGAGGATGGCAATCTGCCGGCGCTGCAAGTCCCGAATGTCGGCCGGCTGCAGGCGCCATTTGATTTCCGGATTGCGCGCCAGCGTGCCGGTACCGGAACACGGGGCGTCTACCAGGATACGGTCGAAGCGTTTCGTTAAGGGCAGTGGGGCAGTTGCGTCCAGCACGGCCACCGGAATTCCCAGCGGCAGCAGCGTGCGGGCGCGGCTCAAGTGCAGATCGCAGGCGATGGCCTGAAGCGGCGTCTCCAGCGCTTGCGCGGTTTTGTTTCCCGGCGCCGCGCAGAGATCGAGGAACGTGTGCCCCGGCTGCAGGTCGAGCAGGGGAACCACCGCCTGCGACCCGATGTCCTGAAAGCGATAAGTGCCCGGATCCCCCACGGGAAGCGCGTAACAACCCGGCACGCCAGTCGCTTCGGCCCCCTCCGGCGGGGTTCCGTTACCGACGCGGATATAACGCTCCGGCGTGGTGAGGCTGGCCTGGGCGATTCCCTTCGCTGTGTCCGGACCATACTGGGAGATCCAGCGTTCCATCAGCCAGCTGGGCGTCGAAGCCGCCGTCGGGGCGACGACCTGTTCCCGGAGCGCGCGCCGCAACACCGCGTTCACAAATGCCGATGCCGACGCTTTTCCCGCGCGGCGCGCCAATTCCACGGAATCGTTCACGGCCGCATGCGCGGGAACGCGATCGAGGAACCAGAGCTGATAGATGCCCATTTCAATGGCGATGCGGACAATCGGGTCGAGCTGTTCGACGGGGCGTTTCGAACATTGGGCGATGATGAAATCGATTTCTCCGTGCCGGCGCAGGGTTCCGAAGACGATGTCGAGCGCGAGGCCCGCGTCGCGAGCGTCGAGATGGGCGGATTTGGCGGCCAGCGCTTCCGCCGACCACGCGCCCCGCTCCACCGCGAGTAATGCTCCGAATGCCGCCTGCCTGGCGGGTGCAAGCTTCATCCTGACTGCAAGTTTACGGGATGGCCCTTGCGCGCATCCCGAACATCTGCTAACTTAGAATTGTTTCTAAGATTAGATTGATGTCGAAGAGCAACGCCGCGGAACGAATCGAATCGGCTTTCGAACGGGCAGGGGTGCGCCGGACGCCGCAGCGCTTCTTCGTCCTCGAGCACCTGCTGACGCATCCCGAGCATGCCACCGTCGAAGAACTCTGGGCGGCGCTTAACAAGCGTCACGCGCGCGCTTCCCGTGCCACTGTCTATAATACGCTTCACGCTCTGGTCGACGCGGGCCTGGTCCGCGAATTCACGCTCGACGGCAAAGCGGCGCGTTACGATGCCAATCTCGATCCGCATCATCATTTCATTTGCGATAAATGCAGCGCGGTCGAGGATGTCGACTGGTTCGAAGTCCCGTTAACGGCGCGAAGCCGATCGGATAAGCGCCGCATCCGATCCTATGAAGTAATTCTGCGAGGAGAGTGTGCCCGATGTCGCTGACTAACGAGAATCCGTTAGCCGAAAAAGATTGTGTCCCGTGTAGAGGCGGCGTGCCCCCTCTGAAGAGCGATGCTCTGGATGAGTTGAAAAAACAACTGCCGGGCTGGGACGTAGTGAACGAGCACCACCTGCATAAGCTATTCAAATTTCCCGATTTTAAACAGGCCCTCTCTTTTGTCAATCGCGCGGGTGCGGTTGCCGAGCAGGAAGGCCACCATCCCGACCTGCTGCTTGCCTGGGGCAAAACAGAGGTCACCATTTACACGCACAAGATCGACGGCCTGACGGAGAGCGATTTTATCCTGGCGGCCAAAATCGATCGAGTGTTTTAGCCGTACAAACTCAAACACAAGGAAAATACAAACCATGCTTGGTGTTGGACAGAAATTTCCCGAATTCGAACTGGACGCCACGGTATCCACCGATCAGAAAACCGCGTTCAAAAAGATCACTAACAAAGATTACAAGGGCAAGTGGAAGGTCTACTTCTTCTGGCCCAAGGATTTCACCTTCGTCTGCCCGACCGAGATCGCGGCATTCGGGCAGCTGAACGGTGAGTTCGCCGATCGCGACACGCAGATCCTCGGCGGAAGCACCGATTCCGAGTTCGTTCATCTGGCTTGGCGCAGAGATCATCCCGATCTGAAGGATCTGCCCTTTCCGATGCTCGCCGACATTAAACGCGAACTCTGCGAGGCACTCGGGATTCTGGATCCGAAAGCGGGCGTGGCGCAGCGCGCAACCTTTGTCGTCGACCCCGAAGGCATTATTCGTTTCGTTTCGGTGAACGATCTTTCAGTGGGCCGCAATCCGCATGAAGTGATTCGCGTCATCGACGCTTTGCAGACCGACGAACTCTGCCCCTGCAACTGGCAGAAGGGCGAACCGGTCCTGGCGGTCTGATCCCGTGCAGCAAATCTACGATTCATTCCCGGAATACGCGCGCGATCTGAAGCTGAATCTGCAGAACGTCCTTAAACAGGACGAGCTCACTAAGCAGCAGACGTGGGGCACGGCGGTCGCTTCTGCGATTGCCGTACGAAATCCTGAATTAACCCGGGCGGTGCTGGCGGAGGCGAGCCAGCACCTCTCGCCCGAGGCCATGCACGCGGCCAAAGCGGCGTCCGCGATCATGGGCATGAACAACATCTACTACCGGTTTCAGCACCTGAGCGGAAACGATCGCTATGCGCAGATTCCCGCGCGTCTGCGCATGCAGGCCATTCGTTCTCACGGCAGCGATCCCGCCGATTTCGAATTGTGGTGCCTGGCCGTATCCGCCATCAACGGCTGCGGTGCATGCATCGCGGCCCACCAGAAAGTCCTGCTCGATAAAGGCTTCAAGGAAGAAACCATCCTGGCGGCGGTGCGTATTGCCAGTGTGATGCACGGTTCCGCGGCGGTGCTTGGCGTTTCCTGAGGATGGTTTGTACTGCTTCGCTCACTGGCCGTAGCCTTGCGCCAAGTATTGCGAAATACGTATGCCTCCAGCTCAGAATCGGCAACGACCACGGTGGCGGCGGGTGTTGGAGGCACGGTGGCGATGGGCGAAACGTAGCGCGTCGTGGGCTCTTGCCGTTCTTTCCACTGCTCTGCTTGTTCTCTTAATCGGCGGCGGTTGGTATTACCACCATTGCGCCAAACTTATCGATGCACAGTTAGAAGGCGGGCCGTTTCGCAATTCTGTTAATATCTACGGCTCGCCGATCGTTTTCCATGACGGGGATGCGCTTTCATCGGAAGACATCGCGGCCGACCTTCGTCTGGGTGGCTACGATCCGCAACTGACTTCGAGCGGCATCTCGGTGGCGCCCGCGTCAATCCGTATCGTTCTCACCGGCAATCGCTCCATCCAGCACATTGTCGATATCAAGACCGGGCGCGATATCGGTACCTGGGACCTCGGTTATCCATTGCTCGAAAACTTGTCTTCCGGACGTGATAAGACAGCCAGCCGCGACAAGACGTCCAGCCAGGAGAAGCGCCATATGGTGACGTTCGGCGAACTTCCTCCCGTCCTCGTGAACGCCGTCGTATCGGTCGAAGACAAACATTTCTTTCATCATCGCGGCCTCGATATCCCGCGCATCGCCAAAGCGGCGTGGGTGGATCTGCGCGAGGGCCGCAAGGAACAAGGAGCATCCACGCTCACCATGCAATTGGTACGCGGATTATGGCTGCAGCCGCAGAAGCGCTGGAAGCGAAAAATCGCCGAGGCCATGATGACCGTCCATCTGGAGCGCAAGTGGAGCAAGGAAGAAATCTTTACCGCTTACGCCAATCTGATTTTCATGGGGCGCCAGGCCGCCTACAGCATTCACGGTTTCGCCGAAGCGTCCGAATTGTTTTTCGGCAAAGAGCCGCGCGATCTCACTTTGCCCGAAGCGGCGCTTCTCGCAGGCATGGTGCAGCGCCCCAGTTATTTCAATCCATATCGCAATCCCGAGCACGCCACAGAGCGCCGCAACGTGGTGCTCGCTTTAATGCGCGATAACAAATACATCACCGACGCGCAATACGAAGCGGCCATTGAAACTCCATTGCACGTGGTGGGAACTACCGAACAGAACGATCCCTCGGGCGCGCCGTGGTTTCTCGATCAGGTCAGCGACGAGCTCCAAGCTATCGATCAGCCGGAAGACGGCGCCAAGGGGGTTTATACAACCATCGATGTGAACCTGCAGCGCGTCGCCGGCGAGGCCATCGAAAGCGGCATGAAGGAAGTGGACAAGCTGCTGGCGAAGCGTTACGCAGATGGCGCTCCCCACGCCGAAGCCGCCTTGGTCGCCATCGATCCTCATACCGGCGAGATCAAGGCGATGGTCGGTGGACGCGATTACGCGCGCAGCCAACTGAACCGGATTTTCGCCAAACGTCCGCCGGGTTCGGTCTTCAAACCGTTCGTTTACGCGGCGGCGATGAACACTGGAGTGGTCGGCGGCACGAACGTTCTCACGCCCGCCACCCTGGTTGACGATTCGCCCACCACTTTCGTCTTCGACCATCAGACTTATCGTCCGGCCAACTTTCACAACGAGACTTTCGGCACGCTCACCCTGCGCCGGGCGCTGGCGAAATCGGATAACGTGGCGGCGGTCAAGGTCGCGCAGATGGTTGGATTCCAGGAAGTGGTGTCGATGGCCCGGCGCGCGGGGTTGAATGGCGATATCAAGCCGACTCCCGCTGTCGCGCTCGGTTCCTACGCGGTTACGCCTTTCGAGATGGCGGGTGCGTATACTGCATTCGCCAACGGCGGAATGTGGGAGAAGCCGCGCCTCGTGGATTACGTGAAAAATGCGGATGACGAAATCATCCACAGCGAAAACGGCGAAACTTCTCAGGCCATGGACCCGCGCGTAGCGTACCTGATGACCAGCATGCTCGAAGAGGTGATGCGTTCCGGTACGGCGGCCGGAGTGCGCTCGCGCGGTTTCACATTGCCCGCCGCGGGTAAGACGGGAACGTCCCACGATGGATGGTTCGCCGGATACACCTCGAAACTGCTGTGTATCGTTTGGGTGGGGTTTGACGATTATCGCGAACTCGATCTGGAAGGCGCGAAATCCGCCCTGCCCGTCTGGACCGAGTTCATGAAGAAGGCCGCGCAGTTGGGCGATTACAAGGATGTGCATGAATTTCCGCACCCGCCTGGCATCGCTTCGGCGAAGATTTGTCTGGACAGTGGCAAACTGGCCGGTGACTTCTGCACCAATACAACCACCGACGTATTCATCGAAGGCACCGAGCCGCAGGAAAAATGCGATCTGCACGCCGCGCCGCCGCCCGAGGAGCCGGACACTACGGCGCAAACCGCGGCGGTGCCAGTGTCCGCCGTAACCCTTCCCACCGATTCCACCCCTTAGTAACAGATACAATTGAACGCCAGAAAGAAGAAACAGATGAAAATCTTCACTCTGGCGCTGCTCTGCGTCTGCGGGCTCAACGCGCAAAATCTGCCGCAAGGCGTTCATTGGGTCCCGACCTGGACCACCGCTCAGCAAATCGTCCGGCCCGACATGCTGACGCCCCCAGGCGTGCCCATACCGCAGCCGCAACCCGCCCGCTTCCCTCGTGTCGTCGACACACTGAACAACCAGACCGTACGCATGATCGCGCGCTCGTCAGTCGGTGGCCGCGGCGTGCGCATTCAGCTTTCGAATGCGTTCGGCAATAAGGTGGTCGAAATCGGCGGTGCGAACATCGCGCTCAGGACGAAAGATTCAGCCATTGTACCGGCCTCCGATCGCCAACTGCTGTTCGGCAAGCGGCGCACGGTGTTGATCCCGCCCGGCGCCGTAGTGGTGAGCGATCCGGTGCCCGATCTGAATATTCCGCCCCTCGCCGATCTGGCCATCAGCCTCTATCTGCCGCACGATACCGGCGCGCCCACGCAGCATATGTTCGGCCTGCACACGGCTTACATCTCGGGCCAGGTCTCAGGCACTGGAGACTTCACCGCGGCGCCAGAGATCACAGACGCTGTCACCACCACCTCCTACTTCTGGCTCTCCGCCGTCCTGGTTCTTGCGCCTGCCCGAACCGGTGTGATTGCCGCGTTCGGCGATTCCATTACCGATGGGGATCAATCCACGCCCGACACTAACAGCATGTGGCCCGCGGTACTCGCCGGCCGGCTGATCGGCAACAAAGCGACCGCGCATCTGGCGCTGGTCAATGAAGGCATTGCGGGAAATCGCGTCCTCAGCGACAACGGGACCATCGGCGGCGCCGCGGCGCTTGCGCGCTTCAATCGCGATGTGCTGAGTCTGCCCGGACTGCGCTGGGTGATGGTGCTCGAAGGCATTAACGATATCGGCAGGCCCGGTCCTTCAGGGCACAACCCCACCGCGGAGGATCTGATTAACGGCCATCGCCAGTTCATCGCCGCGGCCCATATGCACGGCGTCCACATCGCCGGCTGCACTTTGACACCGCGTCACGACACCCAGGCCGGGCCGAACGAAGAGGTCCGGCAAGCGCTCAATCGATGGATTCGTACCGGAGGCGAATACGACGCGGTGATCGATTTCGAAGCCGCCGTCCGCGACCCCGCCCATCCCACCGACTTCCGCGAAGGCCTCTACGCCGACGGTGTGCACCCCAACGATGCGGGCTATAAATTGATGGCAGAATCCGTGGATCTCTCCATCTTCCTGCGGTAGCTCATAAATCCACCACCGCCGGCGCATCCGCAAACTGCAATTCATGCAGCCGATGATAAATGCCGCCCTGCTGAATTAATTCTTCATGGCTGCCAGTTTCGACGATGCGCCCCCGATCCAGCACCACAATCTTGTCGGCGCGTCTGATGGTCGAGATGCGGTGGGCGATCACGATCACCGTGCGCCCCGACATCAGATTCCCCAGCGCCTTCTGCACCAGCATCTCCGACTCGGTATCCAGATGCGAAGTCGCTTCATCGAGAATCAGGATCGGCGAATTCTTCAGGATCGCCCGAGCAATAGCCAGCCGCTGCCGCTGCCCACCCGACAGCTTAACGCCGCGATCGCCAATCATGGTGTCATATCCCTGCGGCAGCTTCTCGATAAAATCATGCGCCAGCGCCGCCGTGGCCGCTTCCGTCAACCGCCGGCGATCGATCTTCTCCATGCCATAGGCTATGTTGTTCCCCACCGTGTCGTTGAAGAGGAAAGTATCCTGCGCCACCAGGCTGATGTTGGCGCGCAATGAGGCCAGCGTGACCTCGCGAATATCCACGCCGTCGATCCGCACCGCGCCCGCCACGGGATCGCGAAAACGCGGCAGCAGACCCGCCAGAGTAGTCTTGCCGGCTCCACTGGGGCCCACCAGCGCGATAATTTCGCCCGCCTGAATACTCAACGAAACGCCATTCAGTTGCAGGCCATTGGCGCCGGGGTAGTGGAAGCTGACGTTGTCAAACGCAATCTCACGCCGAAAACTATCGAGCTTCTTCCCGCCCGCGGGACTCGAAATTTCCTCGGGCTGATCGAGATACGAGAAGACTTTTTCCGAAGCGCCCAGCGCCTGCTGAAAGATATTGTGCAGATTGGTCAGGCGCTTGACCGGCTCATACAGGAAGAGCAGCGCGGCGAGAAACGCCATGAAATCCTCGGGCATCAGCACGTGGTTGCGGATCTCAATGCGCCCGTACCAGAGCAGGCCGACGAACGTAAGCGCGCCCATCAGTTCGATGAACGGCGACGGGATGCCTTGAATCAGCACATAGCGCAGGTTGGTGCGCAGCAGCCGATCCGCCGCCGCGCGGAAACGTTTCGCCTCATATTTCTCGGCGCCGAACGCTTTAACCACCACATGCCCCGATATCGCTTCCTGCAGCACCTGATTCAGCTCGCCCGTAGCATCCTGCGTGCGGCGGCTGGTGCGGCGGATTTTTTTGCCGAGGCGCGCCGTCGGAATCAGCACGAACGGAAACAGCGTCAGTGCGAATAACGCCAGCTTCCAATCGGTTCCGAAGATCACCATCAGCAGACCCAGCATGGAAAACGTCTGCCGCAGCAGATCGGCGAACATATCCGAACAAGCCACCTGGATCTTATCGATATCGCTCATCACGGACGACATCAGGCGCCCTGTCGATGTCGTTTCAAAGAACGCCGCACCGTGCCGCAGCACCTTTTCGAAAACCTCGTTGCGTAGATCGGTAACCGCCGAAAATCCCACGAAGCTGGTCAGGTAATCGCCCAGATAATCGCACAGCCCGCGGATGAGAAAAACCACCAGAATCGTGATGGCGACGATGGTGAAGATGTTATGAAAATGGGCGGGGAAAAGATCCTGCAGGTAAAACGGATGGCGCCATACCGGGATGGTAAACAGCGGCACCGGCGGCCCGTCCTGCGCGGGACGCAGCACCTGCCCCAGCACGGGTTTGATCAGCACCGCGCGAATGGCGGTCATGGCGCCCATGATGGCCATCAGGATCACGGAGAGGATCAGCAGCAGCCAATAGCGGCGCGCGTAACGGGCGAGACGCAGGGCATCGCTCATGACATCACCCTTTGAACAGCACCCATCGCCCGATCGACCGTAATCGTGTCGATCGGCCCGTCCGCTCTAAGGACCTCGGCGGGCGTTCGCCAAGGCGCCCAGATCTCGGCATCGGACGGGCCGAAGAGCACCACCTCGGGAACGCCAAACGCCGCCGCCACATGCGCCGGGCCCGAATCGTTACCCACAAAGAGCGCCGCGCCGCGCATCAAACGCGCAACTTCGCGCAAGGGCGTCCCGGAGAGTGTCCGCCAGTTGTGAAACGGCGACAGATCCTCGCCCGGACCTCCGATAAACACCGGCTCGAGTCCTGAAGAACGGCTCATGCGTTGCGCGAGCTCGAAAAAAGAGGCCGCGGGCCAGGTTTTTTCCGGCGTGGCCGCGAGGGGATGAATCACCGCGTAGGCTTCCGGCGGCGCATAGGGAGCACGGCCGTCGGGTGCGTGCATGCGCGCGCGCGGAATCTCGCCGAGGGGGACCCCAAGATAGAACATCGCCGAAGCCATGTGCTCCGCCGTATGGACGCGCCGCGATACCCCAAGCGTTTCCTGCGCGGTCGGAATGGGCGTGTTGTAGATCCACCCGGGTTTGAAAATATCGAAGCCGGCGCGGAAGCGTGCGCCCGAGAGTAAGGTGAGGCGCGCGCTTCTGGTCCCCCCGTGCAGATTCAGGCAGAGGTCCGGCGCGAAGGCACGCAGCGCCCGGGCGGATGGGTTGAGCACTTCGGCGATGTCCGAATTGTCCGCGAAAACCTCGGCGAACCGGTCCTCCACTACCACGGCGATTTGCAGATCGGGCCGCCACTGCTTAAGGAGATGGATGGCGGGAGTGCTGAGGACGGAATCGCCCAGCGAGCGCAGCCGGATAATGGCGACCCGGCTGCCCGGTGTAAGTCGATCAAGGGTGTCGGTCTGAATAGACACGCGCGACCGCTACTCGTCAATGGTGGCCTCGTCGACCAGCATGACGGGGATTTCGTCGCGTATCGGATACAGGCGATGACACGAGACGCACCGCAGGCCGCTGCCGTCGGACTTGAGTTCAACCTTCGCCCGGCAGGCCGGACAGATGAGAATTTCGAGGAGATCGGAGCTGATGGCCATTTGGATTTATCAGTTTACCAACTCGCGCCAGAGGACTGCGGATTCGGGACTGGTGCGCCTGGCCGCCCCGCATTCGCTATTCGCGATTCGCGGATGTCGAATGGGAATGTGGTTCTGAAGCCTCAGGACATTTACGTGGTGCCTGGACTCGGAAGGTTCAAGCCTCAGGTCGATGCGACGCGCTGCGCGCGATCCAAACCTTCGTCGCGACAAAACTCGAAGCGTTTAAGGGGCGCGGAGGTGGCGATTTTCTCGGGAGTCACGATCTGGAAGAGGTCGTGTCGGTCGTTGACGGGCGCGAAGCTCTGAGCGCTGAAGTGAGAGACGCGGGAATGGATCTGAGCGCGTATGTGCGCCGCGAAATCGCTTCCCGATGCGGCAAGCCAGTCGCGAATCGGTATTGTCCTTGGGCGACGGCACGATCTGGGCGTCGATTTGATTGCGGTTGCCCGCGATTTGCGCGCAAAACGGCGGTTATTCCGAACGCAACTCAAGCGCTAATGTAATCGGCGTTGCCGGTAGAGGCTGGCATCGACTGCCGCGACCATCCTGCTCTCATCCAGCCTGCCGCCAAGAAAACTATTGACGCCCGCCGCCACGCTCGCCGCCCGGTGCAGGCAATCGCGATAATTCACTTCGAGGACCTCGAACCCAAGCTGCCGCGACAGCCATCCGAGGATCGATCTCATCTCCTCCTCGAAGATCTCCGCCATCCGCGCATCGCTCACATCGGCGCCCGCGCGACCCCGGCGTTCCAGCATGGCGCGCTGGCTGGCTACCACCTCTGTTACATCGCGCCGCATCATGATCACGCGATATTGGTAACCGCGCGGCAGATCGCGCAGCAGCGGATACACCACCTTCACCGCCTTGCCCTGCGCCAGCGCCACCCAGGACGCGTCTTGTCCGGTGCGCTTCACGGGCTCGAATTCCAGATAGCCGCGCGGATTATCCTCGTCGGGGGCCCGCACGCCATCGGTCAGCAACGGCATCCCCCCTGCCTCGAGCATCTGCATCATGAGTGACGTGCCCGATCGGGGAAGACCGGAGACGATAGCGATCGATTCCATTCAGTGCCGGATTAAATTGCGCGCCAGGAAGAGCAAATTGGCCGGCCGCTCCGCCAGGCGCCGCATAAAATACGGATACCACGCCTCGCCAAACGGCACGTAAAGGCGCAGCCGGTAGCCATCCTCCACCAGCCGTTTCTGCAGGTCCCGCCGAATCCCGTAGAGCATCTGGAATTCGAAACGGTCGCGGCCAATCCGGTTATTGGCGGCAAAGCGTTCCACCATTTCGATCATGCGTTCGTCGTGCGTGGCGATAGCGGGATAGACGCCGCCGGTGAGCAGCATCTTCGCCAGTTCCAGATAATTGCGGTCCACTTCGGCCTTCGACGCGAAAGCGAGCGGTGGTTTCTCAAGGTACGCACCCTTACAGAGGCGCACCCGGATCCTCAGTACGTTCAGAGCTTCCACATCGGCGGCGCTGCGATGGAGATACGCCTGGATCACCGTGCCGCAGGAACCATAGCGCCGGTGCAGCCGAATGGCGATTCCCAGCGTGCGATCGGTATATTCACTCGATTCCATATCGATGCGCACGAAACCACCCATGGCGGCAGCTGCATCCACCAGCGGCGCCACGTTCTCCTCGCAGGCTTCAGTGGAAAAATCCAGGCCGAATTGCGTCAATTTGATGGAGACGTTGGGCTCCACGGCCGCGGACCGCATAGCGCCGAGTACCCGCAGACACATAGCGCGGCACGCCTCGGCCTCGTCCATCGATTTGACGTTCTCGCCAAGGTAATCGAGCGTAGTCGAGATTCCTTCCGCGCGCAGCTTTTCGCACACAGCGATGGCGTCTTCCAGAGTGCGCCCTGCTATGAAACGCGCCGACATGCGGCGGGCGAGTGGCGACGTCTCCATCCAGTTACGCAGCCCGCGATGGTGCGAAAGATAGAGGAAAGTCCGGCGCAGCATCCATTCCGATGGTAGCCGGTAGGGCGGATTTCCGATCTGCCCTTTTCTGGTCCGATTACGTGGAATTGTACACAGCAACGCCGGTGACCGTTCGGAAACCGAGCCGGTCATACAAACGGAACCCCAAAGATGTGGATTCAAGTACCAAAGGAACTGCCCCCGCCTCGTGAAGAGCGGAGCCTGCCGCATGCCGCGTCAAAGCTTCGGCAAATCCGCGCCCACGCTGCCCCGGAGCCGTGGCGATGTTATATAAACCCACCACCCCATGCGCGGCGACCGAGGCTGCCGTGGCCACCGGCTGGCCGTCGCTATACCCCACCCAACAGACGAAGCGAGCGCTCCGATCGGGCAAACTACCATCGAAAACCTCGCTGAACCACGCCAGCGGCACATGGAAGCAAACCGAGCCGACGCCCCGAAAATCGTCCAGCACCGCAGCCGAATCCACCCGTCGGAATTCCAGATCCGGCAGCGGACGCTTCTGCGTCGTCAGCCGCTCCGCCATCATCCCAGGCATCTCCGACGACAGCCGCAGCCCGAAGCGCGCGCAGGTTTGCGTGAGACTACGGCGCGCCGAGCGGTCGAGCCAATCATCGCAGATCCACAGCGCCCAGGGAAGGCCGCGGGAGCGGAAATGCCGCTGCGCCAGATCCAGCCGGCATTCCAGATCTTTCACGCCGTCCACCGGCCGATTCAGGAACGCGGCATTAAACATTTGAAATGCCACACCGAGCGACGCAATGCTCACTCCAGCCAGTTCCAGCACGTCCCCCCGGGGTCTCCCCGTGGCCAGCACGCGAAAAGACTCACGTAAATTTGCCTCTACCGGATGAAAGTCCATCGCGCGCAAGATATGATGCAAGACTATGGCATCCACGGTGTCCCGTGCAACGAGCGCGACTGATCGCCCCACGACCGAGCGGCCGACCCATGTGCGCTACTGGGTAATCTTCTTTGCGGTCACGCTGTCGATCGTCACCTACATCGACCGGGTCGCGCTGTCGCTTTCGCGCAAGCAGGTGGCGCAGGACCTGGGGCTCAGCGACCAGCAAATGGGCCTGGTCTTCGGCGCCTTCGCGCTCTCCTATGCACTGTTCGAGGTTCCCAGCGGCTGGATGGGCGATAAATGGGGACCGCGCAAAGTATTGATGCGCATCGTGATCTGGTGGTCGGCGTTCACCGCGCTCACCGGGATGACGTGGAATTTCATCTCGCTCTATGTCACGCAATTATTCTTCGGCGCCGGCGAAGCGGGCTGTTTCCCCAACATCACGCGGGCGTTCTCCAACTGGCTGCCGCAGTCCGAACGCGTCCGGTCGCAGGGGATTATCTGGCTCAGCGCGCGCTGGGGCGGGGCGTTTACTCCGCTTCTGGTGGGACTGTTGTTCCGCTATATGACCTGGCGGCAGGCCTTCGCGGCCTTTGGACTCCTCGGCGTGGCGTGGGCGATCGGGTTCTACATCTGGTTCCGCGACAACCCGCGAGACAAGAAAGGTGTGAATCAGGCGGAACTCGATCTGTTGAAGCACAATATCCCCTCGGGCGGCCACGGCAACGCGCCGTGGGGGAAGTTCGCGCGCTCGAAGACGGTGTGGCTGCTGTGCGGGCAATACTTCGCACTGAGCTTCCCCTGGTACTTCCTGATCACGTGGGCGCCCACCTTTATCGACGAGCGCTTCCATGTGGATGTCAACAGCAGCATGTGGCTGAAGACCCTGCCGCTGCTGATGTGCGGGCTCGGGTCATTCTTTTCGGGTGTGATCTCTGCGCCGCTCACGCGGCTGACGGGCAATATCGTAATCACCCGGCGGATCCTCGGCTGCACCGGTTTTATGGGCGCGGCGATCTTCCTGGTCGTGGCCACTTTCCTCCATCAACCGCTGATCGGCGTACTGGCGGTCGGACTCTCGGCTTTCTGCAACGACCTGGTGATGCCGACCGCGTGGGGCTCCGTGATGGATGTGGCGGGAGGCTATTCCGGAACTCTTTCCGGGACCATGAACATGATGGGAAACCTGGGCGGTGCGGTCTACGGGCCGGCCGCGGGCTTCGTCCTCAGCCACACCAATCACAATTGGAATGCCGTGCTGTTCATGGGCGCGATTGTCTATCTGGCGGGATTTTTCATGTGGATGGTAATCGATCCGGTAACGCCGATCGACCGCGACGCTGTCCTGCAACACTCTACTTAGTGCTTTCGCCGCTCCTCTCGCAACGTCGCCAGTACGTTCAAAAGATCGGAGCCGAGATCTGGGTACCGGAAATTCCGGAATTCCCAGTGACCGTGCACCAGCGTCACCTCAGCCACAACCTCGGGCTTCCCGGTTTTAGCCGCCGTGTCCCTGGGTGACGCCCGCCAGACCTCAACCGAGCATGTCTCGGCGTGCCAGGTAACACTCCTTGCTTCGTAGTGATCGGCGGGGTCACCACCGGCGAACGGGTCGAAATCGATACCGACCAGTTCTCCCTTGGCACGCGCCTGCGCTTCGGAATCGTTTTTCAGCGCGCGCACCAAGTCTGGATTGAATAGATCCGCTTTACGCTTTAAGGCTATATCTGAGGGTCGCCCATTCATCGTTGTCTGGGTGAACGGAACGTACCAGTCATAGAAGTCCTGCACAAACCGCCGACAAGATGTGGTGTCTTGCTGCCCGGACGCTGCCTGCGCTATTGCGTGCATCAGGACAATCAGACCTATCGCGAAGCTTCCACGACAGACAATCCGTACGGGCTTATCCACTTGGTCGATTGTAACGTGTACGGAGCCAGCGCCGTTTGCCTTGAACTGTCTGCAGGCAGCTCAAAGGATGATGACGAACCAGGTAGAATCGTAAGATGACGCGCTGGCAAGAGCACCTGACCAACAACCCCGCGATTTGCGGGGGCGATCTGTGTGCACGCGGGACGCGAATTCCGGTGACCGTGATCCTCGACAACCTTGCGGAAGGTTCATCCAGAGACGAGATCCTCCGAAGTTATCCCTCCCTGCTGCCTGAGCACATCGATGCCGCTCTCGCGTACGCCGCCGAGTTAGCGCACGAGGAACAATTAATTCCACTGCAACTCCGGTGAAATTCAAGCTTGACGAAAATCTGCCGGTCGATCCCGCCGCGGATGTGCATCTGGCCAGCCATGACGCAGACACGGTAGCCGACGAGAACCTGACAGGCGCCGCCGATCCAATTTGTGGTTGCCGCCGCACTTCGGGAAGGGCGTATCCCGCTGACGCTTGACAAAGGAGTCGCGAATCTGGTCCAACACCCCACCCATACTCACGCTGGCGTTGTGTTGTTCCGCCCCGGAGCATCCGGGCGCGTGGCCGTGCTGGAATTCGTCCGGTCGCGCCTGCCCGAACTCCTAATCCTTGACCTTGCCGGTCGAGTAACCGTCGTTTCCGAACGCCGAATTCGTACACGCTGAAGCCTTTTTGCTAATCTGTTTAATTCAACAGCGAAGCGCCTGCGCGTCCAAGCCGAACCGGAACCTCGTCCATTCCCGGTGCTCCGCATCTCAATCCAGGAGACACGCGTACGCAACCGATAACCAGGGAAGGCGAACTCGCCCGCTATATCAATCTCAAGCTGGCCGCGCTTGGGCAGCCCACCAGCCACGCCGATGCCGATCCGTATTTCCTCGAACTGGCCGGCCCGCTGCTGCGCAATTATCATCAAAAGGATCTGCGCCTCGGCCGCTACCTCTGCCCAGTCGACGCGCGCATTCAGGCGTTCCTCGAGTCATACCTATGCGGCTTACCGACGCCGCATCTTCCCGTGGGCACTTTCGTGCTCGACCGGCCCGGCCTGGCGCGCGTCATGTCGCTGCCCGCCGGCGAGGACTATTATTCATCCCCCTATCTGAAGTCCTACAAGGTGCCGCAGGGCATTCTCCACAATCCGAAGAGCGACCGCCGCACCACCAAAGGAATCTTC
>Ga0302320_10007081_pt1 | contig 24755 bp, 17 predicted proteins | sample Bog_T0_3_FD_202130 | JGI IMG/M metagenome (GOLD analysis project Ga0302320, IMG submission 202130) | Peat permafrost microbial communities from Stordalen Mire near Abisko, Sweden - Bog_T0_3 | ecosystem: Environmental > Terrestrial > Soil > Wetlands > Peat | place: Sweden: Abisko, Stordalen Mire...
GCGACCCGTTCATGTACCAGCTGTGGCTGTTCCTGCTGACGCGACTTCCCGACAGTGGTCCGCTGGTCGAGACCCTGACCGGCGTGCTGTGTGCGGCCATGCCCTACGGCTGGTATCTTGCGCTGCGGGAACTGGTGCCGCTCAAACGCGCGCTGCAGGGGGCGATCCTGATCGGACTCGTCCCGGGCTTCCTCGGCATCTACGCGTACTTCATGAATGAAACGCTGCTGCTGACCCTGACCGGGTTCGCGTTCTGGGCAACGTTCCGCGCGCACCGCAGGCGCACGACGGACGCATTTGCAGTCGCCTGCATCCTGTGGTTCGCCGCCGGCTTCACCCGCTCGATGGCATTGCCGGCCGCACTGCTGTGCCTGGGGTCCCTGTGGGTTGTGCAGCCGCAGCGGGCACTGAAGGCGCTGGCGGGCTGCGCGTGCCTGCTGATTTTCCTGGTTCCCGCGGGGCTGCATGGCCGTGAGAACCTGCATTTCTTCGCGCCGTTCGGCAACCCGTATCTCAACCATATCTACGCGATCAGCGGCGCCAGGGATATCTCGATAGAACTGGGTCCGCAGGGCCACTACGGGTTCGGTTGCCCGAGCTTCTACAACCCCACCTTCTATCCGTTCTCGGACTGGACGACGGCGCGAACCGGCACGGTCGCGATCACGGTCGCAACAGCCGCCGGCCGCAGCGACTGGCTGCGTGAGGAGCAGCGTGTGCGCGAGGAGCGCAGCTTCCCGCGCTGGCGCATGGACCTCGAGGCGGCGGCCTACCTCGCGTTCGGTCAGGCGTGGCCGGACAACGATCGCAGCACACTGCTCGGCTGGCTGACCGTGTGGACACGCTGGCTGTGGCCGCCGCTGATCCTGCTGGTCGCCGTCGGCGCGCTGCGTGGCGTATTTCGCGGCATCGAGTGGCTGCTGCCGCTGTCGGCACTCGGACTCATCGGCTATTTCGTGATCCAGGAACAGGGCATCATCGAGGCGCGTTTCCGCAAGCCGCTGGATCCGCTGTTCGTCGCGTCCGCAGTGGTGCTGACGCAGCGCCTCAGTCGTCGGCGGTACGCAGCTGCAGTTCGCGGCGTCGAAAGTCGATGATCAGCGTGTCGAGCCGGCCGATCGCGTCCATCCCCACCAGGACCGTCGGCTCGTCCGTCAGGTGCCACAGGGAGAAAATGTGTGCATCGACATAGGCGAGCGTCGTGGTGTTGATGCTGATCGGGCCGAGCTCGATGGGCGGGGTGGAAATGTTCTCCGCATCCTGAACGTCGCGCGTCGCCCCGACGATCTGGCTCGGCGTACTCTTCACATGCAGCCGATGGCGCTCGAGCGCGTCGCGCAGCGCGAAGTTGCCGACCGTCGTCTGTCCCCCGGAGTCGAGGATCGCCTTGGCGCGTATGTGGCCGATGGTCGCATCGAAGACGATCAGCCGGCCGCGCAGGAAGTGGAATGGGATCGTCGTGAAGCCGCCTCCGGCATGTTCGGCGTGCGAGTAGGTGATCGTGATCCGGTCGTGCCGGAAGTCGATCCGGATGCGCTTGTCGAGCAACCCGGCCGTGCCGAGGATGCCCTCCGCGCCGCCCATCGCGTCCGGCACGATGGGCAGCACCGGGCCGTCGAGCTCCATCTCGCCGACGGTCAGCGACTTGACGCGGATCGTCGGGACCCTGACGGAGCCGGTGACGCCGTGCAACAGCATCGGCTGCGACTGATCGAGCGTGTAGCCGAGGTAGCTGGCGAGCTCGGCGGTGACCACCGACTGGCTCGCGCCGGTATCCAGGACCAGCCGGAAGGGGCCGCGTCCATCGATGTAGGCGGGCGCCCAGATCCGGCCGATCGAGTCACGGGTGGTCGGGGCGACGAAGCGGGGGCCGCGACCCTGTACGACGATCTCGTCGAGTTCGTCCGGGGGTGCAGCGGACGGCTCCTGGCCGGCGGCCAGCGCCTCGCGGGGCTGCAGCGCCAGCAACAGGAGGAACAGCAGGATCCGTGGCGGCCCCATGGACCCCACTGTACTCCTCCTGCCGGGAACGGGGCACGCCACTAATGTTAACCTTGCGGCCATGACTACGCAGCACCCCCCGGTATCCCAGACCCGTTCCTTCAGCACCGTGTTCCTGATCGAGATGTGGGAGCGCTTCGGCTTCTACGGCATGCAGGTACTGATGGTCACCTACATGATCCGCAAACTGGGCTTCGACGACATCCGTTCGAACCTGGTCTGGGGCGCGGCCGCCGCGCTGATTTACGCGACCCCGGCGATCGGCGGCTGGATCGGGGACAAGCTGATCGGCACGCGCCGTACGATGCTGGCCGGCGCCGTGGTGCTCGGGATCGGCTACGGGCTGCTGTGGCTGCCGACCAACGACGAGATGTTTCTCTACGCCGCGCTCGGCGTCATCATCGTCGGCAACGGACTCTTCAAGCCGAATGCCGGCAACCTCGTGCGCAAGATCTACGAGGGCGACGATACCCGCATCGACAGCGCCTTCACCATCTATTACATGGCGGTCAACATCGGCTCGATGGTGTCGATGACCCTGACACCTTGGATCCGGGACTACATCGGCGAGCGCTACGGCGATTCGGCCGGCTGGCACACCGCCTTCGGCGTCTGCGGAATCGGGCTGGCGGTGGGCCTGGCCAACTATGCGCTGATGCGCCGTTCGCTCGCGCACATCGGATCCCCGCCCGACGAGCGGCCGGTCAGTGCGCGCCATGTCGCCGGGCTCCTGGCGGGCGCCCTGGTCGTGGTCGGCGGCGCCGTACTGGTGCTGCAGAGCCTCGTCATCGCGCGCGTCTGTGTCTATGTTGCGGGGGCCGCGATCCTCGGCATCTTCCTGCACCTGATCCGCACCAGTAACCGCGACGAGCGGGCCGGCCTGATCGCGGCGCTGGTGCTGACGGTGCAGGTCATCTTCTTCTTCATCTTCTACCAGCAGATGTCGACGTCGCTGAACCTGTTTGCGCAGCACAACGTGGAACTCGACTTCCGCCTGTTCGGGCAACACCTCTTCACCTGGATTCCGGAGCAGTTCCAGAACCTCAACGCCATCTGGATCGTGGTCCTGAGCCCGGTGCTGGTCTTCTTTTATAACGCGCTGGGCCGCAGCGGCCGTGATCCGTCGATTGCCGCGAAGTTTGCGCTGGGTTTCGGCGCTGTCGCACTCGGCTTCTTCATGTACGGTTTCGGGGCCAACTCCGCGATCGACGGCAAGGTCTCCTCGTGGATCATGATCTGGGGCTACGGTCTGTATTCGCTGGGGGAGCTGCTGGTCAGCGGGCTGGGGCTCGCGATGATCGCGCGCTATGTGCCGCAACGCATGGGCGGTTTCATGATGGGAGCCTATTTCGTCGCCGTGGGCCTGTCGCAGTACCTGGGCAGCGTCGTCGCGAACATCGCGCACATTCCCAGCGGCCTGGTCGACCCTGTGCATTCGCTCACGATCTACACCGCGCTGTTCAACAAGCTGGGGTATGCGGGTATCGCCTGCACGCTGATCGCCGTCGCGATGCTGCCGCCGATGCGCAGGCTCTCCGCGAGCCATGCGGCCGGCCAGGCGCAGGTCCAGCCATCGCCTTGAGGGCAGGGCCTGGCGGCGGGGGCTCCGCAGCGACCGGAGGGCTGATTTCACCCCGCATTGCGGTCCGGATCGCCGTTTTCGGGCCCGGAAGCGCCTTTTGGTGCCAAATCGAGCATTTTTTTTCGACATGCGGCCCGTGTCGTGTAAAACTCTGCGCCCTGAAAATGCCGGTCGGCCGCGACCCAACCTGAAACGTAATGGAATTGTGCTATGCCTCGCCAAACTGCCCTGTCTGACATCCGCAATATCGGCATCATCGCCCACGTCGATGCCGGCAAGACGACGACCACGGAACGCATCCTGTATTACACGGGGCGCAAGCACACGATCATCGATATCCATGACACCAAGGACCTGAAGACCTCGACGACGACGGACTACCTGGAACAGGAACAGAAGCGCGGCATCACGATCCAGAGCGCCGCGGTGTCGGCATTCTGGCGCGACAAGAAGATCAACCTGATCGATACCCCGGGCCACGTCGACTTCACGATCGAGGTGAACCGGTCGCTGCGCGTACTCGACGGCGCGGTCGTCGTGTTCGACGGCGTGGCGGGCGTGGAGCCGCAGTCGGAGACGAACTGGCGCCTGGCGGACAACTACGATGTGCCGCGCATCTGCTATGTCAACAAGATGGACCGCAGCGGCGCGAACTTCCTGCGCTGCGTCGACATGATCAGGAAGCGCCTCGGCGCCCGGCCGCTGCCGATCCAGCTACCGATCGGCTCGGAGGACAACTTCAAGGGCATGATCGACCTGGTCGAGATGAAGGCGCTGGTGTGGGACTCGGACGACAAGGATGCGCAGTGGCAGGTCCTGGACGTGACGCCGGATCTTGCCGACAAGCTCGGCATCACGGTGCCGTCCGACCGGGCGATCCTCGCCGCCGTCGACAAGTACCGTACCGAACTCGTCGATACCTGCCTCGAACAGGACGACGTTGCGATGGAAGCCTTCCTGACCGACGGCACGGTGCCGTCCGGCGACGTGCTGCGCGCCGCGCTGCGCAAGGGCACAATCAACTCGGCATTCACGCCGGTGCTGTGCGGTTCCTCCTACAAGAACAAGGGAGTCCAGCAGGTGCTGGACGCCGTCGTCGACATCCTGCCGGCGCCGACCGACGTCGCCTCGATCAAGACCGTCGATGCCGACGGCGAGCCCGTCGGCGAACGCAAGTGCTCGGACGATGAGCCGTTCTCGGCGCTCGCGTTCAAGGTCATCAACGATGCCTATGGTGCGCTGACCTTCGTCCGCGTCTATTCGGGCGTGCTGACCAAGGGCATGACCATCCAGAACACCACGCGCGGCAAGCGCGAGAAGATCGGCCGCATGGTCGAGATGTTCGCGAAGGAGCCGAATCCGATCGAGGAGGCCCGCGCCGGTGACATCATCGCGCTGGTCTCGCTGGCCGACACGGAAACCGGCGACACGCTGTGCGATGCGGCGAGTCCCGTCGTGCTCGAGCGCATGCGCTTCCCGGACCCGGTCATCAGCGTTTCGGTCAAGCCGAAGACCAAAGCCGAGCAGGAGAAGTTCAGCAACGCGCTCGGCAAGATGGTGCGCGCCGATCCGTCGCTGCACCTCGAGACCGATCGCGAAACGGGCCAGACGATCCTGCGCGGCATGGGCGAGCTGCACCTCGAGGTGACCCTCGACCGCATGCGCACCGAGTTCGGCGTCGAAGGCATCATGGGCGAGCCCCAGGTTGCCTACCGCGAGACCTTCACGAAGAAGATCAACGAGCAGTACATTCACAAGAAGCAGACCGGCGGTTCGGGCCAGTTCGCCGAAGTGTGGATCACATTCGAGCCGCTCGAGCGCAGCACCGGGTTCGAGTTCGTCGACGAGACCGTCGGCGGCTCAGTGCCGAAGGAATTCGTGCCGGCGGTCGAGAAGGGATTGAAGATGCAGAAGGAGGAGGGTGTACTTGCCAAGTATCCCACCGTCGACTTCCGCGCGACCCTGACGGACGGCAGCTACCACGACGTCGACTCGAACGCCCTGACGTTCGAAATCGCCGCCAAGGCCTGCTTCCGCGAAGCGATCCGCAAGGCCGGCCCCGTGCTCCTCGAGCCCGTCATGAAGGTCGAGACCGTCACTCCGGGAGACTATCTCGGCGACGTGATCGGCGACATGAACCGCCGCCGCGGCTCGATCCTCGACCAGCTGGAGCGGGGCGCGAACATCGCCGTCGTTGCACACGTGCCGCTCTCGGAGATGTTCGGCTACATCGGTCACCTGCGCGGCATGACCAGCGGTCGTGCGTCCTACACGATGGAGTTCTCGCACTACGATCCCGTGCCGCGCAACGTGGCCGACGAAGTGATCGCCGAGAAGGCCAAGGCCGCCGCAGCCGGCTGAGCGGGGCAGCCTGTGAGGTCCGCAGGCGGGGCTAGTTCCCCGCCACGGGCCGCACCGGCAATCCCAGGAAGCTGGCCTCGTTTCCGGCGCGGTAGACGCGGATCGTTGCCTTGCGGTAGTCCGCCGGCTTCGCCAGAAAAATGTTGTCGACGAAGGTCTGCGGGTTCCGGTCGTAGAGCGGGAACCAGCTCGATTGCACCTGCACCATCAGCCGATGCCCGGGCAGGAACACATGATTGGCCGGTGGCAGCTCGAACCGATAGGTCAGAGGGACGTTCGGGCGCAGCGCCTGCGGCGACGACAGGCTTTCCCGGTAACGCCCGCGGAAGATGTCCATCGCGACGGGTAGCTGGTAGCCACCGAGCTCGCGCTGCAGCGGGTATTCGTCCGGGTAGACGTCGATGAGCTTGACGACGAAGTCGCCGTCCGTGCCGCTGGTCGAGGCTACGAGATTCACGAGCGGCTGGCCGCTGATCTTCAGGGGCGAGCGCAGCACGTCGGACGTATAGCTCAGCACGTCGGTGCGCCCCGAGGCCTCGCGCTGGTCGTCGACCAGCCACTCCTGCCAGGTCAGGCCGTTGGAATAGCCGACCGGCTGGATCGGGCGGGCGCGGAACGGCACCGGCTTCGCCGGATCCGACTGGTATTCGTCAAAGGCGGCAGCGTCCTTGCCCGGCGCCTCGAATCCGAGCCGGTTGCCGGCCAGCAGGTACAGCCGCGACAGCGCCGGCGTGCAGCTGCCCGTGCAGCCCTCGGGCCAGCCCTGCAGGCGCCGCCAGCGGTTCGTGCCGCTCTCGTAAGCGGTGACCGGTGCGATGTCGGCAGGCGGCGCGGCATCCTGCAGATAATGCGCGAGGAACGGCTTCAGGATGTTCTGACGGAAATACAGCGCCGAGTCGGCGCCAAAGCGGATGCGCCCGAGTGCGGAACCGTCATCGATCTGCTGGCCGTGATACCAGGGGCCGAGCACCAGGAACACCTTGTCGCCATCCCGGTCGATGGGCCTGATCGCCTTGTACACCGCGACGGGGCCGTAGATGTCCTCCGCGTCCCACAGTCCATGCACCAGCAGCGTCGGCACCTTGAGCGGTTGCGCGGCGAGCAGCCGGTCCATGGCCTGATCCTGCCAGAAGGAATCGTAGGCAGGGTGCTGCACGAGCTTTGCGTAGAAGCCAAGCTGGTCCATGCCGTGCTGGCGGGCAACCTCGCCCGCACTGCCGGCGGTCATGAACAGGTCGTAGTCGTCGTGGAAACTCGACCACCACTTCTCGTCGTTGTCGCGGGTCGATTCCTGCTCATAGATATAGGACAGGTTCTGCAGGCGAAAAGCCCCGTTGTGAAACCAGTCATCGCCGCGCCAGCCGTCCACCATCGGATTCATCGGCACGGCGACCTTCAGCGCCGGATGCGGGTTGATCAGCGGCGTCAGCGAGGTGAAGCCGTCGTAGGAAATGCCGAGGATCCCGACCCGGCCGTTGGATTCGGGGACATTCCTGACCAGCCACTCGATCGTGTCCCAGGTGTCGGTGGAGTGGTCGACCGCGGTCGGGTTCAGGGGTCCGCGCATCGGGCGGTTCATCACATAGTCTCCCTCCGACTGGTGCTTGCCGCGCACATCCTGGATCACGCGGATATAGCCTTCCTCGGCCACCAGGTCTGCCGGGTTGTCGTAACCCTGCAGCAGCGAGGCGAGATGCCCGCTCGGATGGTTGTTCGTCAGGTCGTCCGCCTTGTATGGCGTGCGCGTGAGCAATATCGCCCGCGAATGTGCGCCCTTCGGCACCAGGATCACCGTGTGCAGGTGCACGCCGTCGCGCATCGGAACTTCCGCGATGCGTCGCTCGTAATCGAAGCTCTGCTGGTTGACGGTGAACGCGGCCGGCATCTCGCCCGGCAGCTCCGTGGACGGTGCAGCGGCGGCGACGGCCACGGCGGCGGCCATGGCGGCGAGGGCCCCCGCGAGCAGGCAGGCGGCGCGCGCGGCAGGATTGCGGTCAGTCATGCATCATCTCCATGTAATGTCCTTCTCCGCCCGCGAAGGTATCATGGCGGGGTGAAGACCTTCCTGCTTGCGTTCGGCGCCCTGTTTTCGATCGTCAACCCGCTCTCCAGTGCGTTCATCTTCTTTGGCGCGACCCGCGAGCTCGAGGGGCGGGTGCGCCGCCATGTCGCGCGCTGGGTCGCGATCTATGCGTTTTTCATCGTCACGATATCGCTGTACGTCGGCGCCTACGTGCTGGAATTCTTCGGCATCTCGATCCCCGTGCTGCGTGTCTCGGGCGGCATCCTGATCGCGATGTCCGGCTGGCACATGCTGAATGCGCCTGATGTCAGCGAGCGCCAGCGAACGGAGACGCCGAATCCGCGCTCGATCGACATCCCGCCGAGCCGCCTCGCGTTCTACCCCCTGACGATGCCGCTGACGACGGGGCCGGGAACGATCTCGGTGGCCATCTCGCTGGGGGCGCGCCGCCCGAGCGGTTTTCACGCGCCGCTGCTGGCGTTCGGCATCCAGACCGTGTCGGCGGTGCTGCTGCTCGCGCTGCTGATCTACCTGCTGTACCGGCATTCGGCTCGCCTGGCGCGGCTGCTCGGGGCAACCGGCACCACGATCGTCGTGCGCCTGTCGGCCTTCCTGCTGTTCTGCATCGGTATACAGATCTTCTGGAATGGCGCTGCCGAGCTGCTGGCGGGCCTGCCGCTCGGCGGTGCCGAAGAGAATTGAGCTAAACTGGCTTCCCTGGCCCACCGATTTCCCGCGGGAGAATGAACCATGAGTCTGTTTGGAAAACCTGGCGACCTGGAGCGGCAGTTCATCGCGCGGCCCGACGAGGCCAAGGGCGATATCGTCTTCAAGTGGCCCGACATGACCATCCGCAAGCTGACCCAGGTGACGGTCCAGCCGGATGAGACGGCACTGTTCATCAAGGAAGGCAAGGTCGCGGGAACGCTGCCGGGCGGGCGCTCGACGCTGGACGGGGCGCTGATCCCGTTCCTCGGCGACATCGTCGACTGGGCGAGCGGCGGCAACATGTATCGCGCCGAGCTGTACTTCGTCGGCACGCGCGAGTTCGTCAGCCTGCCGTTCGGCGGCCCGGTCGACAACATCGAGGACCCGGAAACCGGCCTCGCGGTGGGGCTGCGGGTCTTCGGCGAATATGCACTCGTGGTCAGCGACCCGGGCGCGCTGATCCTGAAGCTGGTCGGAACGCGCCAGGCCTCGAACGACCTGATTACCGACTGGGCCCGCGAGCAGATCCTGAAGGCTCTGCGCACCAGCGTCGTGAAGAAGCTCACTGCCGAGAAATGGCCGGTTCTTGGCCTCGCGGGCCGTACGGCGGACATCGAGGCGTCGCTGCTGACGGATGTGCAGGAACCGCTCGCGCCCTACGGGCTCAGGATCACGCGCCTCGGCAACGTGACGATCAGCCTGAAGCCCGAGGATGAGGCGACACTGAAGGGACTGCGCAAGGACACGGCGTACACACGGCTGGCCGGCGGCTTCCGCGAGTATGGCGTCGGCGCTGCCCTCAAGGGTTTTGGCGAGGGCGCGGCGCAGGGCGGCGGCAACGGCGGCGTTGCGGCACTCGGGGTCGGCATGGGCCTCGGCGGCATCGTTGCGGGGCTCGGCACCATCAGCCCGGGTGCCGGCACCCCGGGCGCAGCGCCGGGGGCGGCGCCGGCAGGACCCGGCCCGGGAGGCGCGCCCGGCATCGCCTGCGGCGAGTGCCATGCCACGAACCCGCCCGGGGCGAAATTCTGCGCAAGCTGCGGCAAGCCGCTCAGCTCCCCGCAGCCGGCTCATTGCACCCAGTGCGGTACGGCGGTTGCGCCGAATGCGAAGTTCTGCGGCAACTGCGGGGCCGCGCTGACCTGATGCGCCGTGAGCCCGCGATCCGTCTCTGCCAGGCGCTGGTTCTGGCCTGCGCGGCCGGCGACCTGTACGCGCGCGGCGGCGGTGGTGGCCACGGGGGCGCCGGCGGCGGCTTTTCGGGCGGTGGGGGCCACGGCGGCGGCTTTGGCGGTGGGCTGATCGGCGGCGGGGGCGGCGGCGGGCTGTTCGCGCTGCTGATCGTCGGGCTCATTATCTGGTGGCTCTTTTTCCGCAACCGTGGCGGTTCCTCGGGCGGTGATATCGCCGGCGGTGCGCTCGGCGCGGCAATCGGCACGATCATCGCGCCGTCCGCCGTTCCAGGCGGGCCCAGTGCTGTCGCGCAGGCGCGGCTGCCGCTGCCGCCCGCCGTCCAGGCGATCGCGGCCGCGGACCCCGGCTTCGAAATGGAGACCTTCCTGCAGCGCGCTGAAATGACCTTTTTCCTGGTCAAGCGCGGTCTGCAGAACAACGATCCGGCCGCCGTGCGGCCCTACCTCAGCGATCCGGTATTCGCCGAGGTAGCGCGGGCGATCGCGCAGATGCAGGCGCAGCACCGGCATACGCTGCTCGAGAGCCTGAATGTGCGCGCGCTGCACCTGGTCGATGCCGCCTGCGGCCCCGCCGGACAGTCGATCGTCGTGCATTTCGACCTCGTCTACCGCGCCAGGACGCTGGACGATGCAAAGCACGTGCTGGCCGACGAAGGGGCGGACCGGCGCCATGGCGAGCGCTGGACCTTCGTACGCGCCGCCGGGGCGCTTACGCCGCAGAGCGGGGATGTGACGGCCGCGCTCTGCCCGGCCTGCGGCGCCGAGCTCAAGCTGAGCCTCGACGGCACCTGCACCCACTGCCGCGCCAGCGTCACCAACGGCTCCGTCGACTGGGTCGTCGGCAACGTCGAGGCGGCACAGTTCGAGGGCTACCGCAGCGACTCGCTGTATGCGATTGCGCCGGCGACGTTCATGGACGGCATCGCGAACCTGCATGCCGCGGATCCGGCCTTCGACCTGGCGGCGTTCCGCACCCGGGTCGCGACCGCGTTCCTCGCGCTGCAGGACGCCTGGTGCCGCCAGGACCTCGACAAGGGCAGGGCATTCATGAGTCCCGGCGCCTACTTCGCATGGCGTGCACAGCTCGAGACGATGGCCGCGGAGGGCAGGCGCAATGTCATGGAGTCCCTGCAGGTCAGCGACGTGAGCCTGACCCGGGTCGTGCATGGGCGTGTGTACGATGACCTGACGGTACGCATCACGGCGGCCTGTGCGGACTTCGAGGTCGACGCTGCGGGACACATCGTGTTCGGCGATCGTACCGTGCGGCCGTTCCAGGAGGAGTGGACCTTCCAGCGCTCGGTGGGCGTCGCGACGGCGAACAAGCCGGGAACGCTGGAGAATACCTGCCCGAACTGCGGTGCGCCGATCGCCCTGACACAGATCGGACAATGCCGTTACTGCAAGGCTGCGGTGACCAGCGGCAGGTTCGACTGGGTGCTGTCGCACATCGAACAGGAAGACGCGGTGCAGGGTGGCGGTGACGGCGGCGGGGGCGATGCGGGCGCCCGGCTCGCCGCCCAGGTTGGCGGCGCGATCGTCGGCGGCCTGCTCGCGAATCTGCTGTCGGGCAGTTCCTCGTCCGACTCCGACAATTCCTGGTAAGGGCAGCCGCGAGCAGCGATGTTCAACAGATTCGAAAAACTCGTCGCGCCGTTTCCCGACGCCCCGCCGGCGCAGCTGCCGCGGGGCTTCTTCGCGTTCATCTGGGCGTGCACGCGCGGCATGCGGCCCTGGATCGGCGCGATGACACTGTTCACGGCGATGATCGGCGCATTCGAGGCCTACCTGTTCAGCATGCTCGGCCACGTCGTCGACTGGCTCGCCACGGTCAGGCCCGATCGCCTGTGGAGCGAACAGCGCAACCACCTGTTGCTGCTGGCCGCGATCCTGATGGGCAGCACGCTGCTGGTGGCCCTCAACAGCGTTCTGAAGCGCCAGACGCTCGCCGGCAACTTCGCGATGCGCCTGCGCTGGGATTTCCATCGCAGCATGCTGGCGCAGAGCCTGGGGTTCTACCAGGACGAGTTCGCAGGGCGTATTGCCACCAAGGTCATGCAGACCGCGCTGGCGGTGCGCGACACCTGGTTCATCCTGGCCGATATCCTCGTCTACGTCGTGATCTACTTCGTCACGATCATGCTCGTCGTCGGCAGCTTCGACCTGTGGCTGCTGGTGCCGATGCTCGGCTGGATGGCCCTGTACGGCGCGTCGGTCTGGTATTTCGTGCCGCGCCTCGCGCGTGTCGGTCAGGCGCAGGCCGATGCGCGCTCGGTGATGACGGGGCGGATCACCGACGCGTATACCAACGTCGCCACCGTGAAGCTGTTTTCGCACACGCAGCGCGAGGCCGGATTCGCGCGCAGTGCGATGACCGAGTTCCTCGGGACGGTGTTCACGCAGATGCGGCTGGTCAGCGCGTTCGAGGTGGTCAACCACCTGCTCAGCATGCTGCTGATCGTCGCGACCGCGGGGGTCGCGCTGTGGCTGTGGACGCGTGGCCAGCTGGGCGTCGGTGCGGTCGCGGCAGCGACGGCGATGGCGCTGCGCCTGAATGGCATCTCGCACTGGGTCATGTGGGAAGTTGCATCGCTGTTCGAGCAGATCGGCACCGTCCAGGACGGCATCAATACGCTGTCGAGGCGGCGCACCGTGCTCGACCTGCCGGATGCCGCAGCGCTTAGGGTGACGCGCGGCGAGGTCCGCTTCGAGCACGTGAACTTCTCCTACGGCGCTGCCGCCTCCGACGCCAACCGCCCCGTGATCGACAACCTGAACCTGGTGATCCGCCCGGGCGAGAAAATCGGGCTGGTCGGCCGCTCGGGCGCCGGCAAGAGCACGATCGTAAACCTGCTGCTGCGCTTCTATGACGTGGCTTCCGGCCGCATCCTGATCGACGGGCAGGATATCGCGCAGGCGACCCAGGACAGTCTGAGGGCCCAGATAGGCATGGTGACGCAGGATACGTCGCTGTTGCATCGCTCGGTCAGCGACAACATCCTGTACGGGCGCCCCGACGCCAGCGAAGCGGACATGATCGCGGCGGCACGGCGCGCCGAGGCGGACGAGTTCATTGCGACCCTGACGGACCCTGCGGGCCGCAGCGGCTACCGGGCGCACGTCGGCGAGCGCGGCGTCAAGCTCTCCGGCGGACAGCGCCAGAGGATCGCGATCGCGCGCGTGATGCTGAAGGATGCGCCGATCCTGCTGCTCGACGAGGCGACGAGTGCGCTCGACTCCGAGGTGGAGGCGGCCATCCAGCAGAGTCTCTACCGCCTCATGGAGGGCAAGACCGTGGTCGCGATCGCACATCGCCTGTCGACCATCGCGGCGATGGACCGTCTGGTCGTGCTCGACAAGGGCCGTATCGTCGAGGAGGGGGACCATCGCAGTCTCCTGGCGAAGGGCGGGCTGTATGCCCGGCTGTGGGCGCACCAGAGCGGCGGGTTCCTCGGCGAGGAAGCCGGCGACGACGAGGTGGCGGCGTGAATGACATGAGCGGGCTGTGGGTCACCCGACTGGCGTCAGTACGGCGGATTCTGGTGACAGGCATCTTCGTCCTGCTGGCGGCGGGCCCTGTTGCGGCCTTCGGAGCGGACAGCTACAGCGGCGGCGTCCTGACGATGCCGTCGCTGTCGATCGGCAGCCTGACCCTGACGGACGTCGTGGTCGAGGTCGGCAGCATCGTCAGCGGTCCCGGTGGATCGACGGCTGCCGGCACCACAGATGACTATGATCCGGCTTCCGGATATCTGTCGGTCGCGACAGTGGTCGTGGGGACGAACACCTATTACAACATCGTCTGCACGGTGAAGCAGCTGGTCTCCATCGGCGGCGTCAGCGGCGCCGACAGTCACACGGGGGCAGACCTGTCGATACCCAGGGTCCGGCTGGGCGGAACGGTCTACACGAACATCGTCATTACCGTCGGCGCCATCGTCAGTGTCGGCGGCGGCCTGCCGACAGCCGCGTGGGACAGCTATGATCCGTCCACGGGACACCTGACCATCGCGGCAATCGACTATGGCGGCAGGGTCTATACCAATGCAGTCGTCACGGTGGGGAAGATTGTCTCCGGTGGCGCCACCGGTTATGTCGGTTACGCCTACGCGGCGAGCGCTGCGCAGGTCGCGCAGTACCGGGTAGGGCTGAACGGACAGCTGTCGGCGCTGACGCCGGCCACCGTCGGCATCAGCGACGGTGGTGTGCAGGCCATTGCGGTTGATTCCACGAGCCGCTTTGCCTACGTGACCGACAGCAATTCCGGCGCGATCTACCAGTATCGCATCGGTGCGGACGGTGCGCTGGTGTCGCTGAATCCCGCCTTCGTCAAGCCTGCGTTTACGCCGGGCCTGCTCGTTGCCAACCCACAGGGCCCGTACCTGTATGCGGCCGCGGGCGCAGCGGGGATCTATCAGTACGACATCGGGCCCGACGGCTCGCTCTCGCCGATGAGCAACCCGCTCGCTACCGGGGATACGGTCGAGTATTCACTGGGCGTCAATCCGGACGGAACCTACCTGCTGGTATCGGCCAGCACCGTAGGTGTCGGGGTCCTGTCGGTTCACCCGATCGGTGCGGGCGGCCGCGTCCTGTCCAGCACGCTGTACCCGACCGGATTCCAGGGAATCGCGGCGGTTGCCGATACCGCGGCCAGTCAGATCTATCAGGTCACGGACAACGGCATCCTGCAGTTCTCCGGCGACGGCCGCGGCGATTTCAGCCCGGGGGTCGGGGCGTCGACGCCGGGCAATGCTTCGCTGTCCGGGGCCGTCATTGATCCGTCGGGCAGATATTTCTATGTGAGCGGAACCATGATCTCGCAGTTCACGATCGGCAGCGATGGAACACTGCAGGCCGTCTCGCCGGCCACGGTGGCGGCCGGGACCGGCGCGACGGGCATTGCCTGCGATCCTGCCGGCCGCTTTGTCTACGTCACGACCCAGGGCGGCGGCGTGCTGCAGTTTGCGATCGGGGCCGGGGGCGCACTCGAGCCGCTGAATCCGGCGAGCGCAACGGGTTCTGCGCCGGCGGTGTCGCTGGTTGTCGTGCCCCTGGCGGCAAGCGCTGTTCCCTGACTGCCAGGCCGCCGCGCGTTTACTGCACAGGGTTCCCCGGGCGGTAACGGCTCGCCGCATGCGCGAGCACATCCTCGCGGGTCAGCCACGCATCGCGGAACCTGCCTTCCGTATACAGCTGCGCCTGGTCGGTGAAATGGGGCGAGGCCGGATCGCCACTCTCGCCACCGCAGATCAGCACTTTGGCATGCACCGTGGGCCCGAACTCGATCGCCGCGATGAAGCTGTTGCCTGAGACGCCATAGATCCTGCGGTTGCGGCGCGGCTTGGTGGGTTCGAAGGCTGCGAGCGCACCCCACTGCGAGGAGGTCATAGCGACGGGCAAACTGGGCTTGTCGTCGTCGAATGCCGCCACGATGCGGTCATCGAGCCGCTGATAACGGTTGATCTCGCCCCAGGGCGTGCGCCACTGCCCGAAATTTTTCTGCAGCGTCTGCAGCGCCTCGTCCAGCGCGGCGAGCCGCTGTACGTCGGTCACGTTGTCGATCAGGTACGAGAACACCGGTTCTTCATAAATATTGAGCGCGGCATCCGAGTTGAGCCGGATCATGGCCTCACCCCAGAAGATCGCGACCGACGTGGCGACCGAGCCTGTGCCGGTGCGCCGGTCCCAGGCGCGCAACAGTTCGATGGCCGCGCTCAGGCGGGTCCGCCGCTCGTCGTCCGCCGGCAGGCGGTCAAAGGCCTCGATCAGCGGTGGCAAAAGCACGTCGAACGCAGGCAGACGGGTGTCGTAGCCCGCGGCGATCAGGCTGTCCAGCGTGACGTCGTGGATGTCGTGCAGCACCGCCACGGCATGTACGCCGCGCGCATTTTCGGCGGTGCGCCACATGTAGCGCGGGTAGTCCGCGCGCTGCGGACTGTCCGCGCCGGCCACCGAGAACGGCCAGTTGTTGGTGTTCTGCAGCCAGCCGCTCTTCGGATTGACGACTGAGATGAGCTCGTCAAGCGCGTGCGGTCCGCGCCACTCGGTGGCCGGATCGCTGCCGTCGACGGGATGCGTGAAGTCGAAACGCGGGTCGCGCCGCGGGACGAAGTTGCCATGAAAGTAGGCGATCGTGCCGTCGCGGTCCGCATAGACCGTGTTGTTCGAGGTGTCGGTGCGCAGCTCCTGGGTTTTGCGGAACCCGGCGAAGTTGCGCGTCCTGGTGCGCAGGTAGGACTGTTGCAGTGCCGGGACCGGCGCCTGCAGGATGCGCATCGCGATCCACTTGCCGTGTTCCTCGCGCACGATCGGGCCGTGATGGCTATGGAACACCGTGAAGTCGCGCGTCAGCAGCTGGTCTCCCGACCGGTAGCGGATCCCGACGTGGCTGACGCCGAAGCGGCGCAGGCCCTTGCCGTACCGGTACCAGGGCCCGTCGGATTTCTGTACGACCGTCTCGGCATATTCGTCGATCGCATCGCCGCCATACGACGTGTGCATCCAGCCGTTGTAGCGGTTGAATCCCTGGTAGACGAAGAACTGGCCCCAGGTCACCGCGCCATAGACGTCGAGTCCTTCGTCGCTGACCATCTGCAGCTCGGAGCGGAAGTAGAACGAGGTATGCGGGTTGATCCATAGCAGCGCGTGGCCGGATGCGCTGCGCGAGGGGGCGATCGCAAAACCGTTCGAGCCGCCGCGTGCCGGTGCAGCGGCGGGAGGCAGTGACGCGGCCGGGCGTTTGCCGTAGAACGCCTCGAGCCAGTCGAGCCTCGCGTCCTCGATGTCGCCGCCGATGCTGCCCTCGGTGAAGGCGAGGGTCATCCACGGTTCGTAGTGCGCGATGACCTGCGGATGCACGGCCGGATGCGCGGCGAGGTAACAGTTCAGGCCGTCCGCCCACGCGTCCATCAGGGACTTCAGCCACGGCGGGCTGCCGGCGTAGAGCTGCTTCAGGTCCAGATGATCGATGAACAGGTGTTGGCGCAGGTCCGACCAGATCGCCGCCTCGCCCTCGGCCTCGGCCAGACGTCCCAGATTGGTGAGGTAGTTGTGTTCGATGCGGCTGAAGTCGTCTTCCGCCTGGGCATAGATCATGCCGAACACGGCATCCGCGTCGGTCCGTCCGTAGACGTGCGCGATCCCCCAGGTATCGCGGATGATCTCGGCGCGGCCGCCATGGGCCTCGCAGCGTGCAGTGACGGTGTCAGCGGCGCGTACGCCAGGCAGCGCTGCCAGTGTGAGCAGCAGCGCGGCGACGGTTCTTTTCATGATGGCATCCCCTTTCCCGGACGCCAATCATAGACCACTCAGCTGCCGCTGTTGACCAGGATCAGCGGCTGGCGGGCCTGCGCCGTCTTCACGGCGGTTGCGGCCGGCGCGACGGGCGCCGGCGGCGGCTCAGCAACCGGCGCGGCCTGCGGGGCAGAGGCGTCGGCCGTCTGCGGGCGCACGAGTTCCGGGTAGTACTGCAGCATGGGCGCGCCGTACAGCGGCTTGTTCGAACCCTGGTGGCAAGTCGCGCAATAGATCTTCGGTACATCCCCGTTGGGCCCGAGTCGATCCGGCGGCAGGGTGCCCTTGAGGGTCAGCTCAACGCTGTTGTTGAGGTCCCGTACCATGCGGATCCCGTACCAGGCGGTCACACGCTGCGGCGTACTCAGTTCCCAGGCTGCGAATGCGCGCGTGTTATGGCAGAAATCGCAATTGACGCCCAGCGATTCGGACATGACCATCATCAGCGAGTAGGTGTCCCGGGCGTGCCAGATGGAGTTGCGGTTCGTGCCGGCCAGCGCCTGCGTGCCGATCATGCGGACCGGATTGTCATGTAGCAGGTAATCGGTCAGTGCGTCGTTCGGCAGTGCACTGGCACCCGCGGCGGGTGTCGGCAGTCGCGTCGCCGACTTCTCCAGCGTCAGGCCGGATCGATTGATCGGCGTGGACGACCACCACAGCTTCTGCGGCACCTGGTTGCCACGATGGCAGGTGTAGCAGGTCACGCCGGTCTTGCCGACATGCTGGGTCCAGTCCGTATTGATGTGCCGGACCATCTTCAACATCTGCCGTGCGACGCGCTTGGTGTATTTCTCGTCGCTGTTGTAGACCGGCGCCGCGTGACACAGGTTGCAGCCGACCTGCGGAGCCACCCAGGCCTTGATCGACAGCATCAGACGGGCGAATTGCGACTTGCTGAGGTCCCCGACGACCTGGACGTTCTCGAAAGTTTCGGATGCCCGCGGACCTTCTGTCTTCGCAGGTCCCAGCGGCTTGGGATAGACGTTGATCTTGTCGAGGGCTTCGAGGGTACTCTCACGATAGAGCAGGTTCAGTCCCGTGCCGCGATAGCCTCGCTGCACCACTTCGGTGCGATGATATCCGGCGAGAAGCGTGAAGACCGCTACAGCACCAATCAGCAGCGCGGCGAAGAATATCCTGACCGGATTCATCGTTTATTCCCCAGCGCCCCGTAATATTTTTAGATCGGGGCTCAGCCCAAAAAAACTTCTGAAACCGATATTACTCCGGCCCCGATCTAAATCAATGCATGTTTTGCGCTAGGTGCCAGCCTTCTTCGCGCCGGCGGAATTCTTGTCGGTCCAACCCTGGCAGTAACAGTGGCTGCACACATCACCTTCGAGCAATGCGCAGTCGCCGGAGTCCTTGCCGTAATCTCCCGTAGGCTTCGCCGTGAAGTTGATGCAGCCCGGACAGGACTTGCCATCTTCGCCCGGCGTCTCCTGGAAGTAGAAGTCCTCTTTGGCGGCCTTCGCCTTTTTCGCGAAGGCGGGAGTAACACCCACAACAACCACGGCGATCCCTGCAAGCATCCGGCCGCCTCTTGCGAGGGCCGTGCGGCGTGTGATTGTCGGCAAACTATCGATACTCATTGCAGTCATCTCCTGATAAAAAAACCTGGGTCCTTGAAGCGGTGATCGGCGTGACGGGTTCCCGTCGGCTGAGTATGGCAGGTCGGGCGGTCCATGCCGCCGACGTCGGCGACGCAGCAGGCAGGCAGCGCAACGCCACCGCGGGGATTCAGAAACCCGGCGGCGATCGATGGCGCACCGAGGCGCATCCTACGCATGCAAATTCCCCCATCTGTTGTCAGCCCGTCGGCACCGTCCTGGCGGCAGGCATCCGCATTCTTTGTTATCTGCAGCGATGCCTGTCGTTTTCGCACGGTCGTTCGACCGATTCCATACTCAACGGAGCCAGCCCCGATAGTAAAACGAGTATTTCTTCGCGCATACATTACAATCCCTTATGTCCTCGGGGGTGGAGGGGCCGGATGAGAACTGCATCTCTACGTCAATTGCGCGCCTTTGCGGCGGTTGCGAAGCACCAGAGCTTTGCGCGTGCCGCGGCTGAACTGCACCTGACTCCCTCGGCGGTGTCCCTGCAGATCAAGGAGCTCGAACAGGCGGTGGGCCTGCCGCTGTTCGGGCGTAGCGGACGCGCCACATCGCTGACACCCGCCGGTGAGCTGCTGCTGGGGGATGTCAACCGCGCACTGGCGGCGCTCAAGGATGCCGACGACACGCTGACCCGGCTGCGGGGGTCCGAGACCGGTGTGGTGTCACTTGCGGTCGTCAGCAATGCGAACTATTTCATGCCCTGGCTGCTGGCGCGTTTCCAGGCGGACCATCCCGGCGTGGAGCTGCGATTGCTGGTCGGCAATCGCGCCCAGGTTGTGCGCAAGCTGGCCTCCGGCGATGCCGAGATCGCCATCATGGGGGAGCCGCCCACCGACTTCGATACGGAGTCCGAGACGCTCGCTCCGCAGCCCCTCGGGCTGCTCGCGCCACGCCGCGACCCGCTGGTCGGCTGTGCCGCCATTCCCGCGTCGGCACTGACCGGGCGGGATTTCGTCGTGCGCGAGAGCGGATCCGGGACGCGCGCCGCAATGGACGATTTCTTTCGCAGGTCGGGCATTACGCCGCGCAGGATCCTCGAACTGGCCAGTAACGACACCATCAAGCAGTCGGTGATCGCCGGACTCGGCCTCGGGTTCATTTCGTTCCATACTGCAGGCGCGGAACTGGCGCGCGGCGAACTCGTCGCACTCGACGTAGTCGGGCTGCCACTGCTGCGGCGCTGGAATGTCGTGCACGCGCGCAATCGCCCGCTCGGCGAGGCGGCGGGTGTGCTGCGTGCCTTTATTGTCGAGTCGGGAGCGGACCTGATCGCGCGGCTGTTCGAGGGCATCGACGAGGGTCCGTCGAGCGCGGTGACCGCGGCGCTGGACCTGGAGTAGCGTCATGCCCCTGCTGCGTTACACTCGCGGCATGATTGACCTGCGCAGCGATACGGTCACGCGACCGACGGCCGGAATGCGCGCCGCCATGGCGGAGGCGCCACTCGGCGATGACGTCTACGGCGACGATCCGACCGTCAACCGGCTGCAGGCCCAGATCGCGGCGCGTTTCGGCTTCGAGGCAGCGCTGTTCTTCCCGAGCGGCACGCAAAGCAACCTCGCGGCGCTGATGTCACACTGCGGGCGGGGCGATGAGTATCTGGTCGGCCAGGAGGCCCACGCCTACCGGTTCGAACAGGGCGGGGCGGCCGTCCTCGGCAGTATCCAGCCGCAGCCGCTCGAGAACGAGCCTGACGGCACGATCGCGCTGGAGCGGATCGAGCGCGCGATCAAGCCGCAGGACGTGCATTTTGCGACGACGCGACTGCTGGCCCTGGAAAACACAATGGGCGGCCGGGTCCTGCCGCCGCGATATCTGGCCGAGGCGACTGCGCTGGCTCACCGCCGCGGGCTGCAGACCCACCTTGACGGCGCAAGACTGTTCAATGCGATCGTGGCGCAGGGCGGTGACGAGCGCAGTGCCGTGCAGGGTTTTGATTCCGTGTCGGTCTGCCTCTCCAAGGGACTGGGCGCCCCGGCGGGCTCGGTGCTGCTCGGCTCTGCCGGGCTGATCGGGTCAGCCCTGCGCTGGCGCAAGGCGCTCGGCGGCGGCATGCGCCAGTCCGGCATACTCGCGGCCGCGGGGTTGTATGCGCTCGAGCATCATGTCGTGCGCCTCGCCGAGGATCACGCCAACGCACAGGCACTGGCGCAGGGTCTTGCCGGCCTCGGGCTGGCTGTCGAGGCGACGCCGACCAACATGATCTACGTGACCGTTCCGCAGCATGGCCTGGACGCGCTGCGCGCGCAGTTCGCGGCGCGCGGGATACTCGCGTCCACGGCGCAGCGGATGCGGCTGGTCACGCACCTCGACCTGTCCCGCCAGGATGTCGATCAGACCGTCGATGCCTTTGCCGACGTCTTCCGGCGTGCCGCCTGAGTCCTGAGGTCCACCGCGACGATGCTATGATGGCGACATGAACTCAGGCATGAAAAAGACCACCGGAGGATTGAAGCGCAAGCCCTTCCTGACCCCGGTCTGGCTTGCCGGGATCGCGGCGGCGATCGTACTGTCGTTTGCATCCTGGCTGTGGGGCACGGCCGATTCGACCACCGTGATCGTCATCCGCCATGCAGAGAAGCAACTCGGCGGAACTCAGGATCCGCCGCTGTCCGCGGCCGGCGAGGTCCGCGCGGCGCAGCTGGTGCGGATGTTCGGCGATCGGGCAGCCCCGGGCCATGTGACCGCGATCTACATCTCGCCGCTGACGCGCAGCCGGATGACCGCCGCACCGCTCGCCGCAGCGCTCGGCATCCAGCCGGTGGAGATGCCGGCCGATGACCCGAAGGCGCTCGTGCGACGCGTGCTCAAGGAACATCCCGGCGGCCGGGTCCTGATCGTCGGCCATGCCGATACGGTGCCGCAGATCGTTGCGCTGCTGTCGGGCAAGCCCCCAGGGCCGGAACTTGCGGCGGATGACTACGGCACGATGTTCGTCGTCACCGTACCGCGAATCGGCAAGGCAAATGTGCTGCGTTTGAGCTATTAGCGTCACCAGCCCTTTGGTTTCCCGAACTTTGCTGCTAGTATGCTTGGCCCTTTACGGGGGAGTAGCTCAGTTGGGAGAGCGTCGCGTTCGCAATGCGAAGGTCGAGGGTTCGATCCCCTTCTCCTCCACCAACACCTGACCAGGATCGGGGCCCTGCCGGGCTCCGATCCTTCCCTGGCAAGCCCCGGTAGCTCAGTGGATAGAGCGAATGCCTCCTAAGCGTTAGGCCGCAGGTTCGATTCCTGCCCGGGGCACCACTTTTCCGACCCCCACGGTCGTCGTTTCAGTAATACACTCAGCGCTGGTCATGGGATCCGGTGGAGTTGCGCGTGCAGTCTGCGAGCTACGATGCGATTGTGGTGGGCTCCGGCATCTCGGGCGGCTGGGCGGCGAAGGAACTGACCGAAAAGGGGCTGCGCGTGCTGCTGCTGGAGCGTGGCCGCAACGTCGAGCACATCAGCGACTACGTCAATGCGACCAAGGGTCCCTGGGAATACCTGCATCGGGGCGGCCGCACGGTCGCGATGGAGGAGGCCTACCAGGTCCTGCGGCGCGACGTGCTCAATGAAAAGAACCTCGCCTTCTGGGTCAATGAAAAGGAGTCACCCTATACCGAGGTGAAGCGCTTCGACTGGTACCGCGGCTACCAGGTGGGCGGCCGCTCTTTAATTTGGGGACGGCAGAGTTACCGCTGGAGCGACTTCGACTTTGAGGCCAACGCCAGGGAGGGCATTGCCGTCGACTGGCCGATCCGCTACCAGGATCTCGCGCCCTGGTATTCCCATGTCGAGAGGCATGCGGGGATCTCCGGCTCGATCGAAGGGCTGGAACAGCTACCCGACGGGCAGTTCCAGCCCGCCATGCCGATGAACTGCGCCGAGGAACTGATGACCGGCCGGCTCAAACAGAAGTATGGCGGTACGCGCCGGATGATCATCGGGCGCACGGCCAATGCAACCGAGGCGCTTCCGGGGCGCGCACCCTGCCAGTACCGCAACGCCTGCTGGCTGGGGTGTCCGTACGGCGCCTACTTCAGTACGCAGTCCTCGACGCTGCCCGCGGCGGCGAAGACCGGCAGGCTCACGCTGAAGCCGTGGTCGATCGTGACCGAGGTGCTGCTCGACAGGACGAAAAAACGCGCGAGCGGCGTGCGTGTGCTCGATGCCGTCACCAATCAGACCACCGACTATAAGGCCAGGGTCATTTTCCTGTGCGCCTCCACGCTCAACTCGACCTGGCTGCTGATGCGCTCGGCAACGGATATCTGGCCCGGCGGCCTCGGCAGCAGCAGCGGCGAACTCGGGCACAACCTCATGGATCACCATTTTCGTGCCGGGGCCGAAGGCAATATCGAGGGCCTGGACGACCGGTACTACTACGGCCGCCGTCCGAATGGCGTCTATATCCCGCGCTACCGCAACCTGTTCGGCGACAAGCGCGAGTACCTGCGCGGCTTTGGCTACCAGGGCAGTGCCAGCCGCCAGGGCTGGACGCGCGCAGTCAGGGAACTCGGGATCGGTGCGGCGTTCAAGGACGATGCCGCGACGCCGGGACCCTGGCGCTTCGGCGCAACGGCGTTCGGTGAGATGCTGCCGAATCACGCCAATCACATCGGGCTCGACGCGAGCCGCGGGGACAAATGGGGGCTGCCCGTACTGCAGATCGATTGCGCCACGGGCGAGAACGAGCGCCTGATGCGCAGGGACATGATCAACGACATGGCGGAGATGCTCGACCAGATCGGGGCACGGCAGGTGCAGCCCTACGACCACGGTTATTTTCCGGGGATGGGCATTCATGAGATGGGCACCGCGCGCATGGGGCGTGACCCGCGGACCTCCGTGCTGAATGCGCACAATCAGGTCTGGGATGCACCGAACGTCTTTGTCACCGATGGAGCCTGCATGACTTCCTCCGCCTGCCAGAATCCGTCGCTGACCTATATGGCGATGACGGCACGTGCCGCGGATTTCGCCGTCGGCGAGCTCAAGCGGCGTAACCTGTGAGCTCCGGCGCAACACCCATGTCGTCCGCTGCAGACCCACCGTTACAACTGAATCGTCGCGAGGCCGTACGTCGGGTGAGCCTGCTGCTGGGCGGCGCTGCGTTCGTCGGCGGCCGGCGACTGCTTGCCGCCTGTGAGGCCGCCGGCGCAGGCCTGCCGCAGGCGCTGCCGGGGGAGTTCACCGCCGGCGATATCGCGTTGCTCGATGAGATCGCCGAGACGATCCTGCCCGCCACCAGCACCCCGGGTGCCCGCGCGGCGAAGACCGGCGCCTTCATGGCGCTGATGGTCACGGACTGCTACCGTCCCCGCGAGCAGGCGGTGTTTCGCGACGGCCTGCGTGCGGTGGATGCGGCGATGCGCGGCGCGCATCAGGTCTCCTTCATCGAAGCGACGGCGGCGCAGCGCACCCTGCTGCTCACCGCGCTGGATCAGGAACAGAAGCGCAGCATGGATGCGCGCGACGAGACGAACCGGACAGAGTCGCAGGGCGCCGGTGCCGCCGAAGGACCACCCGCGCATTACTTTCGCATGATGAAGGAGCTCGCGCTGCTGGGTTTTTTCACCTCCGAGATCGGCTGCACGCAGGTGCGGCGCTACGTCGAGGCACCGGGAAGATTCGACGGCTGCGTACCCTATGCGCCCGGGGATCCGGCCTGGGCCGACCACGCCTGACCCTTAACGTGCCCAAAAACTGATCGCCAGGAGCCCGTCCCCCATGAGAGCGTTCATTTTCTGTCTTGGCAGCGCGCTGATCGCCGTGTGCGGCATCGGTACGCGGGTGGCTCTGTCGCAGGATGGCGCTGCGGCGGCGCGGCCGGAGGACACCGAGCAGTGGGAGCCGGTTCCGTCGCAGGTGTTGCCGGGGGCGGATTTCGCGGCGCCGCCCTCCGATGCCATCGTGCTGTTCGACGGCCGCAACCTGGACGAGTGGGTGATGACCAGGGATCGCTCGCCGGCGCGCTGGCGAGTCGTGGA
>Ga0302320_10007082_pt1 | contig 24754 bp, 23 predicted proteins | sample Bog_T0_3_FD_202130 | JGI IMG/M metagenome (GOLD analysis project Ga0302320, IMG submission 202130) | Peat permafrost microbial communities from Stordalen Mire near Abisko, Sweden - Bog_T0_3 | ecosystem: Environmental > Terrestrial > Soil > Wetlands > Peat | place: Sweden: Abisko, Stordalen Mire...
AAGGCATGGCCAATCTTCGTCCGCAATTACTGCAAAGACTCTTGCAGGAATGCAAAAGCGTGAAAGTGAAGAGACTCTTTTTCTGGTACGCAGACAGGCACAAGCACTCCTGGTTGAAGCATCTGGACCAGTCTGCGATCGATCTCGGCCGTGGAAAGCGTCAACTGGTTCCCGCAGGCCGCTTTGACGCTCGCTACCAGATCACGCTGCCGACGGAATTGTTTGCGACAGGAGACGATCACGATGCCCAGTGAGGTTTTTGAAGCACAAGCCGCACTGCTGGTGCGCGCGCTGCCCTACGTGGCGGCGGAGACCTGCTTTGCCCTGAAGGGTGGCACGGCAATCAATCTCTTTGTCCGAAATCTCCCCCGGCTCTCCGTGGATATCGATCTGGTTTACCTGCCCATCGACGATCGCGAAACCTCGCTTCTTGGAATCCGATCCGCGCTTGCGCGCATTGCCCAAAGCGTCCGTAAAGCTATGCCCGGCAGCATTGTCACCGAAAATGCCGCCTCTGACGGGACCAGACTCATAGTTCGTCAGCGGTCGGCGCAGATCAAGATTGAAGTCACTCCGGTCCTTCGAGGAACGGTTCATCCGGTTGATTTGAGGACTGTGCATCCAGCCGCCGAAGAGCGATTTGGGTTCGCCGAAATTCAGGTGGTTTCGTTTGCCGATCTCTATGCCGGCAAGATGGTTGCGGCACTTGATCGTCAACATCCGCGGGACTTGTTTGACGTGCAATACCTGCTTCGAAATGAAGGCATCAACGACTCTCTCTTTCAGACTTTCCTCGCCTACATCCTCAGCCACAATCGCCCGGCACACGAAGTCCTGCAACCGCGATTGAAGGATATCCAGCAGGCATTCGAGCAAGAATTCATTGGCATGACGACCGATGAGGCTTCTCTTGGCGCCCTGGTTGCTGCGCGCGAGGAACTCATTTCGGAGATCCGCTCCCGCTTGGATGAGCGCTTTACGCGGTTCCTGCTCTCGTTTCATGAATTGAAACCTGACTGGCAGCTGCTCGGATTGCCAGACGTCGCCAATCTTCCGGCAATCCGCTGGAAGCTGATGAATCTTGCATTGCTACAAGCCAAACAACCGGAGAAATACCGGGCGTTGATTCACGATCTTGGTGCGATGTTGAGGGGCACGCCAAGGTCGTAGATGTGATTCCCGGGCATAAGCCCCAAAAATATTTTCGCTGTTGTCGCGAAAACCGCTTCTGTTTTGCCACTAGTTCTATGGAATCAATTGATGCTGATCAGATGCCACACATTATGGTGGATTTTCGATTCCGCAGGAGCCGGTGGCAAATGAAAGTAGAAAGAGTCCACTTCCGCCTCGAAAACGCCTCTTCCTCTGCGAGCAGCGCAATACGTGCGCTCGACGTGGCAAAGGTTCTGTTCATGCTTGTATCGCCAGGCATTAGAACGCGTCTCAGAGCGGAACGGAGCTGGCAACGGACGCGTGCAGGTACCCCCGGGCGTCTGGGGCGAACCGGGCGAAGACCATGGAAGTGCCAAATGAGTCAGAGAACTTTATCGTTCTGATCAGCGATAATTGGAGGACGCGACCATGAGAGAAATAGTTGTTGGCGCGGGACATATGGCTGCTGCGCATTCCGTTTTGAGGCCGGCGGCTGGCTGCTACAACCCGGGTAGCCGAAGTCTCTCATCGCGGCATCCGTTCCCCTAGGTGGACAGTTCAAATCCCAGCAAACCACGTCACGGAAATAGCAACCTCTTTGGGTCCGCAACCCAACCCTTAAGCGCGGAGAGGACCTTCTCAGAAAATGCTTCTGCGAAGGGATATTCGGTGACAACATCTGCGCCGCCATCGAGAAAAACCTGAATGAGCACAGGATCCCATGATCTCAGCACAGAGATGAGGGGGATTCCTCTTATCTGAGCGCCGTGCATGAGAAGCAATTGGACGAATTCAAGTGAGCGGAGATCGACCGCAGCGCCTGACCCGTCGTTCAGAACGGATTCGCAGTCCTCGTGAGCGGCAAGCAGCTGAATCAAGCTATGGAATCCAAGGTCAATTGCCACTCGTAGGGGAGTCACTCTGAGTCCTTCCGGCACGTGAAGCGATTTGCCTGCAAGGATCCATGCCTCAACTTCATAAAGCTTCCCCGCACGGCACAGATTGACAGGAGCTGTTTCGCGTCGTCATGAGACAGAGTCATCATTGCCTACAAAATCCCGAGTTTCTGCAATTGTAATAAATCCGTTTCTGCGAGATTCGGAATTGGGACGACTGGAGGCTGGGCTTCGCACGGTTTGCAACAGAGTGAAGTTCCTCGTTAGTTCAGACTCACAGCTGCTACCTCTTCGAAATCGTTCGATCCTAATGGCGGACCCGGATAACGGTGGCAGAACACTATTTGGTTAAAGCTGACCGGGCAACACATCGCAGTGCACTTAAGTTCTTAACGACGGTCCGGATACTTTCCAGTCCGAAGAATTCGGCCGCCGTTATTGGCGCGAAAAAGTCAGAAAAATGAAATCTCTGGAAGAGCGCTACGGTTGAATTTATGCCGGATTCAGCCCGTTTCCTAAGACCGATCGCATTGAGAGTATCGTGAAGACCCCCTCCGAGAATCGGGAGCAAGAGGGCCAACTTACGGTCCCTTTGGATTTCCTCGTTCCAGGCCTGGATGCGGCCGCAGAGGAACTGTTGGCGGCCTACCCGGGCTTGTCTGAAGCGTCTCTTGCTAGGGTGCTCGGATTGCCCACAAAGGAATTGCAGTTAGAAGAACATTCTAAAACTGATCTTCAAACAGGAGAAGCGACTCAATGAAAGTTCCATTTATCTCGCATTGGCCAGAGGGTTCAGGGATCCACGCGGTCTTCGCGTTGTCCCTTTGCGCTATCAGGCCCGAGGCACATCTCACTCCCGCCGGTGAAGCATCTCAGTCTCGGAATGTCTCGATGAATGCACACCAAAGGAATGTCAGTCTCATGACTCTTTTGGCGCGTTGGCCACATCTGATTTCCTGCGAGCTTCATATATTGAGCAAGCCGTCCCTGCTACGCGAAGTTCCAGGGCGCAATGAAATCACCTTGGCTTGGCATGTTTGTGCGAGCGACGTAGCAACTGCAATCGAGCTGGCCTTATCGGACAGCCTCAAACTCGAGCCACTTTTGAGGTCGTTCTGGCCGTCCAGCGAGTGGTCTTTTGTTGAAAAGGACCAATTCCGTCAAAGCACATGCCCATTTAAGCCTCAGTCCTCCCTTGACGTGAGCCATCGCAGAGACTTGATATCGCCTGCTCAGCCTTTCCTTGTTGATAGACCCTCAATAGGTTTCCAAAGTGTCTCCAAGAGCGATTCTCAGCCTTCCACAAATGCGGCTCTTGAGCATGTATACCCATGGGTTCCCTCCATCGGCGAGGATTTTTCCTCACTGATGGAGTCCCTTATCTGCTTGCCCTCTCCTCGCTGGATTGTGATTCGCGTTGGGAATGATCCGGACGGAGTCTCCCGCAATCCGGCCATGAATCGGATTGAGGAAGCGGTAAGCGCATGCGAGAGGTTCCTTTCTGGCGTTGAATCGGAGCAGATTACCCTTTCGGGACAGGCGCAGGCTATCAGAAACGCGAACCTCAATCGCTACGCGCAGTTGTCCGATGGTTCTCTGCGCGGTTCTGTTCTCGTGTTTTCCCCTGGCGTGCCCGACTTCGTAACTGCGACCCTTTTGGGCCAAAGCATTACAGGTGATCACGCCCGACGGCAGGTCGAAGGTCTGCTGGAAGGTGGTTTTTCGATTGGAGCCGTCGATCCCCACCTGAGTGCTCAGCCCTTCAACTTTCCTGAAGATGAGCCATGGTCGACAGAAGAAGGCGCATGCGCATTTCGCCTCCCTCTTATCGGTGCCCACAACGACATGGGCTTAGTGGTGCAACGGTATCGTAGTGTTGAACTTCACGCGACTTCTACAACGCCTGGCTGTTCCAGCATCACGTTGGGTGTGAACATCCACAGGGGCACAACTCAAAGGATCGAAATCGAGACTAAGGATAGACTGCACCACGCCTTCTATATTGGCGCCACAGGCGTGGGCAAGTCCACGATGCTTCTCAGTAGCATGCTTCAGGATGCGCGCGCTGGAGTGGGCTTCACCCTGATCGATCCTCCGGGCGAATTGGCAGATGATCTCCTTGCAAGATTCCCGAAAGACCGAGCAGAGGACTTGATAATCGTGGACCTGGAGGATCGCGATCGTCCGGTTCCACTGAATCTATTAGTGTGGAGCAGCGAGGAGGAGCGCGATCTCATCATCGACACGCTATACACAACACTTCTCAATGTCTATAGATCACGTGATTTCTTTGGTCCCGTCTTCGAACAGTATTTTCGAAGTGGTCTGAGGCTTCTTCTTGGTGATAGGCCGCATCAGGGCGCTTTTACCCCGACCTTGCTCGAGTTTCCGCTGGTCCTGAGGAACCGAGCATTCCGCAATCATCTCAAGTCTCTTCTCCGAGATGAAGAGGTGATAGAAGCCGCTGAAGAAGCAGAACGGGTTTCTTCGGGTGAAGCGACCCTTTCGAATATCGCGCCTTACATAACTTCGAAATTCAACCGGTTTCTCCAAGATACACACCTTCGGAGAATCGTCGGTCAAGAAGAAATGGCCTTGAACTTCAGGGAAGCGATGGATTCTGGAAAGATCATTGTTTTCAAGTTGGCACAGGGACGGTTCGGCAAGAGCGCGGCCGACATTCTTTTGGCGCAGATAGTCGCCAGATTTCGTCTCGCGGCTATGAGCCGCGCAGATATCCCACCTGCAAATAGGAAGCCGTATTTCTTGTACATTGACGAATGCCAAGTACTCGCAGATGACAACATCGCAGATATGCTTTCACAGTGCCGGAAGTATTCCTTGGGCCTGATTCTCGCAAACCAGTACGTGAGCCAGCTTAGAGAACGAGGAGTACTCGATGCAGTGCTCGGCAATGTGGGAACAATCGCCGCCTTTAGAGTTTGCGTGGACGATGCGAGACTATTGGAGCCAGTTTTCTATCCAACTATTAGCGCGCAGGACCTTGTTGAGTGTCCGACCTGGAGCGGCTACATGCGGATGTACTCGTCTCGCAAGCCAAGTCGCCCTTTCAGCTTTCACACGCTGTCGCCTGATAGCACAACGCCCGACTTGAAATGGGCAAGGGAGTTGAGGGAAAAGAGCAGGCAAAGGTGGGGAGTTTCGAGTGCATATGTAGATGGGCAGCTCAAGGCGAGACGACAGCTCATTCAGGAACTCTCAATTGCCAGTTGTCCGTAGGCGTTACCTCGTCAGCCCATGGCACTAGATAGTGCCAACCGATGGGATAGTTCGCTACATTCTCGTAGACGGATCCTATCGCACCCTCGAAGTGTTCACTGAGGGGTGCATTACATGGCAATTACAGAACCTTTTCCGCATTTCCCAATGGTCCGATGCGATGAGCTCGAGACGGTTCGATTAGTAGGGTAGTCAGGCATTCAAAGCCGGGCAGATCCAGAACCTCCCAATCGTAAGAGTGAATAATTGCACTCACCAAACACCCGACGCGATTGCGCTTCGCGAGGGTTGCTACGGTCGTGCTGCTACCGAATCCGGGAGGACTTAACCATTACTGATTACGAGGTTCATTCCATTGCCGGGATGGGTAAGCATCCGCTTGATATTGAATTCAAGCTCGATAACCGGAAAAACCAAGAAAAAACTCCGTGCCATTAAATGCTTATGCTTCAGAAGTCGGCGGTCGAAGCAGCTGACCTAAGTGCACTCAGGACGGCCAACGATGGCGAGCGGAGCACCAAGTGAGAGCGCAAGGACGTCGATGAGCGAGGGAGGCGGCCCCTTGAATCCGGATTCTGGCGTCGGTCCTCTCGCAATCGGGACTAGCTCAGAGAAAGGAGGCCAGATGGGCAACGGACTTTAGCCACTCCCCGGGAATTTAAAGGGACGATCCTGGAATCAACCAGTTCCCGTGGTCATTCCTTTCGATTCCCGGGTGTTGGGGCGTTTAGATCTGATTGGCGGGTAGTTTACATCGTTGACATTCGCTTTTCTTCCTTCACGCCGTGTGATGGCGGACGACAAACGCTTACTCGGAAGTATGCAGCATTGATGGAGGTTCTTCAATGAATTCGGTGCTTTGGTCTCTCCTGCAGGTCTCTGCGCTACCCCTGGTGATCATCGGTGTTGCGTTGGCGTTAATCGTCGGCATTGTCAAGCCTCGCGGTGCGATGACGATCCTGGGCGGTGTTATTCTCACCATCCTTCTCACACCGTTCTTCAATGCAGTGTTTGATCTTCTGCCATGGTGGCTTTGCCTCTTGCTGACCGTTGCGTTCTTTATGTCAATCCTGCGAGCAGGGGTCCAGCTTCTGCTTGGTCCTCGGGCTACCGATCACATGGTTGGGGCGTTGGCAACAGACGTCGTACGGATGTGCATTCGAGCGCTCTTCTTTCCACTAAGGATTCTTGCCCGAATGATTACGAGGTGAATGTATATGGTCCGTAAACTCGGCATTGTCTTCCTGCTGATTTCGCTTGCGTGCATCGACGCTAACGCCGTGCGCCCCTCTTTCGGGCGCCGGGGTCTGGCAAGGAGTCTAGGGCGCAGGTCGGAGTCGGAGATGGCAAGAATCTGGCGCCGCGATCTTTCGCGCGATCACGCAACGCCGGTCAGGATTCTCCCGCATGACAGGCTTGTGAACAGGTTTACGACGCTTCCCCGTGCAAACGTTGAGGCTCGCAGCGGATTCTCCGCTGGCACGCATCTGACCTCACGAGTTCATCCAGGACATCCCTTGTCCGCTGCCGGTGCCCAGAAGCGGTTGGGCCTGTCCATTCTGCCCGAAGCGCGGGAAAAGGTTCTTTTGGGGCGTGGTACCGGCGTGAGATTCAACAAAGCCCTGGGGGGAAAGCCGGGTGTGGGTGAAATCACGATTGTGAAGCCGGCTCCTAAAACTGTTCTGAAGGGAGTGCGGCGGATTCGGTGAAAGCTAGAAAAACATCGAAAAATCGGCCTTCGTAGGCCAGCGATATCGTAGGTAAACGAAAGGGGTAAACAATGATCTTAAAAAGTACCAATAAACTCCTCAAGCCGTTTCGCCTTGGCGTTGTCTCAATGGTTGAAGTCCGTCGCTTGCTCAGAAACATTAAACACGGCCTGCGCAGGATTGCCGTGCCATTTATCGGAGTCACCGCTCACACGCGGAGCAAGGATAGGGAGGTTGATATGAAGCGTAACGTGATGCTCATTTCGGTTTTGGCCTTTGCACCATTGACTGGATTCGCTCGTCAGCAGATGATCCCTGCTGGCTCACTTATCCAGTGCACCATCTCGGAGCCGAAACTCTCCTCCAAAACCACGGCGATCGGTGATCCGGTCCTTTGTCATGTCGACCATGCCGAACGCTTTGGCAGTACCATGCTCCCCTATTACAGCTTCCTGGGCGGGCGCTTTGAGGATTACAAAGATCCGAGACACCTCGTTGGAAAGGGTTGGATGGAGTTGAAATTCGACCGCATGATTATTCAACCCGACACGATTATTCCCATCGACGCAAAGGTTGTTGCAGTACCAGGCTTCAACGTGGACCGCGACGGGCGCATCCTGGGCAAAGGGCATGCGGTGCGCGATGCGGTAGAGTGGTCGATTCCCATTCTTTGGCCGATTGACCTTCTCATGTTGCCGAGGCGCGGACCGCGCCCGACGCTGAAAACGGAGACTAGGCTCACTCTCAAGGTCATGGACGATCTGATGGTGCCGGTCACCGACCAGCCCCAGACCGATTCGCACGGCCTCGTGCATCGTGAGCCAATCGCTGCTTTAGAACCACCGCCCGCCCCCTCTACGGCTCAGGACGACTCCAGGCCGGTGACCGCCATGGCGGAGGATCCTTCAGTAAACGCCGAGGAACCGGTTACTACCGCCTACGTACCAATGCCGGTGGCTCCGCCGCTTGTGGTCTACCAGCCCTATGCGCCAGTAGCAGTGGCGCCGCCTTCGGTCAGGCGGCCGTATCGGCCAAGGTTGGGCATGGCCGCTGACGCCAATGCCTACTATCAACCCCGACAGATAGTACGACCTCCGCGCGCGAATGCTTACGGAGCGCCAATGTATGGGTATGGAATAAACCGTTTCGCAACTTCTCAGCGTGCTAACCCGTCCGGCGGGTGGCAGCACGGTATGGCCAGATTTTATGCGGGTGCGGGTGTAGCCCGAGGAGGCGGCGGCCGCCACTAATTGTTCTCCTGTCTGCTCAATTGCTTCTGATGCTCTTCTTATTCTCTGGCTGCTATGCGATTCAACTGGACTCCAGAAGAGAAGCCGGGCATGGGCGAGTCACGATTTAATGGCAATACCCGAGACCGTGCTAGAGGGCCGTCGACCGATGTAGTCATAGCGGGAAAAATCAAGAAAAGTGGCGGAACAGTGGTGGGTATATCTTCTGTGAATGAAAGGAGCACTATGATATCCAATTCCCTCAAGAATGTTCTCGGGCTACTCTTCTGGGGCCTCGGTTGTGTCGCGGTGCTCGCTGCCACTTATATGATCGCAATGGCTAACTATTTGGGAACATCCTATTCTTTCTATCTTCAAAGAATGGACTCGCAGCCCTTGAAAGCTGATCGGCTGGTTGGAGGTTTCTTCGCTGTCTTTGCCAAGGATGCCTCTCTGAACGAGTTTTATAGTGCTGGGCTCACCATCGGGTTATCAATCGGTTTGTTCCTCGCGTGGAATGAATTGTTCGCGATCTTCGACTCAGTCGCGATGTCAAAAAGGCACCGTGCCGCGGGGAATCTAGATGAAGCGTTGGCCTTTAAGACTGAGGCTATCCATCAGATCATCGTTACGGTGATGTTGTTGTGCCTTCTCGCACCGATCGTCCGCTGGGATCTCGCGATGTTTGAATATCGAGGTTCAGCTGGCCAACTGGCAAATCAGGAAGACGCCATCAATTTGCAAACCTGGGCAGAAATCCGCGGCGTACCAGACTTTGCAACCGAACTCACCGAGTTGGGAGCGCTTGGCTATGCGTGCCTCACTGGAATCACCTGCCTTTCGTTGGAACTAACGGCTCGTAAGGCGAGGGTGTATGGCACGAGAATTCTGATGCAGTTAGACAACCTTGCCACGCCGGATGAACCCCAGGATGAACAGAGTGCCTCGCAGCAATATGAGGTTGCGGGACAAGGGGTTCGCTTCCAGGACACGAACGTTCCAATAGCATCTGACGAGAGCGGAAATGAGCAGACTGCCTCGACTGACGAGCACACTAATTCTCATGAATCCGCCATGGCGGATGAACCGCCAAGCCCCTCAGAACCACTGTTTGTGGTTCCGCCAATGGAGACGAATTCCTCTACTGAGGTCCCTGGCGTTACGAGCGCGCCGCCTTCAAAGCCGCGAACCCGCGAGCAGCAGCCGCCGTCGTGCGCACCACGCACAGCTCCCGCAGAAACCACGGTCGAAGTGGTTGGCGGTGCCGGGGAGCGGGTGTCGTTGCGGGCCGCGTTGGCTGACACGGAACGTTATTTCGTCGACAAAGCAACCGGACGCGTGTGGAGCCGCTCCTATTTTGAATCCATCCACAGTGAGCAGCAGCAACAGCCAGAGAGTGAAGACGCGACTGAAGCCGCGTAGGAGGAATTCAAGATGAAGAGTACTTGGATCGGTAAGGCAACTTGGGTACTTCTCTCTGTCACCGCGCTTCTGCTCACCGCGTGCGAGACAGACGGTCCGGCCTCAGAGCCGGGTAACTGCGTGATCGTGATGATCGATCGCAGCAGAAGCTTCAATTCGAGACAGCAGGACGCAATTGACAAGAGTCTCAAATACCTCGATGAGATCGCGAGTCGGAAGCTTGGGCGTTGGCAAGGGAAGGCGGACAAGATTGTTCTCATTTCCATCGATGCCATTCCGGCCGTTTTGTGGGAGGGAACACTACAGGATTTCCAGAAGGTCCCGAAAGAAGATTGGACCCAGCGTTTCGCGGCTAGAAGTGACTTTGAAAAGTGCACGGACATTACAACCGCTTTCAAGCTGGCGGGTGCGCGATTCTCTGCAGCCGATGCGGCATCAACGAGTAAATTCCTGGTTGTTTTCAGCGACCTAATCTCAGAACCGCCTCTGAACTCTGCGTCGACCTGCGCTAAGGCGCACCCAGCACCCACGGAAGATTTTCCTTGGCAATCGCTAAGCGATCTATCTTTAACAGTCTTTTGGCTGCCCATTAACCAGCAGTTGGTCTGGCAGCGGGCTGTAAACGATAGAGGGCTGGCCAGTCACGTAGCGCTATACAGCGATTCTGAGTCTGGTGTGAAGAGCCTTGCGGCGCCACCAGCAGCCGAGCTGAAGATGAGCGAGAGTGAGAGGTTACGAGAAAAGGAGAAGATTGCCTCTCAAATCAAAACAGTCCTGTTGATAGTCTTTACCGTCGCAGGGTTGCTCGTAGTTGCCACGCTTGGAATGGTCTTCTACGCGCGCTCGCGCGGGGCGAGGCGTCGGTCGGCACTGCGCCGCAACTCGCAAGCATCTCCAGAACAAATGCGCGCCCGATCTGTTGGTTCATCAGTTCGACGCGGTTAACGAGAAAGGAGAAATATGCCAGCTGTCACGCAAATACTGAAAGGCGTTGGCCAGGAACTGCAGCAATTGGTGGTATCCAGCCGCCAGAGCGGTTCCGTGCGAGTGTGTCTGCTTGCAACCCGAGATCGCGAACACGCCCTAAACGTTGTCAAAGAGGCGGTATGTTCTTGTGAGCATCCACTCTACCACTTCACTGTTGCGGGAAGGCGGCGCTTCGACGCCAATACGCTTTCCTGGAGCACCGTTGGGGACTGTAACGATCCGACATCGTTGCTGACGAATGCGCGAGAACTGAAAGGTGGGGCCGTTGTTGTATTCGAAGACTACCTTCACTATCTTGCTGATGAGAACGGTGATCCTAGGGTGCGTACGCTCTTGAGCCAGATGCTCTCGACTGAAACGGTGCATCATGGCCTGGTTCTGGTGTTCCTGGAGCCGCCCGAGTCGAGCAGACATCTCCCCGCCATGCTTGCTGACCAGTTCATTCGGCTTGAAGTTTCCTATCCGCGAGCGGATGAACTCGAAGCGATTTCACGGGAACAACTTGCACTCATCCAGCAAGCAAATAGGCCAATCGATGTCACCAGGATTCGCGATGTGGCAAAGCGGCTCGCCCCCGGCTTGGTCGGCCTGACGAGAAGTGCGGCTCGGGACGCCCTGCGAGACTCGCTAGCCCTGGATTCCAGCGACTTCGATGCGGCCTTCGACAATCTGCAGCGGCGGAAGTCGGAGCAGCTGAGCCGGGATCTTGCCATGGATGTTCTCAGCACGGAGGATGTCGAGATTCCAATCGGCCTAGATTACCTGATCGACTTCCTGAATATCAATAAAAGCAAGATGCAGATCATGGGGCCTGCGCGCGCCAGGGGCATTCTCCTTGTCGGCCCCCCAGGAACCGGGAAGACGATGCTCGCTCGTGCCATCGGGCATGTAGTGGGATTGCCTGTGGTCCAGTTCCGCATCTCCGCGCTTATGAATTCTCTCCTCGGCGAGACCGAGCGGCGCTTCGCTCAGGCGTTCGCTGCGCTGGAAGCAATGAGCCCAAACGTGGTCTTCATTGACGAGATTGAGAAAGCTTTCAGCGAATCATCTGAGCGCGACGGCGGAACTATGATGAGATGCACTGGAGCGCTTTTGAGCTGGCTTTCCGACAATCCAAATCCAAACTTCGTGGTCGGCACGTGCAATTCACTCACCCGGATGGGCGAGATTGGCCTGACGATGACCCGCTCAGAGAGGTTCGATGGAAGTTTCATTGTGGATGTTCCGAATACGCGCTCTCGGCAGGCCATGCTTAAGCGTTGGCTGGGCGGTGCGATTGATGAAACTGAGGCCCTTGCTGGCGAGCTGGCCGAGATCACGGATCGGTTCTCCGGAGCAGACCTTCGCTCAGTTGTGAAGCAAGCACAAAGTGAAGCCGAATCGCGAGGCATAAAACTAAGCAAAGAACTGCTCCAGCAGCACATTGAGAGGAAGAGGTTGAGAGCGACAGCTCTCTATGAGCAGTTTCGCGACCTACGGACATGGGCCAACATGTATTGCGACCCCGCAGGTCTTACAGACTGACAGTATGCAATTCGCAATGGAAAGGACGAGCGCTATGAGCAACACAAGCACGGTCACACCCTACGAGTCCGGCAGTGGATCGAACACAAGCACGTCGAGCGCGATTGCCGATATCTTCTCCTGGCTTGGTGATACGGATGAAGATCGCGCGCTCGACCAACGTGCAAGGGAAGCTCGCATCGAGCAATTGTCCAGGGATATCTCACGGCAGCGCGTATCGTCCGCGCCACCAATGGTATCAGTCGAGTTGCATATGAAGAAGGCCGACACGCTTCTGAAATCGGTCACCAATGCCGGCTACAAGATCGTGCAGGAGCTGCCCCGCGCGAGTACCGACTTCGTGTTAATCCAAAGCCCGAAGGGTCAGCGTATCGCGGTGGAGCAGATGCACGATGGAGGTGTTCGCTTGCACGCTGCGCATTCAAGGACGAGGATTGACCAGATCGTACGCCGCCACACGCTTGATCGAGCTGTTGAGCACATGACTAGCGGCGGAATGCAGGTTTTAAGCAAAGAGCTCCCCAACGGAGAGATTCAACTGGTGGGTCGCGGGTCGACGACCTGGGGCAAGCAGGAGTTGCATGCCCAAATCCATAAAGATGGTTCTTCCGTTCTCGATGTCGTTGAGGTCAAGGGACCGCGCTGCGAAGAGATTGCGAAGCGTTTCGCGGAAGCTACATGTGGGCAGATCATAGGCACAAAAAAGAAGGATGACTACTGCTGTCTTCCTGGTGAGCTGCGCAGAGAGCGGGTTCGAACAAAATGACTTCGTCCCGTCTTCGAATCCTGGAAAACGGTGCCTTGGAGGTTGTGGACCCTCGGTTCGAGGACCTGATCTTGCTGCGCGATGTCGATCCCGCCTTCACAATTCTTACAGCTCCTTTGCCGGGGTTCACTGTGCCACGGTTTCAGGCGATGCGGGAGCTGGGATGTGGATTCTCCATTCCAGAGCTTGAAGGAATGGGTGCCGACGAGCTTTGGCTAGTCCACAACTCTGCCCTAGAGAGGTGGATGTCGAGTGCGGCCAGCAAATGTTCGCAAGCGGAGGCATCCTTCTTAGCCCTCAAAGTGGAACTGGCTCGGCGACTTTTGTCCAATTGTGTGCTATGTGCGAGGCGGTGTGGAGTAGACAGGCTGGCAGGTCGGCAAGGGTACTGTGGGCTTGGATCAGGCGCAATCGTAGCAGAGTCCTTTACGCATATCGGCGAGGAGCCGCAGATCAACCCTTCGTTCGTGATCTCCCTTGCCGGGTGTGCCCTCCGCTGCCGCTACTGTCAACAGGCCGCCATTCTCGACCCCAAGCGCGTTAGCGGAGTTGAGTTGAACGCTGGTTTGTGGAAAGACATTGATGTCCGCGGCGCCCGCACCCTTTCCTTCGTAGGCGGGAATCCAGATGAGTCTATCTTCGCAATTCTTCAATTTCTGAATTCAGCGCCCCCCGATCTCGAGCTGCCCATCGTTTGGAATTCCCATGCCTATTCCACGCTCGAGTCGATGGCATTGCTCCGCGGGGTTGTTGATGCGTACCTTCCCGACCTGAAATACAGTAGTCCGGCATGTGGGGCTCGTTGGTCAAAAGTCGAGGACTATCCCGCCGTCGCGCAACAGACAATCACTCGGATGGCCGAGCAAGACGTACCCGTAATTGTCCGCATCCTGCTGTTGCCTGGGCACCTTCAATGTTGTCATCTTCCGGCACTCGAGTTTCTTGCCTCACTCCAATCTCGTCCGCTGGTGTCGATTCGGCAGCAGTATTGTCCTGATTGGCAGATCACGGGCCGCGACGGCGAGATGGCCAGTCGCATAACCGGAGAAGAAGCCAATTGCGCTACGTCATACGCGCTTTCACTCGGCTTGACACTTGTGGGACAAAGTCAGAATGAGCTTGATTCGGATGCCAAGGAGCTAACCCATTCGCACCAAGCTAAGTGGGTATGAAGTGTGAGCATGTGTTCTGCACGATGCATAGGGGAGTATGGAGAGGAAGGAAGGAAATGGGAGCAGGGCTGACACAGATTATTTGTAAGCACTCCGGTCAGAGAACAGTGGCTCCGAGAGGAATGCATCATTTGAATGCTCCCAATTCGTGGGGAGCGTGCGTATTCTATCCTAGATTCGTTCCTGGCCTGGTAACCGTACGCAATGGTGGGTTCTGCAGACAGCATTTAATGAGATCAGGATCTTGTATTAGCCCATGTGTGAGAGGCCGGCTCTTGGTGCGACACTCAGGGGCTGGACGGTGCCACGTTCTCACGCACCTTAGGCGCTCGGTTTTCGCTAAAACTCAGTGTTTACGCGGCCATTTGATTTTCTCCTGAATATCCCGGTGGCTGGGCAAACGGTGAAAACACGAGAAAATCGGACCGTATGATACGTAGGAGCCACTGCCCGCTACGATCACACAGATGTAGACTGGGCGGGGGCAGCGTCAGATGACTCTTTTACCGCAGCCGGAGCCGTCAAACAGCGCGGCAATCTGATCGAACGTCGAACGCTTCGCAGCAGTACATGGGCATCGGTTTGCGAAAAGCCGCATCCGGTCCCGAACCGAAGGTCCAACGGGAGAACTTGGCACTCTCCAGTCAGGGGGTATACTGTCGAAAATGTGCGTCCAGTCATGATCTCTGAAGCAAAGAACGGCTTCTGCATGCGTAACCCGCTCTTGGTGTGTCGCAACTCCGTTGTTGAACTCCCGCCAAAGGATTGGACTACAGGCGAGGCTTGGGTAGGCGCCTTGAAGAGAGAAGACGAAGTCAATCATCTTGTTGGCATCGTCTTACCACTGGAACTTGAGGCGCCGACGATCGCTCGTGCTGAAATGTTCGGGCTGGAGCTGCTCGAATGGCTTCGGTGGAGCGCACCGATCTCGATGCGAAGTGTTCCAGTTACTGTCGTAAGTTGGCAATCAGTTGTTAGTGTGCTTCGAAAGAAGCCTGACCTGCTCCTTGTGACTCCGGGAACATATTTCCTCGATGTGATCGATGTTCTTCGTGGTAAGCGAGAATCGATCATCAAATCAATGCAGGACAATTTACTGCAGGGTTGCGACATCAATGAGTTGAGCCGATTCGTCAGTAATGGCGACAGTGAAGCATCGCGCCGAACGTACCACGATTTTGCCAATAATCACTATGCCGCTTATCGCCTTTGGCAGGGATACAAGACAGCCTTGTCCGAAGTACCAGAGCAGACTCAGGATCGAGGTTCAGTAACTCGAGAAATTGAACGGGTCGAAGCACTGCAACTGCATTCTGAGAGGGTCATCAAATCACTATGCGAAACCCCATGGTTTTCCCGATTCAAAGTGCATTCACGGACCATGAATGCTCCTGCACATCCTCAAATAGCTGGCGCAGAACGCCTATTTCATCGCCACGTCACTCTGGGATTGCCGGAAGCCACTAGGGTTCTCTTCGTTGACGATGAATTCAATAGGGGGATGGGCGATGTCTTGTTGCAGATCTTGTTTCGCACCGGCAGTTTCACTTACAAAGCCAAAGATGAGTGGGTCTATTCTGTCGGTAGTGACCACCGAAAGGCACGATTCGTATGCGTTAGATCGGCTGAATTGGCTCGCAACTGGCTTCGATATTGGCAGGAGTTGCCCTTCGCCAACGAGGCGTCGATAGCATTCGCAGCGACTGACTCCCAGACGTTGTCCAGTGACGCCGAGACACGATCGTTCTTCCTTTGGGTGGAAGAATGGGCAGAGCGATCTGGAAGTTCCCGTGCTGAATTGAATCAAGTACTTTGTGCACAGCGCCTACTTCGACAAGCTGATCGTCCGAGGATTCCATTGCTGGTGGCGGCCCAACAGGTTCTTGCCGGGGTGGATCATTACTTAACTCCTCCGGTGGGCATGAAGACCGTCATGTTACTAGACTTGCGCCTTAAAGGGGAGACCGTCTCCCAGTTTTATAGCGCGAACACACTCACTAGCGCCGCGCTCCGGCGCGATCTAAAGGAGCACAATAAGCAATTTCCTATCCTGATGTTTACAGCCAGTCGTCAAGCAATGAATTATGCAAGTATTATGGCGGGATCCACGGCTATCGACGGTTGGCTTTCCAAGGAAGCTCCAGATTGCCCTGAAGATAATGCGAACAGCGCTACGGCTGCCCGTTATCTCATATCTCGTGTTCATCTGTTCACGGCAGCGAAAGACTGGTACCGCGACGAAATGGATTGGCCCTCTAAGCAGATTGAGGAGTATGGCGATTTTCTGAACCGTCGCGATGCCGCGCAAGAATTTGAGTTTATTGCCGCAAATGCCACAATGATTGTGGACAAAGTTGCGAAGCGCGAATTCGCGGTACATATTCCGACAAAGAGCCTCTCCGAGAAGTTGCGAGCTACGTTTGAGCCGCGCGACGAAATGGAGATGCTTCTTGTCGCTAGACGAGTAATTATCGCAACACTGTTTATGACGGCTCTGGGCGGCGACCGCACTCTGCGCTGGAATGCACAAGAATTCATTCGTAGGTTGCGCAGTGACGAATACTTGCGAGTTCTCCGTCGCAACAGGCGTCAGGTCTATGTCTCTCACGGTGTCAACCAGAAGGCGTATTGTTTTTCTTCATTGAAGGTGAAGGACCTGTTGAGTCTTCTGTTACCTGAAGAGCTATCATGGCTGAACCTTCTAGATTGGGAGCGCTTGGCACCACGAAACGCGGCTGTGGTTCGATCCTTGTTGGCTGCGGAGAAGAAGTGAGGGCAACGAGCGGGTTAACGCCTAAGTTGATGCCGGAAGTGAGGCACCTGAAAGAAAGCGGAAGGTGTGCTCAACCTCAAACCAAGACATTTGGATTGCGTATGGCATCGCAGTTTTGACTACCTTCGAATGTTTTAGCGGGGCAAACTGAGTGTTTACGCAGGCGCCCTTGAGGATGTGACTTGAAGATCGGTTCATTCATGCGCCTTGAACAGGATGCAGTCGGCGACATCGAGCAGAGTGAACCGCGCAAAGATGTTCAGTGGTCGTGCATTGGCATGATGAGGTGCAGGGCGATTGGTGGCCAGGAGTTGATAAGCGGGGGCCGGTGTTCCATGGACGTGTTGTTGCGGAGAAAATCTCGAAGTTACCTCGAGAGTTGAGAATTGGTCTTTAGTATGAGAGAACAAGAGCGACTTTCTGGCTTTTCTCCGCTTTCTTATGCCGGAAGCGTTGGTTGATAGAATTCCTTTGGGGAGCGTGGGACAAAAGACATTGGCCGCATTTAACCAATCCGACGAATTGCTTTGCGTCAAAGACCTCTGCACGGAATTCAGGGGTGCGCGGGAAATTGTTGCCGTGAAACACGCAAACTTTCATATTGCGCCTGGCGAGGTCCTCGGATTGGTCGGAGAGTCGGGTTGCGGTAAGAGCGTCCTCGTCAAATCCCTCATTCGCATACTGCCTCCAAACGGATACATTTCAGGAGGTCAAATACTTTGGCTAGGAGAGAATTTGTGCTCGGCGAGCGAGCGGAGAATGAGAGAAATTCGCGGATCTGATATCTCAATTATCTTTCAGAATCCTCAAGCTAGTCTCAATCCAGCCCGAAGCATTGGATCTCAACTGAATTCGCTTATTCATTCAAAAATGCGCTGCTCCGGTCAGGAGGCGGCGCGGCGTTCGTTGGATTTGCTAGAGAAAGTTAGGCTTCCCGACCCCGGAAGGGTAATGGGGCTTTATCCCTTTGAGTGTAGTGGTGGCATGTGCCAGAGAGTTCTCATCGCGATGGCCCTGGCAGGTAGCCCGAAACTACTGATTGCCGATGAGCCTACAACATCATTGGACGTAACGATCCAGGCCCAAATCATTCGGCTAATTCTAGACCTCAAGAATGACTTGGGGATGTCGATTCTCTTTGTTTCCCACGACCTCAGCCTCGTGTCGTGCATATGTGATCGGGTGGCTGTTATGTTTCAGGGAAGAATTGTTGAGACGGCATCTGCACGCGAACTTTTCCAGGCGCCTCGACATTCATACACAAAGACGCTATTGGAGTCTTCAGTTGCTTTTCGTTTAGGGGAGACGGAACTCTCGCACGGGCCCCCTCCGCGGTCGCCAATTCGCGCCAATGAGCCATAACCGTAGTATTTTGAAGTATGTAGACACAAGTCGGCGTTCGGCGAAAACTGCCGAAAAATCTAGGAACAACTTCCGCGGCTATACTTGGGTCTTATCGGGTAGTGTATCGAGGTCCCGAGGAAAGGAGATCAAAATGGGCAATTTCGGTTCAAAGGGTGGCTTGCGACGTCTCGTTCCGGTCAAGAATACCCCGGAGCCCAAGATCTCCCCGCCTAAACCTCAACTGCCGCCTAAGCTTGCCAACCTAGAGACTCCAGTCAAGCTCAACTGAATGCCCACTTTGGCTGCGGTATGAGGCTGAGCCCTCGGAACCAATCCATGAATCTTAGCGATCGAGCCATGGCAGAGAGTCTATCGGTGGCAGCGGCGGCAGCGCCTGGTGCGTTCCTGCTGCCCTTCTGGGCAGCCCTAGTTAGGGGTACGGCGACATTTGAGGAGTTTCTGCCCGCCGTTCGTGCGCGTCGTCAGCTCACATACCTAACAATCGACACTACCGGTGTTTGTGACCTCAAATGCACTGGGATGTGCTATTACAACCCGGAAATAAAGTTGGGGCGACCTCTTGTTGCGGAGGCGCTCCTCATAGATGCGATCCGGGAAGCTGCCAGCGAACTGTCTCTCCATGTGTTGTCCTTCGCCGGCAAAGAACCATTTCTGAATCCTGGACGTTTGTTTTCACTTATCAAACATGCTGGATCGATACCCAATCGCGAGTTCAGCATCGGCATTGTAACGAACGGACGACACATCGCTCGTCATGCTGATTCGCTTCTAAATGCAGCGAGTGATGGTCACTTAGATTACATTGACATTTCCATCGATACAGCGGATGCAACAGAGCACGATCTATTTCGCGGGCTTGCGGGGACACACGTCAGAGCCATAGATGCCGTAGAGTGGTTGAAACGAGAAGTGGCAAGCGTCCGTACGACGGTCGTCTCAGTCCTTCGCTGGGACAACCAAAAGGGAATCCTTGACTTGATTGCGAACTTGACGACACCGGACGCTTGCTTTCAAGTTCAGCCGATCCAGCCGCCTCCATATAGCGCAATACCGCCGCTTTTGCCAGATAATCTTATCCGATTTCTTTCTGAGCTCATTGCTCTCCTTTCTGGTCCGCTCAATGGAGCGCAGATATCTGTCTCAATTGAGGTACTCGGAATTTATCTCCTCGAAGTCATGCGAGCAGGCTTTTTTGGTTGGGATCAAATCAGAGAAGATTCGAATTCTACCCTTTACATCGAGCGTGAAGTGGGTGGGAACACTCTGACCATCACTTGTGAACTCTTTCCTCTCCAAGCGTGGCGGCTCGCACGAATTACATACACTGGGGCCTACCTTGCTCATATGCATTTTCTGCAGGCACCAGATCCGGATCGATATGCGACGGGAAACCTAGGAACTGAATCGATAGGCTCCCTGTTCGACCGCGCAATGGATGCATCCAGCTTTTTTGGCCAAATTGTTCTCTCCCGGGCCTCTCACGACTGTTTTGGACGCCCGTGCTGGTTTAACTGTTTTGGCGGTTGGAATGGCGCGGAGAATGCTTTCCTCGAAAAAGGCCGAAAAGTCTCAGAGCAGCCGCGTTTATGTACAAAAGGGTCAGAGGACCTAATCCGATTGGAGGCAGCGAACCGAGTATGAAACGATCGAACTCGATATTCTCCGGAATAGCGTATCTAGGTGTCATCGCAATCGGAGTGTTTCTCTCGGCATGCGGCCACCGCGCTTCGCAAAACTCAACACCCCCGTTAAAGATCATGTACAACACGGAGGAAGAGCCAGCGGAGAAAAGCGCGGTAGCCCAAGTGATTCAGTCGCAACTTGCCAAGGCGGGCATTCCGGTGACTCTAGATCCAGTAACCAACGCTGTGTTCTATGACAGAATTGGCTCCGGGAACTATCAAGCAGCCCTCGGACTTTGGTATTTGGACTACGATGACCCTGAGGGCTACCTCACGGATTTCTATTCGAAGGCAAGCTTCCGATTCTCGAAATATGACAACCCAGCATACGACCAGACATACCTTTCTGGCCTGCTCGCACCCAATCTCGAGAAGAAGCGCGTTGGCTTTATGTCTGCAAGTCGCATCCTCATGAATGATCTTCCTTGGATTCCGCTGTACTCCAATAACGAGCTATTCCTGCTATCGCCCGGCACAGACGGTTTTCGCAGCAATGCCTATCAGTATTACGACTACCGACGAGTAAGCCTTACGACGATCCGCGTTGCTAGCAACATCGAACCGCTGACACTTGATCCCGCATTAGTCTACGACCTGGCAAGCAAGCACTTGGTCACACAGAGCTACGAAGGCCTAGTGGCAATGGATGAAAACCTTAACATAGTTCCAGCACTTGCCGAGAATTGGACATTTTCAGCTCACAATGATCAATTGACCTTTAACCTGAGAAAAGGGGTTAAGTTCCATGGTCAATTCGGCACCGTATCATCCAAGGATGTGAAAGCAAGCTTCGAACGCCTCTTAACGCAGAGTTCTCCGTATGCGTACATTTTCGATTATGTGAAGGGTGTGGATGAGTTCCGGAGCAAGAAGGCAGCGCATGTCTCTGGTTTTAGAACATCTGGTCCGTTACGTTTCATAATCAATCTCAAAGAGCCGTTTCCAACTATGTTGACTTGGTTGCTGGCCCCTGCGGCATATGTGATGCCGGCTGGAATTCCGGGAAACTATGATTTCAGCAAAGGAAGCATTGGCACTGGGCCCTTCGTGCTGAAGCGCTGGGATGGGACAGTAGCGGATTTTACGGCGAATCCGGACTATTGGGGACGGTCTGAAACTGGCCAACCGCTTCCCCTGGCCAAGTCACTATCAATTCGGATTATGAAGGAAGTGAATTCTATGTTGACCGCTTATCAGCAAGGGGAACTAGACATAATGAACGTCCCTATGGCGCTCTATGGGGAAGTCTTAGATAGGGATGGGCGACTTAATCCCAAGTACGCTACTTCCCACCTCCGAGTTGTACCCCTAAACAATCTAAAATTCCTGGCATTCCGCATGGGTGTAGGCCCGTGGGGAACGGATGTAGCTCTAAGAAAGAAAGTCTATGATTCTGTTGACCGCCCAACGATTGTCACGAATCTATTTCGTGGCCAGGCGCGAGCTGCATGGGGCGTCGTCCCACAATGGGAGGATAGAGGCGGACAGTCAGTACCCGCTAGGTGAGAATTGATGGTCCTATTGCGTTATCTGGTAAAGCGCCTGTCGCTCCTAATAGGTGGGCTGACGCTGATTTTACTGGTCAGCTTCCTGGCGATTTACAAGTTGCCAGGCGATCCAGCACGCATGATCTTAGGGCCCCGCGCTAGCACGGAGAGTGTCACAGAATTCCGAGAGGCGAATGGGCTAAATGCACCTTTGTCCACGCAATTTCTGCAGTTCTCAAAGAGAGTTTTTTCGCTTGACTTGGGGGAATCTCTAAGCAACCGCCGGCCGGTTATCGCCCTTCTAGCCGAGCGGAGTGGCCAAACGCTTGAACTGATCGGCTATGCATTCTCTGTCCTTGTAGTCTTTGCAATCATCTTACCGCTGTGCCTGCGGGCAGTCGGTCTAGCAATTGTGGACAACATACTTCGCAACACCTGGGCGGGCCTCTCAGCCGCGCCTCCGTATGTGCTCGCTCTTCTATCTCTACTCTTCCTAGCAGGAATTCTAGAGGTGATGCCTGCCGTCTTCGACCGCGGTCGACCAGTCTGCTGGATTGTTGCCGCATTCGTACTCGCTGTTTACCCGACTGCGCTTACGTCCCGGCTTTTCCACGACGCGCTATCGTCAGCGATGCTGTCTGACTATTCGGTTAGCGCGCGCGCCCAGGGCTTTAGTGAAGCCTCTATTCTGTTCCGGAATGCACTTTTGAACGCATTAGCAGCTCCGGTTTCCGCAATCGCTAATGGCCTAGCGTACTTCTTTACGGGAACGTTTTTCGTCGAAGTGGCCTTTGGCATTGGTGGGATTGGGTCGCTAACGTATGAAGCAATACAAAACAAGGACATCACCGTCCTGGCAGGCGTCTGTCTCTTATTTGCCATTGTGATCTCGATCATGTCGGCGATGCTCGATCTCGGCCAGCTTCTCTTAAATCCAAGACTAAGGAGGAGCAATGATTGGAGCGCGTAAGATCGCTTTCAAGGGAGCATTGATCTGGCTCGCAGCTATCGTCATTCTCGCAACTTGCATTCGATGGCTGCCTCTGCCTGATCCGCTTGCGGTTGATCTCAGTGTGACCGCGGCCCATCCCAACCTGATGCACTTAGCCGGCACGGATGAGCTCGGCAGAGATGTCCTTTCACGGTTACTGCATGCGTCAGCTGCAACCCTGGAAATCGTTGCCGGCGCCACCGGGCTTTCATTGTTGATCGCGCTTCTGCTTGGAACCACAGCTGGGTTCATTGGCGGTTGGGTTGACGTTGCCGTTCGAATCAGCGTTGATCTACTTTGGAGTGTCCCATTCGTGGTCTTTGTCGTTCTAATCGTTGGGGTCCTGGGTGTTTCCAAGATCACTCTTGTCGTGACCATTGGAGTCTTAAACTGGGTAGGACCAGCTAGGGTTCTTCGAGGAGAGGTTTCCCGTTTGCGGCATGCCGATTTTGTAGTTGCGGCCCGATCGCGCGGGTATTCCTGGCACACGATCCTTTTTCAAGAGGTTCTTCCCAATCTTCGCGGCACGATCTTGACTCTGGCCGCATACGGAGCCATTGAGGTTCTGACTCTTGAAACTGGTCTCGCTTTCGTTGGCCTTAGTCTCCCCGCCCCAGCTCCCACATGGGGTGGAATGTTGGCGGACGGTTTGGGCTACTTCTCGACGGCCTGGTGGATCGTTATCGGTACATCTGGGATGATTACCGCAACGCTGGCGTCTCTTCAGATTGCCGCGCGGTCAATCGAAACGAGGACCCAATGACCTCAAAAGTCACAGCGCCCCTCGGTACCGAACAGGCCGGATCGGAGGATAATCCGAACCTTCAATTCTACGAGCAGATTGCTGGGGTATACGACAATCTCTACGCGGAGGTAGATGTCGAAGAAGCAGTCAGGCAATGGCGTCTGCTCGTGAAGCGGTGTGCCGGCCTACCTGTTCGACGCCGGGTCACTTTGCCCAAGTTGCTGGATATCGGCTGTGGGACTGGTAGATATCTTGCGTTCTGGGCGGCCGCAGGCTTTGATGTCACGGGTGTTGATGCGAGCAGCAAAATGATCGCACGTGCTTCTCGGCGACGCCGAAGGTCGGAATTGGCCCCGAGAATTCACCTCCTCCGAAGCGACATTCGCTACCTCAACCACAGACTCGAGAAAAAGGGACCGTTTGACGTGGCCGTTGCCCACTTCAATTTCTTCAACCTCTTTCCCCTTTCCGAATTGAAGAACATCCTTCGGTCGCTTTCGATGTGCGTCCGTTCCGGCTCCCGGCTTTTTACCGACTGTGCCTCACCTGCGCTCATGCCGCCTAGTGACCGCGACAGGCTGGTTCTTCAGAACGGCCTGGTGATCGAAGTTCTAACGAGCCCAGAAGCAACTTCCGAGACTGTTACTAAGTTCTATTATTACAACAATATGCAGACTCATGAAAAGTACTGGATGCATCCATTAAAGAAGATCAAAGCAGCTGCAATGGTCACCGGATGGCAATTGGAATCAGTTTTCGCTTGGAGGCCGGACAGCCCGCTCGCACCATGGCGCCCACTCGGCAAGAGCGATGACCACCGCGTGTTCGTCCTAAGGAAAGACTAAGACTTTTTAGCTTCCAGCGGGCCATCAAACTAGAGTAGACTGTGTCTTTCAATTCCCCCGAACAATTGAACGCAGCTCTTGGCGTGGGTGTAAGGGCTCATTTGGATATCTTTCGTTGAAGAGAGGATGAACGATGGCCGGCGATTTATGGAAGATCGATCGCTTCGACCTAATCTTCTACAATCCGCGCCATAAGCGCTGGCAGTTCTTTGCCGAGGACCCGATCGCAACGGAGGTCAAGCCGAGGAATCCGGAAGAAGGTCTCCACCGGTTCCTGATTCGCAGGCTTCTTGGTACCTTCCGCGAAGTGGTCCAGACAACACTTTCTGGACCGATTAAGGGGAAGCGAGCCCTTTTCAAGTTTCAGGACGATCACGGCGAAACTTCTGCGTCTTCCGTTTTCACAATTGCCCATCCCCAAAAGAGGGCTGAAGAATGGAAGGAATATAAGGATCTTTATCTCGACTATCTAATCAGTTCCGCTTGGTACGACGGCGTTCCGAATGAACACAGAACCAAGCTTCAGACATGGTTCAGAGAACCAAAAACGCTAATATCGCGTGAGGAAGCGCTGACCTTTCTAAGCCTCCTTCCGATCCTCGAAACTTGGGACACATGGGGTTGCTTCATCCGCGCACGTTAGTGAGCGCTCCGTAAAGCCCATCTTGTTTTGATCTTCGGCAGAGTTCAAGCTTATGGAATGAAGCAATCCAGTGCAGAACTATGGACGAAGTGGCGAGGCCTGATATCAGAGCAGAGGCAGAGCGGT
>Ga0302320_10007083_pt1 | contig 24751 bp, 19 predicted proteins | sample Bog_T0_3_FD_202130 | JGI IMG/M metagenome (GOLD analysis project Ga0302320, IMG submission 202130) | Peat permafrost microbial communities from Stordalen Mire near Abisko, Sweden - Bog_T0_3 | ecosystem: Environmental > Terrestrial > Soil > Wetlands > Peat | place: Sweden: Abisko, Stordalen Mire...
TGAGGATGTCCTTGTTCATTTTTTTGTCGCGACTGTCATTGCCGGTCTTGCCGCTGCCGGCAAGGACGGCCACTGAACCCGCCATTTTAGGCGTGCCACGGTCAAACTCAATCGATCCGGATTGGACGTGAAAGGTGCCGCTGACGATCTCGTGGGTCGTATTGAGCGTTATCTTGATCTCACTGGCGTCGGGATTGACGACGAAGGTCTGATGCTGGGCGAGCGCGGCTGGAGCGAGTACGGCAGCGAGGGCGAAGACTGTAACGGATTTCATTGCATCTTTCCTATGGTGCTTTGACTACTGAGAGTTGTCTGGGTTTAAGCTGGCGATTGCACGGGAACAACAGCGGCGTGGTGGGCGACGCGTGTCAGCTTTGCCGTCACGCGCATCACGCCGGGCCAGACCCTGAGGCAGAACGGCAATACAGCGCGCGCGAAGGAGTTGTTCAAGCCATCGGCGGCGAACTCGGCAAGGCGCATCTGTGAGAGGAGTGCAGACCGCAGCTTTGCCTGAAAAATCGGCGACGGCTCTGCCGCAAGATAGGCAGCGACCGCACAACGCGCAGTATGCAGCGCGATCGATATGCCATCGCCGGTGAACGAGGGGATGACAGCGGCCTGATCGCCAATGCAGTAGAGCCCATCCTCCGATGTGGGGCGGATGTAACCATACGGGATATGAGTGATGGCGATCGGCTTGGCGAGCAACGGCTCCGCACCGGCAAGCCTCATCGCGAGATGTGGACAGTCCTGCTGCATCTTCGCGAGGAAGTTTTCCCAGCGATGGCCCACGCGTGCGAGATACCGCTGTTGCACCACGCAGCAGAGGTTTGCAATGCCGCCTTCAACCGGCTGGATTCCACCATAGCCTCCTGGATAGAGCATAAGCTCAGATGCGCGCGCAAGCTCGGCAGCCTGCGCAGGAGCCAGGCGAAAATACATTTTGAAGGCCACCCATCGCTGCGGGTCCTCAGGACGCGCGTGGCCGCGAAGATCGTGCTTACCTGTGGCGAGAAAGATCGTTGGAGCTTCATGGATGGTGTTGTCGTCGAGCGTCGCTTGCCAGGCGTCGGGTGCCGTGCGCGCGAGTGCTTGAACACTGCGACCGCGCTCCACGCGCACTCCCGCGGTGATGGCCTCGGCGATGAGCGCTGTATCAAGCGCTTTACGGGTTAGCGAGGCAGCAGGAAAAGGCAACGGTGCCTCCGCGGCGCGCCTGGCAGCGGCCAGACGAACGTAGTGGATAGGCACGGCTCCAAGCGAGGGCACGTCTATACCGAGCAGGTGCAGATCCTCAAGGGCCTCACCGCTCAGGAATTCTCCACAGACCTTATGGCGCGGGGTGGGCTCGCGTTCGATCAGCGTTACCTGCCGTCCCTTGCGGGCGAGCGCAATAGCAGCGGCACAGCCGGCCACTCCACCACCGAGGATGAGAACTTCGTATTGAACAGGAATCCGATTCAAAGTGGATATTGTGACTGGAATCTCCTTTTCGGACCCGGTACTGAAATTATACCGCTCCAATGGGCGTTGCATGAGCCATGCTGGAGTTGGGTAGTGGTGCAGTTTGAAACTCACAAGACTGCCTTGTGGGTTTGACGGAACGTAGGCGAAGTTGGTGAGCCTCAGCCAGCTGTACTCGATCTTTTGGCCAGCAAGATTGTTAACGGAGCACTGGCAACTACTTTAGATTGGCCAATGTCGTCTGATTGTCGTCTCTTCGTGGTCCAGCTTCCCCAGGAGACGCACGCGACGTCTAACCCTATAATTCAAGCTGAGGACCTATTGCGCGTGGTGTGGGTGCGCGATGTCGTTTGGCCCGGTGCTGACAACGGAGACAATGCGCTTCCATGGGGTCTAATGCGGAGATCGAATTCAGACTGCGAGTCTCTCCGCGCGATCTGCCGGAGCTGATGGATGATGACTGTAGCTATGAAGATTTCCGTGGCTGCCTGCGCAGCCTGGAGCAGATCAACCGCTGGCTGCTGGGATATCGACCGACGCTGGCTTGGCTGGCACAGCTACCGCATGGATTACGTGATCCGGTGCACATTGTCGATGTGGGCAGTGGCGGCGGCGATCTGCTGCGGCAGATTGCAGGCTGGGCACGGAGGCGCGGCATTGCAGTGCAGTTAACAGGGATCGACTTGAATCCTTATGCGGCACGTGCGGCAGCGGAGTCCACGCCGAAGGAACTCGGAATCATGTGGGTGACCGGCAATGCTCTGGTGTATCGGCCGGAGAAGCCAGTGGATATCGCCGTAAGTTCGCTGATGGCACATCATCTGGAGGATGAGGAGATCATCGATCTGCTTCGGTGGATGGAAGCGACTGCGCAGGTAGGTTGGTTTATCAATGATTTGGAGCGGTCGGCGTGGAGCTACCGGATGTTTGGGTGGGTGGCGAGGGTGGCGAGGTGGCACCGGTTTGTGCGGCATGATGGGCAGGTGTCTTTTAGGCGAGCCTTCCGGGAAGAGGACTGGGCGCGGCTGCTGGCGGTGGCTGGGGTTCCGCTGGAGGCGGTGACGGTGGAGCATTGGCGACCGGGACGGTTGTGTGTGGGGCGGTGGAAGTGAGGCGCGCGTTCCTGGGGTGGGTCATTTGCCACACAATTGGCATCTCACAAAGCTGATCGTTAGAGCGAGGTATTTGATGGAGCGAAGCAGACTCCTTGTAGCCGTTTTTTTGGCGATAACGTTGGGCACCGCAGCGCATGCGGAACAAATTTCAGTGAAACATATCCAGCTCCCGATGCATGGGTTTATGGTGGCGCGCTCCGAGACTGGAAAGATCGTCGCCCGGGTTGAGTTCGCGCAGGACGTGCAGGGCGACGAAGTGACGATGCGCCTGACCCATCGCTTTGTGGATGGATCGATCGATGATGAGACCACGACGTACAGGCAGCAGGGCACGTTTCGGTTAGTACGCAACCATCACATTCAGAAAGGGCCGTTCTTCGCGAAGCCCGTTGATTTCGCGGTGGAAGCCGCTACGGGCACAGCGACCAGCCGCACAGCGGACAAGAATGGCAAGATGCAAGACGAGAGCGAGCACATCGACCTGCCGAATGACTTGGCGAATGGGTTCGTGGGAACGTTGCTGCTGAATGTGCCGCCCAATGCGGCGCCGTTTCGGGTGGGGATACTGGCGCCAGTCTTCGGAGGGCGATTGATTCGAATCCTGATCTCGCCAGAGGGCGAGCAACCGTTTCAAAAGACAGGACAGACCTTTAAGGCGACCGTGTTTCGCATCCATCCTGAGTTGGGTGGCATCCTGGGCGTGATAGCGACGCTGCTCGGTCTTCAGCCGAAAGATGTGATGGTGTGGGTCCTAGAGGGTGAGACGCCTGCTGTGGTGAGGGTAGTTGGACAACTAGGCGGTTCCGGTCCTGTGATCAGCTCGGAGCTGGAGGGGACCAGCTTCGGAAAACAGGACATTTTCTGAAACCCACATATCAAGGGCGAGATGCGGATCGCCCACGTTAATAAGGATGCCCTGAAAATCTCATGGCCTCCTATCCGGGAATCAGTCACGACGAGTGGTGAGTTCGCGCCAGTTGAGGCCCAGGTCCACGATAAGCAGCGAGGCAAGAGTGAAGGCGATGACGCCGACAGCGGATAGAGTATCGCCGAGATGGCTCCAGTAACGGGGCCAGAGGTTGAGTACACGGCTGGAGACGAAGGTGAAGGTGACTGCGTAGGAGCGGACCATCCATTGGCGATGCTGGATGATTTGGCGGTTACGCGCGGTGATAAAGGCGGCGGTGGTGCAGACAACCCAGGCTGCGGCCTGCCCACAGGTTCCGGGAAAGCCCGGACGGCCGCTGGCAAGAGCGACCCCGGTTGTGGCGCCGACAAAGACTGACACGACATAGATGCGGCCGAGCACGCGATGGAGTTGCAGGTGACGCTGGCGGATGCGGGAGGAGAAATTGATGGGGCCGATCAAGAGAGCGAAGATTCCTGCGAGTGTATGGGGAATCAGGAGACCGCGGTCGCCGATTACCTGTAGCCGGTAGGCGTGATACATGGGGTAATCGGTGACGAGAAGAACTTCTGAAGTAATGAAGACAAAGAGCGTAGTGAGGCCAAGGAAGATCCAGAGAGCGGTTTTAAATCTGGAACGACTGGAGCTGGGCGCAAGCAGTGTGGAAGTTGCCATTATTCGCCCCTCAGATGGTTAGACGTGACGAGGGGCGCTGCGCGAGCGAGGGGTGCGAAAAGCTTCATGTTTCTTAGTCTAACCAGAAGCTTCAGAATGGGGAGCAGATAGAGGTTCCAGTAGTGGATATGCCGTGTAAATCGGGCCAGATGGAACTATTGCGAAGCATAGTTGGCGGGTGGCCTTCGACCTTATCGAAGGGCCACCCGGCATTCTGTTGAGGTTTTCGTGGTTGGGAAGAATGCTTCGCTGCCCAAGACACGAATGATCGCGCGTGAGGCAATGTGGCGTGGACGGGAACGCCGGTGAGTCTGTCGTTTCTGGGACGGCTATTGGATGACGTGCGGTTGCTGACATTTGCGAAGGCCAACAAGGAAAAGATGGGCTTTGACAAACGCATCTGGTTTTGAAGGCTTTCCAGGCGCGGGTCTTATGGTGCCTGGACCACTGCGGTGAGATCTTTGTTCTTTGTCTCGCGGATGGCAAGCAAGCCGATGATGGTGAGCACCGCTGCCGCGCTGAGGTAGTAACCGACATATTGCAAGCCATACGCAGTGGCGAGCTTCGTTGCAATATAAGGCGTGAGAGATGCGCCGAGTATCCCCGCAATGCTAAAAGCGAGTGAGCTGCCTGTGTAGCGCACGGCTGTGGGGAACAGCTCCGACAGCACGGTGCCGAGCGGGCCATAGGTGAGGCCCATGAGGGACAGGCCTACGACCAGCATTGCGACCGCACCGGTGTGACCGGCCTGGAACATGCGAGCGAAGAAGAGCCCGAAGATCGCGATGCCGACGGTGATGGCTATCATGACCGGCTTGCGTCCGAGTTCCGCGAGCAGCGCGGCTGCGGGAATGGTGAGCGCGAAGAAGACGACGCCAATAAGCTGCATTTGCAGGAAGTCGCTTTTGCTATAGTGCAGCGCGGACGTGGCCCAGGTGAGGGTGAAGACGATCATCAAATAGAAGAGAACGAAGGTGGCGAGGCAGGTGAGTGTGCCCGCGACGAGGACGCCGAAGTAGTTCTTGACGACGGAGAAGATAGGGACTTTAACCGCTTCGCGACGCTCCATGGCTGCGGCAAAGATTGGAGTTTCGGTGATGGTCAGGCGCACATAGAGGCCCAAGAGGACGAGCACGCCGCTGGCGAGGAACGGCAGCCGCCAGCCGAAGCTGAGGAACTGCGCGGGGCTGAGACCTTTGGACAGAGCGAGGAAGACGGAGCTGGAAATAAAGAAGCCGATGGGGGCGCCCAGCTGCGGGAACATGCCGTACCACGCTCGCTTGCCCGGCGGCGCGTTCTCGGTTGCCAACAGGACAGCACCGCCCCATTCGCCGCCAAGGCCGATGCCCTGGCCAAAGCGGCAGAGCGCCAGCAGCAGCGAGGCAAGGACACCTGCCGTCTTGTAGGTGGGCAGTGCGCCGATGGCGAAGGTCGACAACCCCATGGTGGAAAGCGCGAGAACCAACGTGGTTTTGCGGCCAACACGGTCGCCGAAGTGGCCGAAGAGCACGGAGCCAATGGGCCGCGCGATGAAGGCGATGGCGAAGGTGGCCAGCGAAGCGAGCGTGGCAGCGGCGGCGTCATTGGCGGGAAAGAATAGCTTTGGGAAGACGATAACCGCGGCCGTGGCATAAATGTAGAAGTCGAAGAACTCGACAGTCGTGCCGACGAGACTGGCGAAGAGCACCTGCGCGGGCGTATTCCGCTGCTTTTCTCTACTGGACATGAGTTTGTAGATGTTGCACTACGGGAGTTGTCGCACGCAAATGCCCTCGGAGCAACGCCTTTCTACAGCAAAGACATAGCGGCATTCTGGCTCGGACACAGACGCGTAGAAGATCGATCCAGATAGTATCTTGGCACACCGGCCCGCATTCATCCTCGTAAATGCCGCAGTGTTGAGCAACGGATTCAACTTGCGGCAGGCCGGCTGCACGGAAGGGGGCAGGCCGGCCTGTTCGGCTATGCGCCGTCGTCGCGGAACATGGGATGGGGGATAAGGCGGCGGTAGTCTTCCTGGTGTGCGCCGTCGAGGCATGCTTCGACGATCTTCTTGCCGAGCGGGTCGAGGTCGGGGACGAGGAACTGCTTCAGCTCCTTGGCGAAGAACTCCCGCCACTGGCGCACACCTTCTTCGTAGACATCCATGCCGCCCTGGATTTGTTCTTCGACCGCCAGAAAGACGCGCGGAATCATGGAACCCTCGACGCGCAACTGGTGGGGAATGTATCCAAGCAGCGGGAATGGCGCCTCGCGCACCTGCTCGCGGGCAAACTTGGCGCTGCCGCGGCGGGCAAGATACTCGCGGGCGATCCACTCGGCCATGAAGCCGACCTTCCAGGCTCCTATGTGCTGGTTGGGCAACAGCACATAGCGGGTCTCGGGCGTTTCGACGATTTGGCGGAGCAGCAGGTTGGCCTGGTCTACGCGACGGCCGGTGGCAAAGGCCCAATAGGAGCCGACGCCCTCGGACTGCATTTCAAGACTGTGCTGGGTTTGGATGCTGGGATTGGCGTGGCCGCGCGGGGCAACGAGCCTCCAGAGCCAGGCGAGCGCGGGGCTGAGCACGTGAATCATGGCGAGAATGCCGTAGAGCTGGCTGTCGCGATGGGTGGGCGGGCAACGCACGCCAAAGCTGCGGACGTCGACGCGCTGGGGGCCGTCGAGAATGTCTTCTAACATGCGGCGGGGCAGGATGACGCGCGGATTGGGGCAGAGCTTGCCTGGAGCGTCCTCGACATGTTCCCAGGTGAGGCAGGTGCCGCCGGGAACGATGTAGTGATTGAGAAAAATGAGCGGCTCGGGGGGATCGATGCACAGGCGCTCAAGATTGGGTGCGGTGCCGTAGCTGTGAATGTGATCGACGCGCACAAACCAGCCGTTTTCGGCGTCGGCGACGGTGAGGCGGCCGCTGCTGCCCTGGTACTTGGGATGGGCGCAGGCCATGTCGTCGGCGATGGGGCGCAGGTGGCAGGCTTCAGGCAGATTGAGTGTCCTGACCTCTTTGCTGACCACGTTGGTGCCGATGAGCAGGCGGCCATCTTCCATGCGGTGAATGTGCTCCGTCATTTCGCTTTTGCCGCCGCCGCTGGCCCCCTCGTGCATGAGGATGAGCTGATTTTCATAGGGCGTGACCACGGCCACGGCGGCGCAGTGGTTGGTGGTCCAGCCCTCGCGCTCGCCAATGTCAAGCAGCATGGAGTAGACGCCCTTTTTGGCGCTGGGACCGGGGTAGAGGTTGTAGGCGAAGATTTCCTGGTGGGTGGCGGTGCGTTCATGGACGACCACTTGCTTTCCGCCGAAGTGCGTGTGGCGGAAAGGCGGAGCCACAAACAGAACTCCGCCGGTGACCTTGAAGCCCGCTGGAACCTTCGAGCGCGGAATCATGCCCTGCAAGTCAGCTAGCGCGGCAGCAAAAAAGGCGGCCTGGCGGGGGACGATGAGCAGCGAACCATAACCGAGCGCATCCGTACCGGCATAGAAGGGCATGACGACCAGTTCCTGGGTTTTGAGCCAGTCGAGGGTTTGGCGGCGGGTCTTCTCGAAGCTCTCGCCAAAACGTTGCTCGTAGGTGGGCTTGTCGGTAGGGAGATTGTCGCCGATGACCATGGCGTCAGGATCGCGGCGGCGCATGGCGGGATTGGGAAAGTTGATGGCCAGGCCATTGCGGGCCTTGGTAATGACCGCTTCGACAATGCGGCCCGCGCCCGGCGCCTGAAAGACGGCCTCATACTGCCCGTGGTCGTCGCGATTGCCCAGCGTCCAATCGGTCGCGCCGGAGGAGCGGCCGAGCGCCCAGTCCATGAGCTGTGCCCGCGTCTCCGGCGATTGCACCAGGGGCGCGGCACTCAGCACATCGCGCACCGCGGCGGGCAGATCAAAATCTGCCCAACTTGCCTGAAAATCGACAAAAGTGCCAATGGCAGCTTCAGGGGTCATAGGTTTTCTCGCTTTCCTGGGAGGGGATCGATGCACTCAAATCGAGTTCAGAGCCAAAGAAGGTACATCTCTTTTATCTCACCCGGGGGTACAGTTGGCAGTGCGCTGGATCACGCTGCGGGAAGGGACTGCTGATTCTTGAACAAGATTGATCTTCAAGTTAATGGAGAACCTCTATACCCTATTCCAAAAGGGATTACCGGGCTTTGCTGGAGGATACTTAGTTTGCCGCTTCCGCTGCCAGCTTGAGAGCTCTTGTCATGGCGTCGGTGCGGCTCTGCTTCAATGCCGGCATGTTCATGCCGCCGGGCAGCCATCGTTCAGGGGAATAGCGTCGCAGGTGGTCCTCCAACTGGCTGGCAAAGGCTGCTCCGATCTGGGCAACGGCAGCCTGTGCCTTGGGCAGCGCCTGACGGAAGTGGGCCATCTCTGCCTGCGCTGTTTCGGGGTGGTAGCTGAGCCGGTCGCCGGCTTGCAGGGCGTCGACCAGCGAGTCGGGAGGACCTGAGACAGGCGAAGTCTGCTGCATGGCTTCATATGCTCCGCGCAGGCGGGTGATGGAGCCGGCAAAGCCGTCCAGCTCGTCGCGGCGGGCGGTGAGGCCTGGTGCGCGGCGCACCTCCACGGTCACCAGGGAGGTCACGCTTCCGCTATGCACGGGAATGACAGTGGTGAGCGTGTTGCCCTCATATCGCCATCCATTCTTTCCATTAATGCCTGCAAACTTCAACGGACTGCCATTCACGGTGACCCGCTCCGGCGGCCAATCGGCGGGCAAGCGTAATTCAAATCCGCGCGCAAGAGGCATTCCGGGAAAAGCGCCCTGCACGGGGCCGATCTGCACCCGCAGCGTGTCGGCGGTCTGGGTGGCTTTGACCGGCGCGCGTGCAAAGACGCCTTTTTGATACTCGACGCCCACGCCAGAGTCTTCGTAAACCGAGTAAGTTGACGTTGTGCCCGGCGCCAAAGGCCAGATGTTGAAGATGAGCGGGTCGACCGGCTTTTCTCCGGTGTAGAGCATGGGCGGCTGCATGGGGACAATCGCTCCCTCGCGCAGATAGACCGGAATCTGCTCGATCGAGAAACTGCGCTCCACCGTGACGCCGCCGTGAAGATGCCTGCCGGTGGGCCATTCGATCCACTCGCCCGGAGGAAGCCAGACATTCTCCGTGGCCAGCCCCGAGGCCTTATCGGCAGGCGCGGTCACGGGCGCGGCTAGCACTTGATCGCCGAAGAGGTATTCGCTCTTGCTTTGGTAGGCCTGCTCCTCTTCCGGCCAGTCATAGTAGAGCGGGTGCAGAAAGGCTACGCCTGTCTCGTAGGTCTTGCGCGCCTCAGTGTACAGATACGGTTGCAGCGCATAGCGGAGTCGGTATGCGGAGCGCAGGACTGAGGAATACGGCTCTGGGTAGGCCCAGAGGCGCCGCTCGCTGTCGGGATTCTTGGTGGTGTGGGTGCGCAGAATCGGGCTGAATGCGCCAAACTGCACCCAGCGCGTGTAGAGTTCGGGATCGACAGAGCCGGGCATGTGCCCGCCGATGTCGTGGCTCCAATACGCGTAACCCACATTGGCCGCTGTGGCCGTGAACCAGGGTTGAAAAGCCAGTGAATCCCAGACCGAGATGGAGTCGCCCGAAAAGCCGATCTGGTAGCGGTGATTGCCCAGGCCGCCCCAGCGGTGAAAGAGCAAGGGCCGCTTGCCCTCGCGCTGCTGATCGGTGAAATGGACGTAGTTGAGCCACCAGGTGGGGTTGACCCCAGCCAGCTTGGTCTCCGCTTGCTGCTGCCAGTCGAGCCACCAGAAGTCGATGCCCTGTTTTTCCAGTGGATGGTGCAGTAGGTTCATGTAGTTGATGGCGAATTTCTTGTCGGTAATGTCGAACGGCACATACTTGCGGGTCGCCGGATCGATGCCCATGGCCCGGGCCATGGCGGGATAAGCCGCCTCCCAAGGTTGCACGCCGGAGGCAGGATGCAGATTCAACGTCGTCTTCAGCCCCTCGGCATGGAGCTTGGCCAGGAACCGATCGGGGTCGGGAAAGAGCAGCTTGTTCCAGGTGTAGCCGCTCCAACCCAGCGACTGGCCGGACTGATCCACCTCGCCGGCGGCTTCAAGCTGTTCGCGGCTCGTGTGCCAGTCCATGTCGATAACGAGGACATCCAGGGGCGTGTCGTTTTCGCGAAAGTCACGAACCAGTTCATTCAGTTCCTGGTCGGTATAAGCCCAGTAGCGCGACCACCACGCTCCAAAGGCAAACCGCGGCGGCAGCGGAATGCGCCCGGCTACGCGCACAAAGTCACCCAGCGCTTTGCGGTAGTCGTGGCCGTAGCCAAAGAAGTACCAGTCTTGGCGCTGGCCCTTGGGCCGTTCCATCACCCACGGCCAAGGGCTGTTTTCCCCATCGCGAAAGGTGAAGTCGGCTGAATCGAAGAGCGGCCTGGTGGAATCGTCTACTAGCGCCCAACCGGAACGGGAGATCAGCCCCTGCCCCAGCGGTTCATGGGTCTTGTCGCCCAGCGCTCCATCCAGGGTGCGGGTGGTGCCTTGCAAGTTGGCAGGGTCGGTCATGCCGGGATACCATACCACTGGCTTGCCATTAACAGCGAACCTGAGGAAGAGGTTCTTGTCATCAAAACCTTCTTCGTCGCCCCACATGGAAAGATATTTCAACTCGAGTACGCTGGTCTTGATGGTGAGTACACCCATCATGTCTGTATAGCTCGTCTCGAACTTCGGCACCTGCAACCGCCGATTCAAGAATACAAACGAGGCGTGATCCTCGAATTTGCCGTCGGCCGCCCACTCCATGCGGATCAACTCCGGGGTCAGGACGGTGAATCGCGCATGGCCCAGAGTAACAACGGCCCTGGGGTCAGCCACGGGATTATCAAATCCCTCGAACTGCGCCTGTTGTATCTCCTGGCTTGCTTTGGCAACCGGAGCAGAGGGCTGGGCCATGAGTACTCCGGCAAGCGAGATTCCAGCTCCAATCGCGATGAAATATCTCAGGAAAAATCGCATTCGCTCGTCCAGTCTTCGCTTCACCGAAAGCCTATCACCGCAAGGCTTGAATCCTACTATTTGGGCTCCAATCCAGTCCAGAATCATTTCAGCGTTCCGCAGGTGTGGCCGCTGCTTCCGCGTTCTCCGTATCATTCTCTCCGGAACCTGTCCGATCCGGTCGCAGTCGTTTTGACCGCGCTCAAGGGGCGCTGTGAAACTGTCACGGCAGGATTCTCAAGCCCGGGAAACCACCTGCTCCGTTGGCATCCCGTCTCCGGCCACCATCCGCACAAAGATTTTCTGCCTCACCGAACGTTTTCCCGCTTCCTTGCTCTTTACTAGTAACAGGCAAATGCAGACAGCGTTCTTCCTGGTAAGCGCGGAGGATCCCATGCTCGAGTCGGACGGCGACGAGCCGCCGCAAGCGGGCTCCTTCGACGAACTCGTCGAGCAGCACACACGCATGCTCTTCCGCATTGCATTGGGCGTTCTGCGCCGCCCCGCCGATGCTGAAGATGCCGTGCAGGAGGCATTTCTTGAGATCTACCGCAACAACCGCTGGGAGCACATCGACAATCCGCGCGCCTATCTCGCGCAGATGGTCTGGCGCATTGCCATCCGCCGGCAAAGCACCCGCCGTCGCGAGCAGGAGCTCACGGTCGATATTCGCAGCGGCAAACCAGGACCCGAGCAGTTGGCGATCGGCCGCCAGCTCGACGTCTGGCTGCACGCCGAGATCGACGCGCTACCCGACAAGCTACGCCACCCGCTGGTGCTTATGGCTACCGGGGATTTGAGTCAGGTGGAGATCGCCCGGCTGCTCGGTCTGCCGGAAGGCACCGTTCGCAGACGCGTTCACGACGCGCGCGCCCGTCTGCGGCAGAGGTTGGAAGCGCGGAAAGGAGAGGAACATGAACGAGAAGACTGAGAACCCGATCAATGAATCGCGCGCAGCGCGTAACCGTGACCTGGAGACCGCTAGTCTCGACGCGAGCAATCTCGATACACTCATTGACAGCGCTCTGGCCACCTACGCTGCCGGTGAACCTCGTCTAGATCTTTCCGCGCGAATCCTCGGCGCCGCTCATGCTCTTGAGCCGCGCCAGCGGCCTGGCCCCCAGCTTCGTCCCACATATTCGTGGGCATTTGCCGCCGCTGGCTGGCTTTCTGCCGCTGCCATGCTGCTGGTCATTGTCAACACACACAATCTCCAGATCGTGGTCCAGCCGCACCCAGCCGCCGCTCAACTGGCGCAGAGTGCGCCGCCCACGCTTTCGTCCTTCCCCACCGCCGCCTCTGCCTCCTTGAAGCCCGCGTCTGAACAGCCGATAACCCGCGTGACACACTTCCAGCAAGCAAACCGCGCCGCCGTCTCCAACTCGCACGCCCAGCCCTCAGGCCGGGCTGATATCCTCCAGCCCATCGCTTTTGCACCCATCGTCATGGTTCCCATCGGCAGTGGAGAAGAGAACTAGAAAATGCCCACACTGAGCTTGCGCATTCCACTTCTTTGTCTTCTACTCGCGGCTGTGGTTGCCAGCGCGCAACAACTCCAGCCCGTACACGCCGCCGCATTGCCAAAACCGGCTGCGCACAAAGCTCGGCCCTCGCTCCCGCAGTCCTACCAAATCTCCATCGCCTTCAAGCGCAACTATCACGGCAAGCTGCGGAGCGACAAAACCTATACTCTGCTGGCTACCGTCGGTGAAATCCTGCCCGCCATTCGTGACGACGCCCATTTCCGCACGGACACCACGTCGAGCAGCACTATCGAAGGCGCAACCGATGTCGACATCCTCACGCTCAAGCCGCAGGGCAAGCTCATCACCGTCGCACTTCGAATTTCCATGCAAACCATCGGCGTCGATACGCCCGACTATCTGCCCAAGCTCCCGGCCGCAGGCACACATCAATACCTGGTTACTCCCACCGTGCCTATCGGTAAGCGCATCACTGTCTACTCGAGCACCGATGCCCTCAACAACACCACGGTCGAAGTGGAGCTGATGATCCAGCCCTTCGATCCCAACCAGCCCAATGCACCCGAGGCACAGTAAAAAGAAAGCCTCAACGAACCAAATTGCGCGGCAAGCATCCGGGCCGCCCGCAACAAGCCACTCAGCCATTTCTTGTTAAAGGAGTGATTTATGCGTCGCATCTCATCTCTATTCCTTGTCGCACTCGTCTTCGTCCTCTTAGCGCCCACCCGGGGATTCGCCGCGAAGAATCCAGCCGACTATCCCCTCCGTGTCCACATCTTCAGCCATGACAGTTTCTCGCATTACTCCGGTTATGGTGGTGTGCGCTCGCTCAACGATGTTGATGGCGAGGGCCGCGCCAACCTCTATGAAAACTCCCAGCCTCGCGGCTTCGACTTTAAGTATGTTTGCGATGAGCGTCTCATGAACTCCATGGGATACGAGACCTACCCGGCGCGCTGGAAGAAACCCAACGTCGAGCTGGAACTCCTGCTGCCGGTCTCCGGCAAGACCTGTAGGTTCCACGTCGCCATGAAGGACGGAATCGCCTATTACAAGAACAACGGGAACTTCGGCGAGGAGCCGGCTGAAAAATTCAAGGCATGGATGACTAAGTACCAGTACGATCCCGAGCACGGCCAGAACACGATTACCAAGCCCACAGAAGTCGCCGCCAGCAGCCTGAACCCCTCCGACTTTCCGCTCCGCATCCACATCTTCGCCCACAACGGCGTTTCGCACTACGCCACGCCGCAGCAGACCGGTCCCGAAGTGGTGGAGGGCGAGGGCCGCGCCAACCTGTACGAGGGCAGTCAGCCTCGTGGCCTCGACTTCAGCTACCGCTGCCAAACCCGCTTGATGGATTCGATGGGCTACGAGACCTACCTGGCCCGCTGGAAGACGCACGACAAGGAACTGGAGATCATGCAGCCCGCCGTCGACAGAACCTGCGTCATCAATGCAGCCATGAAGGAGCACGTCGCCTACACCAGCGAAAATGGCCAGATCCAACTAGAGTCCGCCACCGACTTCAAGCAGTGGATGGACAAGAACCAGTACGACCCCGAGCATGGTAAAGACCTGCCCGCGAAACCGGTTAACGGTGCACAGTAAAAGCACACGCACCTCATCCACAGGTGGCCCATATCTCGCGTTTGGGAGATGGGATAGCCAGGCGGCCAACCTTGGATTTACTCGGTCTTACAATCCGTACCTGGGCCACCCGTCGCATAACCTTCTCGCTTCCATACCCCCATCCTTGCAATGCCGTCAACGCATGTCGAGGTTGGGGGTACAAAACGCTTCAATTCAGAAAGTCAAGAAATTCCTACTATATTGTCTGCGTCGCAGAGTTAACGGTAATTGACAAAACAGCGCGCACCCATCCGAATTTTGATTTCATGGCGTCGTATTCTGTCCCTTCATTAAGAAAAGAAGCAGTCCCCTTAATCAGGAAGCCTGTTCCTGGGCCGTGTAACCCCAGCACCTTGCTGCTTCCTAATGTCACCAGAACTTGATTATTGACGGCAATGTTAGCCTCTGTCTTGTGCAAGAATCCAGCCGGGATCAACAAGCGGCCATCTTCCGTGACCTGCACGTAGCTGTTCCAGGTATTCACCATATGCGGCCCGTCTGAGCCCAAGGTGGCAATGGCGACGACGCCATCTTTCTTAAGCACGGCAAGTAAAGTCTCCGGGATTGTCACTGCACGTCCTTCCATGAAACCGATTCTACCGGTTGTTCGGTGAAACAATTCGTCAACCTTCCGTCAAGCCAAGGTATTCTGGATCAACGCCACCAGCTTGAACGGATCTCTTCGCCTGGGACAACCTCGGACGGAAGACCAGGTGTCGGGGACCAGAGCTTCAGGTCCTCGACGGCAAAGACACTTTCGATGGGTTTCGTCCATGTGTGGAGCGCGAGGTCAAATAGACCCCAGTGGATGGGCATCAGCAAGCCGTGGCCGCCAAGAGCCCGAAAGCTGCGGACCGCGCCTTCCGGACCCATGTGAATGTCGGCCCAAAGAGGGTCCGAAGCACCGATCTCAAGCATGGTGAGGTCAAACGGTCCAAACTGCTTGCCTATATCGACAAAGCCATCCCACTCACCCGAGTCGGCGCCGTAATAGACGCGTTGCCTGGGGCCGATGAAAGCGAAGGATGCCCACAGAGTCTCGGATCGATTGAAGAGACTGCGACCGGAGAAATGGCGAGCTGGCAAGGCCGTAACCGTCACGGGGCCGACAGTTATGTACTCGGTCCAGTTCAGCGCGGTGCAGCGGGTGGCATTGACGCCGAGAGTATGCAGAATCTTCTCAACACCAAGCGGCGTGATCCAGCGGGCATTCTCAAGCTGCGGCATATTCGCAAGCCTGCGGATGGTGCCTTCGCCGAGATGATCGTAATGATCGTGCGAAATCACCACGGCATCAATGGCCGGCAAATGCTGAAGAGCAAGCGGCGCGGGGAAGAAACGCTTGGGTCCAGCCCATTGCGTTGGGGCCGCACGTTCATCCCAGATAGGATCGATGAGCAGGCGTATCCCGTCTATTTCAACCAGCGAGGTGGAGTGGCCCATCCAGGTAATGCGCAAGCCGGAGTGTGGACTCGCCGCAAAGACCCCAGGGTTGGTGTGGAAGGGTCCTAGTGAATGTTTTGGCGATCGTGCCGCGGCACCCAAAAAGAAACGGGGACCGATCTTGAAGATCAGAGAAAGCCCGCCGACTTTCGCTGGCACGGGATTCATAAACTTTTTACCATCCCGCTTGGCTGGCATCAGGGTCATTCCTATTGGATGGTTTATCTTGCGCACGGATTCCTTAAAACGAAAGCAGCCACGGGATGAGATGCCGCCGCTCTATTCCTCCGGGAGTAGTGGAGAAAGTGGACAGACATCGATCTGTTGGCGGAAGACGCCCGTTGCGATAGATAGACCTGACCCAACGATCAGAACTCCACCCGGAAGCAGTGAGATCGCCGGTATCTCATGCCAGGAGAGATAAGCGATCAAAGCGCCGGTGAGAAGCTGTGGGTACCGATATTGCAAGACGGTGGCTGAAGAGGATTGCTTTATGGCAACATTGAAGCACACGTTTCCCAGAGCGCAGAAGAATCCTGTCGAGCAGAGCGCAACAGTGAGTCGACCTGTCAGAGGTTGGGTGTGCCCAACTATGCTCCCGAAGCCGTATGCGGCCATCACGATTCCAGAAAAGAAGACAATGCTCTCCGATTTATCCGTCTGCGTGATGCCGCGCGAGCAGACCATGTTGACCGAAAGGCTGTCGACGCAGACCAAACAGGCAGCAATCCCGATCCAGTTTGCCTGACGTGCAGTGCCGAAGGGATCGATTGAAACAATGACTCCGCCAAAGCCAGCCAATATGGCCAACGATTTGCGCCAATCAAGGCGGCCACGCAGAAACAGAGCTGGCGGACGGCGGGTCATTCCTGCCGCAGAATGGGGGTACTCCATCCGCAGGCCCGACCGTCACGCCTTCTCCGCCAGGAGACGCTGAATTCTCTTCTTAGCGACAAAGCCGTGGATGAAAGAAACCGGCCCGAAAAGGCAGCACAGAATTGCAGGCCAAAACGGATTCTTGAAGGCCAGGGCGAGCGACAGGAAACCTATCGCACTGCCAATCGCGTTCATTTGAACAGCGTCCCACGTTATCCGGACTTCAACCGCGTTCAATCCGAGCTTTGCCCGCACTTTGTAGGCGTGAGCATACATCAGCGTGAACAAGAGCAACAGAGACGCGTATCCCAGAAAGAACAATTGCACAAGCACAAGCGCTCCATGCCAACTGACATCGTCGCCGGCTTCGCCGCCCATCAAGCGCGAAAAGAAGAGTGTGAACACGAACTTAAGCGGATAGACGCAGAACAGAACAAGAAACAGCAGGACCATGTTCAGGAAGAAGCTGTAAGGGTCTTCCAGCCCGTAGCGGCGCGAATAAATGTAGTGCATGCGCCAGACTGCAACCAGCAGCATGAAGCACACGGCAAAAGGAAGAAGACCTTGCAAGTCCGCCATGAGCGCCGTATAGCTGCGAGGCACTTCCAGCGAGATCACAAGCAGCGTCAGCGCAAATCCAAAGACCACATCGCTGAAGGCCTCCAGGCGCGTTATCTCACCGGCTCGCCAGCGAAAGTTCTCTTCAGGGAAGAGTCCCGGCCGGTGCTCCGAGGCCATCTCGTGTGGTCCATGCGTGATCAATGCCGCATTGTCTGCAAAAGGCGGCCTTTCATGCGCAACCGCGGACGGACGCTTGGGTCTGTGACTCATACCATCTTTTCTAACATACGAGTGCTGTTGCGTCAGTCAATTCGCAAGCCCACGAGATTGCCACAGATCCCTGGACTGGCGAATTGCGCCACATAACAAGAAAGGCGAAGCCGCAATGGCCTCGCTTTTTTCTTTGCGTTTGCGGTTACTTCGCCAACGGCACGCGCAAATCGCCGCCGGTCATCTGCTTCGGCTCTTCGACCTTCAAAATGGCTAGCAGCGTGGGTGAAATATCACGCAGTGAGCCGTCGGGACGCAAGCGATAGTGGCTGGCTTCTTCGGCCACATAGATAATCGGCACCGGATTGGTGGTGTGCGCGGTGTGCGGAGCGCCGGTGACCAAGTCCACCATCTGCTCGGCGTTGCCGTGGTCGGCGGTGACCAGCCAACTGCCGTTGCGCTCCTTGATGGCTTTGTAGATGCGGCCTAACTGCGCATCCACGGCCTCGACGGCGCGGATGGTCGGCTCCAGCTTGCCGGAGTGGCCCACCATGTCCGCATTGGCGAAATTGGCCACCACCAGGTCGAAGGCGGTGTCGTTGATGGCCTTGACAATGGTGTCGCCAATAGCCTCCGCCTTCATCTCAGGAGCCAGATCGTAGGTAGCCACTTTCAGTGAAGGAATCAACGCGCGATCCTCTCCGGGAAAGGGTGTCTCAATGCCGCCGTTGAAGAAGTATGTGACGTGGGCGAACTTCTCCGTCTCCGCCACGCGCAGGTTGCGCAGTTGGTGTTTGGCCAGCACATTGGCCAGAATGTTATCAAGCGACTCAGGCGGCATGATTAGGGGCAGGTCGTAGAGCTTGTCAAACTGCGTCATGCACAGGTAATAGAGGTTTTTCGGAATCTCAGTGCGCGGGATGGTCTGATCGAGTCCCTCCCAGCCGTCGAGGTCGCGGCCGCCCTGTTTGTTCAAGCCGCTTTCGCGCGCCAGCACGCGGGTAATTTCGCGGGCGCGGTCGCTGCGGAAGTTGAAATTGATGCAGACATCCTCGTCGCGAATCTGCGCCACCGGCTTGCCCGCGCCGTCCACGACTACAAAGGGAATGATGAACTCGTCGGTCGTTCCGTTGTTGTAGCACTCGGTGAGCCGCGCCACGGGGTTGGCGTACGCGCCGCCCTCGGCCTTGCCTGTGACCATGGCGTCGAAGGCCTTGCGCTCGCGCTCCCAGCGCTTGTCGCGGTCCATGGCGTAGTAGCGTCCGCTGACTGAAGCCACTTTGCCAACGCCGTACTCGCGCATCTTTTGTTCGAGTTGCGCAATGTAGCCCGCGCCTCCGGTGGGCGGCGTGTCGCGCCCATCCATGAAAGCATGAACGAAAACCCGGTGCAGTCCGTACTCGCGCGCGGTCCTGAGCAGCGCGTACAGGTGCGTGAGCTGCGAGTGAACGCCGCCGTCCGAGACCAGGCCGAAGAGATGCAGTTGCCGCCCACCCTCCTGCGCCTGCTTCATCGCGCGCACAATGGCCGGATTCTTAACGAACTCGCCCGACGCGATGGCGGCGTCGATGCGAGTAATGTCCATCTGCACAATGCGGCCTGCACCGATGTTCAGATGGCCCACTTCGCTGTTGCCCATCTGCCCGTCGGGCAAGCCCACGAAGTGGTCTGAGGCCTGGATCAGCGAGTTGGGAAACTCGCGCAGCAGCTTGTCGTATGCCGGCTTTTTGGCCAGCGCAATGGCGTTGTTGGCGGTTTCGGCGCGGTAGCCCCATCCGTCGAGGATGGTCAGAACGAGAGGACGCTTGTGAATGGACAAGAAGAATGACTCCTCTGGAAGATCGAAGGTACTGGTATCAGGATAACCCGCGATGGGTTGATGGAGTGTGGCTCGGGTCACAGGCAGGCCGATTACCTTGCAGCATTCGAGCGCGGCAAGCCTTAATTTAGGCGAGATCGGCGAATTCCGCTTTCGCCTAACTCGATTGGGACACCTTGGCAACCCAACTTGGCCTTCAAGGCGGAGTTCCGCGATAGTCTTGACGCGCGTGGATTACTCCATCCACAGCGCGCTGGTGATGATGCGCGGATAGTAGCGGCTGGCCTTGCCTTCGCCGGAAACGATCTGGTCGCAGCAAGCCCAATACGAGCTGCCTTCAACCTGCCATTTGACGTGAGCGGCATCCGCTTTGCGGAAGACTTCGGCCACTTTGGGATCCGTATCGAGATGGAAGACCTTGCGGGTAACGTGCATGAAGATGGAGATCTTGCTCATCCACGAGTTATTGCTGGTGGAGGAGAGCTTGATGCCGCCATCGGCAAAGAGATTGCGCCGCTCAGGATCGAGCAACAGGTTGCGCGTGTGCTCTTTCAGCACGCCGAACATGCGCATTTCAGAAGGCGATCCGTAGACCTGCTCCAGGGTGCAGCCGGCAAACCCGGTTTTGACGAAGTAGAGCGGGTAGACGCATCCCTCTATTGCGGGCAGAATGCGGCTGGAGTAGCCAGGGTTGGACTTTTCAAAGATCGCCGGCAGCACGCCGTCAACAGCCTGATCGCATACCACCGAAGCAACTTTGGCGGCGAGCTCTTCGCAGCGGAGTTTGCTGGCTGCGTAGCCAAGCTCACGGAACATCAGCGCCAGAGACCTGTAGGTTGCCCAGCTCTTTACGGCGATGTAGATGTTATTGCGGGTCTGCGCCAGAGAGTGATCGAGCGAGTCGTAGGTTGTGATCTCCTGTCCACCGGCGCAGCGCGTACTGTCGAATTGCGCGAATCCAACGTCGCCGCTGCGGTTGATCATGCTGCCGAGGCAGGCATCCACCACGGTCTTGTTGTTCTTGAGCCATTCGATATCGCGAGTCTTGGCCAGATAGCAGCCTGCGGTGAGAACCCAGTTGCAGAGCTGCTCCACCGTCATGTAGCTGAAGCAGCCGGTCAGGTTGGCAAGCTCGTAGCTGCTGCGGCCCTTGGGCGAGAAGTTGTTGTGTGCGCCCATGTCGTGACAGAAGCTGAGGCCACCGGGCTTGGTGTCGTAGGGACGCTTGAGCTGAGCCTCGTCGGGCGGCGGCGGCGTCTGCGAAGGATCGATCTGCATCGTGTCGGTCGAAGGCGCAAACTCCGCCTTGTAGACCTTGACTTCGTCGTTGTAGCTGTACAGCCTGACAAAGTTATCGAGCAGATTGCGGACTAGCCATGGGTTGTGATCGAGTTCCCAGAAGACGTGATCGACGGAGAGGTCGAGCGTATTCATCATGCAGTACTCGCCCTCGTTCACGACCCAGAAAGGCTGGTCTTCGATTTCGAGCAACTGCGTGCTGCCGAAGTAGCTGTGAGTGGCGTGCGCAATCATGAATCGCTGATCGTCAGAAAGAGTGGCCTGGTCCAGCTTGCTGTCGAGCGCCTTGGCTGCGGCGATCATTTTTGAGGAGCTATCGAGTGCAGTTTTCAGAACGTCCGCAAGGCTCTTGAAGTAGCGCGTGTAGAGGTAACGGCCGTCGTGTCCGTTGGTCTGGAAGCCTTCCAGATAGGAACCGAGCGCAATGGTGATTCCGTACTTTTTTCCCGCCGGAACTTCAAATCCGAATCCGGGGCAGGAACCCAGCAGGTGAACTGGATTGTGACGCTCACGCACGCCGTCACTGGCAGACCAGCGCATGAAGACGAAGGGCTGAGCGTCGACCTTCACCCCTTCTTCGGAGGTGGTGAAATCGCGGAGTTCGGCCGCGCCGCCAGCCTCGCGGCGGAAGGCGAACGCCAATCGGCCGCCGCCGAGATCGTCGTTGAGAATCCGGCTACCTGGACGTGCGTGATTGAGCGCGAACATGGCGGTTTTGGCCTTTGTGCCTTTAGTGTTGTCCAGTTCGAGGCGGGCGATGACGGCAGGCAGCAGGCCCTCGCGCATCCGGTCGTTGCTTTCCTTCGCGGGATCGGGGATTGCGCCGAAGGGAGAATAGACCGAAAAGCTCAGTCCCTCGGCTGTCCATTGATCGCTGGCCCAGCCATAGGACCGCGACAATTCACTGGCGTTGAACGGCACGGCGTCGGGCTTCACGTTCTGCTCGGAGGGACCGGCCTGCTCTACCAGAAAAGCATCGGCGGAACGGTCTACAGCTGCCGTGTAAAAAGGCAGGCATTTCAAAGTGGCGTCAGAATAACGGTCGCCTTCTTTGAAGCCGATGAAGACTTCCTGATCGCCCGGCTGTCCGATTTGCAGGCCAATTCCGCCGCGGGTTCCGAAGTTGCCGCAGGTAAAGCTCATGAATGCGCCCATGGGTGAATGCTGTGCGTTAAAACCTATTTGGCAGGAGAGCGGTGCACGTTTAGTCATAGTGAATCCTCGCTGGAGATTATACCCATCCGGTTCAACAGTCTCGTCAACAGTATCGAGCTCAGGGCTGGCAGACCATATAGTTCACCAACACGATCCGAACCCTTCCAGCCAAAGACGGCCAGGCAGAGTCCTTGCGGTGGATCTCCAGTCGGCGGGTGGCGTGGATACGGCATGATTGTAGCGTTTTCAGGGGCCTCGTGGATAGAGGTGTGGATAGAGTTTGAAAGGCTTTGGTTTTGCACTTGCCAATCCAGGGAGTAATGCGATTTACTTTGGTGGAATCGAATATTGCTCACGTGGGGTACCGAACCGGGTCCGGCCCCTCAGAGAGGGAACGCGGAAAACCGGCAAAAAATGACGTGAACGATGAGATCCTGGACGGCGAAACCACAAGTTGCCAGCGGCGAAACAAACGCCTCTGAGAACCGAGACTGCTCTTCCAGCGAAAGCGAGTAGAAGTCGATGAGCGGTGTAAGTACAAAACTCTCCTTCGGGGAGAAATTCGGATACGGCCTCGGCGATATGGCCGCCAACTTCGTCTTCCAGGCGATGATGGCCCTGCAACTGAGCTTTTACATTGACACCTTCGGGTTGACGCCGCGACAAGCGGGAAACATGTTTCTTATCGTCGGCCTGGGGATGGCGTTTCTCAATCCGGTGATGGGTATCATCGCCGACCACACCAACACCCGTTGGGGAAGATTTCGTCCCTGGCTCTTGTGGACGGCCGTGCCCTTCGGCGTGATCGGTATTCTCACCTTCACCACGCCCGATCTGAGCGCCCCGGCAAAGCTCATGTACGCCTGGGTCACTTATCTGTTGCTGCGCCTCATCTACACGATGAACAATGTGCCCTACGCCTCCCTGACCGGCGTGATGACCGACGATCCGAACGAGCGCAACAGCATCGCCACTTACCGTCAACTGTTCGCCAACGGCGCGGGCTTCATCGTGCAAAGCCTGGCTGTTCCCATGGTCCTTTACCTGGGCCAGGGCAACAACGCGCGCGGCTATCAGTTGACGATGGGGATATTTCTGGCTGCCAGCGTGGTGATGTTCCTCATCGCTTTTTCCGTCTCCAAAGAGCGTATTCAGCCCGATCCACAACAGGAGTCCTCGGTCACGAAAGATCTCTCCGATCTGCTGAAGAACGGCCCGTGGATCGCGCTCTTCCTGGCGACGACCTTCTACTTTATCGGCCTCATGATCCGCAACAGCGTCATGCTGTCCTACTTTAAGTACTGCGCGGGCAACCCAATCATCTTCAGTTGGTTCAACGGCTTCGGATTGACTGCGCTGCTGATCGGAGTGGCCTGCTCGACGGCTCTTACCAAACGCATCGGCAAGCGAATGCTCTTCTTCTGGAGCATGTTTCTGACGGGCGTCCTGTGTATCGCGCTGCTCTTGTTCCCGGCCACTGCAACCGTGCCCATCATTACCCTGGAAGTTCTGCGCCAATTCGCCTTCGGCTGTTCTGGCCCTGTGCTCTGGTCCATGATGGGGGACGTCGCCGACTACGGCGAATGGAAGACGGGACGCCGCGCCACTGGTACGGTGACGGCGGCGGTGGTCTTTGCGCTGTGGATTGGATTGGCTTTGGGCGGAGCGATTAACGGATGGCTCCTGGATTTCTATCACTATCAGTCAAAGACACTCGGCGGACCGGATATCCTTCAACAGAATGCAACAGCAATCCATGGAATCACCATGATTGCCGCCGTCTGGTCTGGCGCGGCGTTTCTTGCCACCGCAATCTGCCTGCTCTTCTACGGCATCAGCATGAAGCTCAATATGACCATCTCGAACGAACTTGCCGAGCGGCGCAAAGGCTTTTCGTCCTCGGCCTCGTAATGTATGCAACATTTCCACCCTGGGCCGCACCCGCTAACCGGTTGCGGCCGCCTAACTTTTTGAGCCCAGCTCTTTTTCCGTTCTTTCAATCGTTCAGGAGTATTTAGAGATGCAGCATCGGCGGTTCATGATCGTTGCAACGATGGTCGCCGCAAGCATGGCGGCGGCCGCGCAGGCGCCCACCACGCTCAAGGACGCTTATCGCGATTCGTTCTATGTCGGAGCGGCCATCAACACTCCACAGATCACCGGGGGCGATGCACGCGGCGCTGCCCTTGTCCGCGCGCAATTCAACTCCATCAGCCCCGAAAACGTCCTCAAGTGGGAACGGGTTCATCCGGGGCCCGAGACCTATTCCTTCGAGCTTGCCGATAAATACGTCGAGTTCGGCGAAAAGAACCATATGTTCATCGTCGGTCATAACCTGATCTGGCACGCGCAGGTTCCGAATTGGGTTTTCCAGGACGAGAAGGGGAATCCGCTGACCCGGGAAGCCCTGTTGAAGCGGATGCACGATCACATCTTCACGGTTGTGGGACGCTACAAGGGGCGGATTCAGAGTTGGGATGTCGTCAACGAAGCCTTGAACGAGGACGGCACCTTGCGGCAGTCGAAGTGGCTGAAGATCATCGGGGAAGACTATATCGCCAAGGCATTCCAGTACGCCCATGAAGCCGATCCCAATGCCCAGCTGAACTACAACGACTACTCGCTGGAAAACGAGGCAAAGCGCAACGGCGCCATCGCATTGGTCAAAAAGCTTCAGGCCCAGGGAATCCCGGTCGCGGTGGTGGGCATTCAGGGCCACGACAGCCTCGATTGGCCCTCAGTCGAGCTGGAGGACGCTACCATTACTGATTTCGCCAAGCTGGGAGTCAAGGTAGCGATTACGGAACTGGACATTGACGTGTTACCGCCTGTCGCCGTCGGAAGCGCGGATATTTCACTGAATGTTAAGGCCGATCCAAAACTCAACCCTTATGTCGACGGCTTGCCCGATGACGTTCAGAAGGCATTGGCAAAACAGTATGCCAATCTTTTCAGCGTCTATATGAAACACCGAGCTGTGATGAGCCGAGTGACTTTCTGGGGCGTGACGGACGAGGATTCCTGGAAGAACAACTGGCCTGTTTTTGGGCGCACCGACTACCCGTTGCTCTTTGATCGCTCTGGTCAACCAAAGCCGGCCTTCGACGCAGTGATTCAGCAAGCTCCGCGGCCTGCGCAACGATAGCTGCTGTCTGCTTGACGCTCCTGTTT
>Ga0302320_10007085_pt1 | contig 24750 bp, 18 predicted proteins | sample Bog_T0_3_FD_202130 | JGI IMG/M metagenome (GOLD analysis project Ga0302320, IMG submission 202130) | Peat permafrost microbial communities from Stordalen Mire near Abisko, Sweden - Bog_T0_3 | ecosystem: Environmental > Terrestrial > Soil > Wetlands > Peat | place: Sweden: Abisko, Stordalen Mire...
CGGCGGCGAAGGACGCCGGAGCGCATGCGACGGCGGTCCCGAACCCCATCGGGGTGAGGGACGAGGCGCGCAGCGCCGAGCAATCCCGCAGGGAGCGCCAATACTGGCCTCATCCAATGTCGCGGGAACCGGTCGCTGGAAGACCCTGACCGAGTCTTTCGGCCTGCGGGATGAGAACCCGCAGGGTTCGACGAGCCGCCGCGACGCGGCGGCGAAGGACGCCGGAGCGCATGCGACGGCGGTCCCGAACCCCATCGGGGTGAGGGACGAGGCGCGCAGCGCCGAGCAATCCCGCAGGGAGCGCCGATAAATCAACGGGTTATCTCCATCGCCTGAACTCCGCATCCACGCTGAAACGTAGTCAGCGAGCTGCAGTATGCGCATCCCGGGAATTCCTGGTATGCGACGGTCGTTGGTCACAAAAGTACCGCAGCCGGTCCCCATCGCTGCGATGAGTTGCAGGGCGTCCGGAGTCTTGACGCCCGTGGCCGCGCGCAGTTCGGCCGCACCTCGCATCTGCTCGCGCGACAGATCGATAACCCGAATACCCCGGCTCCGGGTGAGCAGTTGCTCGTACCGCTCGGCGAGCAAGCGGTCGCCGACACGGTATGGAATCACCAAAACCTCGAGCAGTGTCAGCGCAGACGTCACCAGCTCGCGCGCCCCGGCGTCGGCCTCTTCGAACAGCTGCTCTATGACGGGCAGGAATCGCGGATTTTCCTCCATGAAATAGATGAAAATCGCAGTGTCGACGGCCGTGCGCCCACTGCCGATATCCGCAATCAATCCCAACTGGCGCGTTCCTTGGCGACGTGCTCCGCCGCATCAAGCTTGCGCCAATGCTCCTTACCCAGACCTTTGAGGTCAAGGATCGACAGCTGTTTGGGAGAGGCGAGCGCTCCGGTCAGCAGCTTCGTCACTTCCTGCGCAACCGAGCGCCGCTCGCGCTTGGCCTGCGCCCGGAGCTTCTTGTACAAAGCATCCGGGAAATTCTTGACGTTGAGCGTAGCCATTCAGCCAATCCTCCAGATTGTCTCCATTATGGAGGCAACCGAGTTCGGATTCAAAATCCTGTTGTACTCCTGTGAAGGCCTCTCCGCGGGTTCGACGAGCCGGCGAACCGTCGCGCCGAAGGACGCCGCAGCGCATGCGACGGTGGTCCCGCGGCCCTCCAGGCGAGGGACGACGTGCGCAGCGCCGAACCGCCCTCACCCCAAACAAGCGCACAGTCCGCGGAAAGCGTGCAGCCACAGAATCAGGGGTTTGCAGCGCAATGCCGTCTGTCTGCGCTCGCGCTGCGAGTACCCGATCGACGGAATCCTTGTGCACCGGTGTCGTCGACGGCGACGCCCCGCTCGCAGTAGGCCAAGCCATCGGTGAGTTCGAACCACGCATCCCTCAGCCTCAGGGGGCGTTCACCGAGTGGGCACCGCGCGTCCAAATTGCGCCCTCTGACTGCAGGCGGCGAGCGACTGGAGGAATGCAGGGGCCGAATAACCTCTTATATCGCCCACTCCCCAGCAACCCGTCAATCCACCAATCTGGCGCAAACATCGCGAAATCGAACATGGGTCTCGCGAGCGGTTACGGCGGTGTTACGGTCTTGCCCTGTCCGGAGAGCAGCGTCAGCGTGTAGTTCGAGGGCGAAGATCCCTGCTGCTTGAGCCGCAAGATCTGTACCGTGCTCTGCCCCGGAAGCAGTTTGCCATTTTTCAGGAACACCCGAAGATAAGGCGCACCCGTCGTCAAAGACCATGCCGACGAGCACGATGGCTGGAACGTTCCCGAGGCGATCGAGCGCGCCACCCATGGTCGCAAAAATCCTCCCAGGATGCTTCATGCGTGCGTTCCTTCGGTTTTGACTATCGGCAGCGATCATCAGTTGGCGCCCGCGCGCGGGCTAGCGAGAGCTCCAAGCGCAGGGAGTTCCGACGAATCGTAAGAGTGATCGACTGACAGCTCTGAGGGTGTTCGCCCGGGCGGCGCGAAGCTATTGATCCGTTCTGCCCGAGCCCTCGCGCTCACGGTTACGGGGGCGGACTATCTGGCGAGGATCGAGCCGATTCTTGCCGCCCTGACGGAGGCGGACCGAGCCACGCATCACGCCGGAGCCGAACTGGGCATCTTAGGGATCGCGCTCTCTTCGAGCTTTGCGTTGCGTGAAGTGATTCCGCGCCTGCCGAAATTTCTGCGATAGCATCCGCAGCTGCGCATCGACCTTCGTGTCGATGACTCCCGTCAGGATTTGGTTGCCCATGGCATTGATCTCGCGCCGCGGTTCGGCGATCTTTCGGACTCGGGTGCCGTCGCGCGCAGATTGACGTGCGTACCGCGGCGGCTCGTCGCATCTCCAACCTATGTTTTGCGCGCCCGCGTCCGGATTACCCCCGCAGATCTCGGCGGTCACGCCATCATCGTCGGGCCCGCGGGCGCGAGCACGGCGTCACGCTCCTTCACGAAGGAACACAAGACCGTTTCGATCCGCTTCGAGGGTCACCTAATTTCCACGTCGAACGAAACTGCGGTCGCCGCCGCCTTCGCGGGACTCGGAATCACGGTGACCTCGCTGTGCGCGTGCAAGTCTGAATTGGAACGCGGCGACTTGGTCGGTCTGCTCGCGGAATGGTCGATTGCACCGGTCGAACTACACGCCGTCTTCGCGGCCGGGCGGGCCGCGCCGCCCTCGGCTCGACTGTTTGCCGACCATTTGGGCGCGCAGATCGGGATGCAGCAGCCGGATGCGCGGAACGGAACACTCGTCGCCATGCGCTGAGTCTAGGGACGGCCCTTGCCGACCGCGAGCAGCAACACGCCGTGCGCCGGCAGGGCGGCCTCGACGTTCGGGCGCAGCGTACCTAAATCCGTCTGGCGCCAGAGATCCCGCAGCGGCACTCCAACGCCGAGTTCGGACACGCGGTCCGCCAGCTTGAGGCGCCGGTATTCCGCGCCAAAATTGAAGATACCCACGGCCTTGCGCCCGTCGACAAGCTCGCGCACCCAGATTTCCCAGCCATTTTCGGCCCAGGCTCTGTGGGCGGCATGGCCAAGCGGATCTTGATCAACCTCGATGACCTCATCATTGACGAGCAGATTCTTGGTGAATGCGTCCAGGTGGGTGAGTTCGTTGCCGAGCAACAGCGGTGCAGCGAGCAAAGCCCAGAGACTGATGTGGCTGTATTGCTCATCCGGCGTCAGCCGGGATGGATGGAGCGCGCCGCCCCAGCCGACCTCTCCAACGACGAGCATATCCGGATCGTTCCAGTGACCGGGACTCGCGGATGGTGCCGAGCGACCTTGAGAATCCATGATCTCTTTGACGAGGCGCCAGCTATCTTCGATGTCGCCCGTCGTGCGCCACAGGCTGCCATGCACGTCGCCGCCCCAATTCCAGACGTCTGCAAGACCGTATTCGCACAGGCTGAACACGATGTCGCGCGGTTCCGCGGCGAGCGCTGCTCCCATGAGCCGGTATGGCGCCTCGTAATCTGCAGCGGTCGGATCCTTGGGCAGTCGCTGTTCGTACGAACACAGGTCATATTTCAAATAATCGATACCCCAGGCGGCGTAGGTGTCGGCATCCTGCCGCTCGTGATCCAATGACCCCAAAAATCTTCCGCAGGTCAGCGGTCCAGGCGATGAATAGATTCCGAAGCGCAGGCCGCGCTCATGCAAATAAGCGGCGAGCGCCGGCATGTCGGGGAATTTCTCGTTCGCCGGAATCTCCCCGTTCGCCGCTCGATCCCGCGCCTCCCAACCGTCGTCGATATTGACGTAGGTCCAGCCGTGCGCCGCGAGCCCGGAACCGAGCAGCGCATCCGCGACCGCACGAACCTTCTCGGCATCGACGGCGAGGCCGTAGGCATTCCAGCTATTCCAGCCCATCGGCGGCGTGAGCGCGAGCAGTTCCCCCACGCGCAGGCGCAGCGTGCGCTGTGCCGTTCCGCGAGTACTGGCCGCTTCGATCTGAATCGCATAGTCGCCGGGATCGGCGATACGGCCGCGTATCACACCGTCATGGGCGTCGAACGTCAGACCGTCCGGCAAGCCGCGCACCCGCAGCGTCAGTGGCGCGGCACCGGTGGCGGCAATGCGATAGATGATCGGCGAGCCGGCCCGCGCGCCGAGCACGCTTGCCCCATTGAGCCGCGGTCGTGGCGACTCTGCGGGAGTCTGCAGGTAAGGTGCGTGCAGGGTCGCGGAGCCGACCGCACCCGTGCCGGCTTCGGTGAACTTGAACCGCACTTCGATACCGGCGCGCTGTGGAGCCTCGACCGCCAAGAGCGCGTGGCCATCGGCGTCGACATGAAACGGGCCCGCCGCATGGCGCAGGATCCTGGCGGTAGCTGCGTCGTAGACGTCATATTCCATGCGGCCGTCGAGCACCACCGGGAAATCGTTGGCCCAGTACACCGTCGCATGAGTAGTTGCAGCTTCGTATTCGAACGTCGTGCGGCCGAGATCGAGATCGAGTCCATCCGTGATCTCGGCGAGACTCACGCTTGGCATGTCGCGATAGAATCCCCCGCCGCCCGACCCGTCGTAAACGCGGACCGCAATGACGTTGTCCTCATCCCAATGCACGAGGCCCGTAGCGACATCGACATAATAATTGCGCAGGCCGTTCCAGCGCGTCGCATAACCGCGTGGGTCTTCGGGCATCTGGCCCATGGCACCGATCTTGACCCCGTTCAAGAAGGTCTCGTCGACGTCGTCGACGCTCGAGAGATACAGATGCAGTCGCTGCGGCCAGCGCACGCCAGCTTTGAGGCTCGACGGGATCCGCACGTGGAATCGGTACCACGAATACCCGTCGTAGTCGGGAAATCCCTGCTTTTCATAGTTCGCGAGCGTGGACAACACGACCCAGCCGCTGTCGTCGAAGGCCGGATTTGCGCGCGCCGGATCATCTCCCGTCGCGAACCGGGCCTCGGGCAACTCGATCACGCCGGGAGCCGCCGCCAGGCTCAGCAGGGGCAGAACGAGCACCGCGAGGGCGCCAAGCAGTCTATTGAAAATCATGGATTTTTCACCCCCGAAACGCACTTATGCGGTCGAGTGTAATGCAATCCTCAGACCGGACGACGAGCATCGCGTTGACTCGCGTTCGGGCTTGGGTGTCAAATGAAACTCGCTCGGTGCCGTCATCTCCAAGAGTCGTTCATGCTCCATTCGTGCCGAAAAAAGCTCGCCTCGTTCACCGCCGGCTGCATTCTCAGCGCCGCGATCTGCCCGGCCATGGCCGGTCGGAATTCGATCAACCCCGACTCGCTCTCGATCGCCTACCCGCAGTATCTCTGGCCAAAGGTGGGCGGCGTCGCGACGGTTTACTACGCCATCGATAAGGGATCCGATCCGAACGCGACGCCAAACATCGATGCCGCGATCGGCATTTTCAATGCGGACTTCAAGAACGTCGTTCAATGGGTGCCCTGGCAGCCGGCGCTCGGGCCGAATTTTGTCGACATCAACTTGAACGCCGCGAACTTGAACGGCATATGCGAAGCGGATGTCGGGTACCAAGCGGTCCCCGCGCAGCCGATGGCCGGCGCGGCGAACTGTACGATCGGCACGCTGCTCCACGAAATGGGCCATGTCATCGGACTGTGGCACGAGCAGACTCGCAGCGATCGCGACGAGTATGTCGTGGTCGACTACGGCAACGTGATCAAGGGCTCCTGGGGCAACTTCGAGATCCGCTCGGACGACGAGCAGATCCTGTCGCCCTACGACTATGCGTCCGTGATGCAATATATTTCGCCCGCATTCTCCCGCAACGGCGGTCCGGTGATCGAGACGATACCCGCCGGCATTCCGCTCGCAGGCTACGAGGGCGTGCCGGCTCACGCCGCCGCCAAGGGCTCTCCGGCACAACCGACTTTCGACTATTCGGCGGGCGACAAGGAAACGATCCGCCGCCTGTACGGCGCGGCGCCGACCGAGGTGACGGTCACGTCGAACCCGGTAGGCCTCGACGTCATCGTCGACGGCAAGACCGTGAAGACGCCGCAAACCTACACATGGACGCTCGAGTCGACGCATACGCTGGACGTCGCGACCAGCGCGCAGCAGCTTGCCGGCGTGATTCTCGATAGCGATCCGCCGGTCAAGGCGAATTTTCACTACACGTTCGGGCGGTGGAGCGACAACGGCGCCGAGAGCCATACGATCACGGTCGCTTCCGGCAGCGGCAGTCCGATGTTTCCGGCTTCGGCTCCGCAGGTTGCGACGTACGCCGCGAATTTCATCCAACTCGTACCGTACGCGGCCGTCGTCGCGCCGAGCGGCGCGGGCAGCATCGCCGTGTCTCCGGCGCCTCGGGCTTATTCGGGCGCGGCGGGAAAGTTTCTCGTCGCACGGCAGCAAGTGACGCTCACCGCCTCTGCGGCGGCCGGCTGGAGTTTTTACGAGTTCCTGAACGCCCCCTTTTGGCTCCCCGGCGGCCTCGGTGCGAATCCGAAGACGTTTTACGTGCCTGACTCGGGCAATCCCGCCGCGGTCACGGTTGAGTTCTCGGATTCGCCCGTCTATTTGGTCGACGTTCGTCCAGCGGGTTTTAGTTCGGGTCTCTACGTCACAGTCGATGCGGTGAGTTTCCCCGTGCCGAAGAGGTTTTCGAGCCGCTACGATCACGCTTGGGTGGCCAAGAGTTCGCACACGCTCGGCGTGCCGGCTTTGAACGCACCGGCGAGTGTGAACACGCGCTATGCGTTCGCGCATTGGAGCGACGGCGGCGCCATCGTGCATTCGATCGCTTCGCTGCCGGCCGTGGCGACGAACTACGTAGCGACGGTAACGCCCGAATATCGCCCCGCAACCACCGTGGATTTTGCGCCTTGCGGAGGCAGCTCGAGTATTGCGCCCGCCTCACCAACCCACGACGGCTTCTACCCGGCGGGCCGATCGCTGTCGTTCAGCGCAACGCCGGACAGCGGCTGGACCTTCGCCGGGTGGAGTTACGATGTGACGGGAAACGCCAACCCGGCCAGCTTGACGGCCGACGACGAAACCCTCGTCGTTGCCAATTTCAATACGACTTCAACGCCGTTGACGCTCGCCAAGCTCAGCCCCAGCAGCGCCGCCGCCGGCGGTCCGGGCTTGGTGTTGACGCTCACGGGCACGGGCTTCACGCCCTCCTCGCTCGTAGCCGCGAACGGAACCTATCGCACGGTGCATTTCATCGATGCGGAGACCTTGACCGTACCGCTCCGCGCCGCGGACTTCGCAACGCCCGGGGGATTCCAAGTTTTCGTCGAGAACTTCCCGAGCGGCTGGAACGGATGCGCGGTATTCGGCGATCAAACGTTTCTGGTTGGCGGAACCGCAGCTCGCTGATTCTTGCATTGCCGCAATTTGTCGCTGAAAATGCTGTGATCTCCCGCGATCGCGCGGGAAATTGATGCAGGGCAGCGCGGCGGCCCCGGAATTTGTTGACTTCGCTGGCGGACCTGCCTAAAACCGGCCGGGAAACCGGCTTCGGCGCTCGATGACACGAAGCGGCAACTTTTGACGCCTTCTTCAAGGAGGGCGCGCGGTTCCAAATCGCGAGACTCAAGGACGGACTGCGCAGAGACGGAGATTCGTGGGACTGCTGACCTCATTGCTCAGGGCCTTCAAAGCCGACAAACGGCCGAACGCGGCCCCGGTTCGACCCGCCAACCGGCCCGCGTCCCGTGCGAGTTCGGCTGGCGCGAGTTCGGCTGGCGCGGCTTCGGTCGGCGCAAGCGCGGCCACGGCGTTTCGTGCGGTAGGGATCGTGTGCGGACCTCAGGCCTGCCGCGCGGCACGCGATTGCGCGCGCATTCGCTGGCTCTCCGCCGAAGCACCTCGCCTGCCCCTCGCCAATTGTGCCGCAGAGAGTTGCGATTGCCGGTATCGGCATTTTCAAGATCGCCGCTCGAAGGCGCGTCGCAAGAGCGATCGCGAGCACTTCCCCCGTCCCTTCAACGGCCAGGAGCAACGTCAGAGACAAAGCGGCCGCCGCGCCACGGATCGATAGGCGGGAGAACGATCCCAGCGGCGCGACAGCTCGGCCGGCGCCGCGGTATAGTAGTTCGGTGACGAGCAAGCCGCTGCGGCAAGCGATTTTGGACTTCTCGGCGGGAAGGGTCGACGCGGCCAACCGCGGTTGTCGCGCGCTGCTCGCCCTCGCGCCCGATGATCCGGGCGCGCTGCATTTGCTCGGACTCATCGCCCATCGGGAAGGGCGCACGGCCCAGGCCGCCGAACTGCTGCGCCGTGCCGCGGAGGCCCCGGACACCACGGCCCTCTACCTGCTCAGTTACGCAGAACTCGTTTGCAGCGGCAGCGACCGCAACAAAGCGCTCGCCGCAACGCGCCGCGCGGTCGCACTCGACGAGAATTCCCTGCTCGCCCGATTCTGTCTGGGCAACCTGCTCCTGGTCACAAAGGACTACGCGCAGAGCCGCGCGTGTTTCGAACGCGTCCTCGCGGGCGACGCCGGTTTTTGGCAAGCCCGCGCCAACCTCGCGATCCTCGCCGCGCGGCAAGGAGACGGCACCGAAGCCGTGGCGCAATTCGAACGCCTGCTGGCGCAGCAGCCGGACAACGGAGAATTGCATGGCAACTTCGCCGCGCTGCTGGAGGAGTTGGGGTTCGGGGAGCGTGCGCTTGCGCACGCGGAGCTGGCCCGGCGCTCCCAGCCCGACGTGATGCTCCATGCGCTGCGCGCAGCCGAGATCGAAATGCGCTTGGGGCGCTACGCCGCGGCCCTCGCCCGCGTTGAGGCGATCGGGGAGCGCACGCCGGACGACGCCGCGCGTATCGCGCTGCAGGCGCATCTGTTGCGCGAGCTCGATCGACCCGGCGAGGCGGTCACCATGTGCAGCGCCGCGCTCGAGCGTGGCATCGAGTCCGCAGAACTGCTGCGCGCCAGCGCGCTGGCATTGCAAGGCGACGGCGCCGAAGAATTGGCTCTCACGGCGTTCGACCGGGCGGCGCGATCGCCTGGCGCGACCGCCGCCTCGGTGGCACTCGCGCTGTCGGACAAGGGCGTCCTGCTCGACCAACTCGGCCGCCCGGAGGCGGCAGTCGCGGCTTTCGACGCCGCGCTCCGCGAGGATGCCGCGCTGGCGGACGCCTGGTACAACCGCGCCAACGCCAAGCGCCACGTCGCGGGCGACCCCGACCTTGCCGCCATGGAATCCTTGCTCGAACGAGCCGGCGTTCAGCGCGATCGGTTACTGCTGCATTTCGCGCTCGGCAAAGCGCATTTCGACGCCGAAGACCTCACGCCGGCATTTTCGCATTGGCACGAGGGCAATCGCATGAAGCGCCTCAGCATCGAGTATGACGCCGCGGCGACGACGCGACGGATGGCCGCGATCGGCGCGGATGCCATCGAGGCGGGTTCGCGGCACGACGGGGCCGCAGTCCCGAGCCCTCTGCGGCCCGACGATCCGCGGTCATCCGAAATTCCGGTGTTCATCGTCGGTATGCCGCGTTCGGGTTCGACGCTCGTCGAGCAAATCCTCGCATCCCACCCAGCCGTTCATGGCGGCGGTGAACTACTGCAGTTGCGGCCCTTGTTCGAGTCCGCCGCCGGCGAACCGCTCGCGACGGCGACGGCGGCTCTCGCTCGGCTGCGCCGCGCCGCGCCCCAAGCGGACCGCATCATCGACAAGGACCTGTTGAATTTCCTGCATCTTGGGCGCATCCATGCGACCTTTCCGCGGGCGCGCATCATCCATTGCCGGCGTGATCCGCTCGAGACGTGTTTCTCGGCGTACACGAAACTGTTCGTCGGCGCGTTCGATTTCGCGTATCGCATGGACGAGTTGGGCCGGTATTACCGCGCCTATCACGCGTTGATGGCACAATGGCGGCAGCTGTTGCCGCAGCAGGTTTTCTACGAAGTCGATTACGAATCGCTCGTTGCCGAGCCGCAGCGTGAAACTCAGCGCCTGCTCACGTTTCTCGGGCTGGACTGGAGCGACGATTGCCTGCGTTTCTTCGCCACCAGCAGACCTGTGAGGACGTCGAGCGTGGCCGAGGTGCGCCGGCCGATCTACCACACGAGCCTTTCGCGCGCGGCCGCGGTGCGAGGCCACCTGGGGCCGCTCGTCGCCGCGCTGGGTGACCTCGCGAGGCCCGCTCAGCGTGCGACGCCGATGCCGTAGAGGTAGACATTCAGGCCGCCGCGATAGCCGGTCTCGATGAGCGCCGCGACGCTCAGACCCAAGATCACGAGGAAGGGTGCCGACGGCCGTGCGTCCTGATCGTTGCCGGCACCACGCCATACCGCGAGCAGCAGCAGGCCGAATGCCGCGCAGACCGCCCATTTTAGGTGCAGCGAAACGGCCTGGCGCGCGGCGACACTCAACTCCTGACCGAGGGCCGCAGCGAGCCCCGACCCGAGCGCCGCCAACGCAGCGACCGCGGCCGCACAAAGATTCCAGGTCCCCACGCTTGCCAGTCGCGCCGCAAGCTGCGCGTCGGGGAGGATTCGCGCGGCATACAAGGCAAGCGCGGCCGTGAGGGCGAGGGCCAGCGGGAAATGCACGATCATGGGATGCCAGGGCGTCACCGGGCCGCCTTCGTCCAATACGCGGCGAGAGCTTCGAGCGCGGGACCCACCGGTTTCGTGCGCAAGAAGGCAGCCGCGCGAACTTGCCAATTCAAGGTCTTGCGCATGCCCTGAACCATGAAAAAAAGATCCCGGTACTGGGGCCGCCCTTGCGTTGCGTAGGCAATCTTGAGCGCGTCACAGACGATCGCCACGGGCAGCTTGTAAATCCGAGAGCGGGCCGCGAAGGGATCCGACACCCGCGTGACGAACCCCGGCTGCGTGACGAGCAGCCAGGTCGCAAGACGCTCCAGCACGAAGACCTTCATGTGCACCTGATGCGCGCCGCGGTACGCCGTGGGGGTACGAAACTCCTCGCCCATCGCGTCGTCGGCGTTCTCGGCGATCGCGAACAGCGTCTCGGTGAGCGCGAGCCATTCGCGCCAGAAACGCGGTCTCGCCACGAAATAATTCGAGTTCACCGTATTACGGGAATCCGAGACCAACCGCCCAAGGTCGGTCGGACGCCCGACGCGCGCCAGGAATCGCTCGGAGAGCGCCAGCAGGCCGGGATGCTCCGATTCGCCGTGCGCGAATACGTTCAGATGGTAGGAACTATTGTGAATGCTGGGACTAAACAGGATCACGTCGGCCGCCGCGCCCTCCGCGCGGATGAACGCATGCACCGCGGCGGCGTCGAGATTGGTCTTCGCCTTGAAGCGCGGCGAGAGAAATCCGTAGAAGGCGTCCTCGTCGAGCGTCCGACCGAGCAAATAATTGCGCATCGGCCAATACTCGAACCAATCCGGGCGCTCATTCGCCAGGTTGTCGAGCACGTGAAAGCCCGGGTCCAACAGTGCCCGCGGCGTGGCGGGCGTCAGGATCTGGTGGATGTAGGCGCCGGGCATCTGCCCCAAGGATACCGAATTGCTCGCGGAGCGGCGAGCGTTGCCCTGCGCCGCGCGCCGCGCGCGGCTCACTGGGCGGCGAGTTCGGTGAGCAGCGCCAGGTAGTGCGTTCGATAGTTTGCCATCGAATAGCGCGCCTGCACGTGCGCATGGCCCGCGGCGCCGAATTCGGCACGCAGCGACGGCGACTCGATCAAGGCGGCGAGGCGGCTCTCCCACTCGCCGGCATCGCGCGCATGATAGCCGGTGCGGCCGTCGATCACGGCCTCGGCGTTCGCACCCACGGGCGAGGCGACACACGGCAATCCGGCCGCCATGTATTGCAACAGCTTGAACGCACACTTGCCGCGCGCCCAGGTATCGTCGCTGAGCGGCATGATGCCGATCGCGGCGCTCGCAAGTTCGTCGGCTTCGGTCTCCGCGCTCCACGGCACGCGCTCGATCGGGACTTCGGGCCAGTCGGGAAAGGCCGAACAGATCACGCGCAGCCGCAGGGCAGGGTACCGTACAGCGAGACGCGCGAAGGCCGGCCGTACCATCTCGAGATAGAGGAGATTCTCCGGACTGCCGATCCACACGACGGTCGACGGGGCATCGGCGTCGGGACGCGCCCTGCGGTAGCCAGCGACCGCGATCGACGTCGGCAGGATCGCGATACGCCGCGCGTATGGGCGCGCAACCCCGGCAAGCACGCCGTTGCCGGCGGCGACGACATCGACGTGGCGGCAGGTCGCGGCGAACTTCCGGCGGCGCCAACGCGATTCGTCGGCGGGTTCGCCGAGCCGGCGCGGCTTGCGCACGTAGATGGCGTCGTCGATGTCGAACACGCGATTGCGGCAATAAGCCGCGAACAGGGCCGCTTCGAGGCCGCTCAGCTTGATCTGATGGAGCACGGCGACGTCGGCCCAGCGCAGCAGCGCGCGGCGCTCCAGCGTGCGCAGGCCGTAACGGCCGCTCGGGTACTGCTCTGCATGAACCTGCCATCCGGCCGCTTGAAGACTCACGACGAGCGACTGCATGCGGTGCCGGAACGAGGGCTGGTGCAGTCCGTAGCCGAGCAGCAAGGCATTAGGCATCCGGATGCACCCCGACAACCGCCCGCCGATCGATATCCGCGGCTCCCTTGAGATCGTGCAAGCGCGCGATCGCGCGAACGGCCACCTCGAGACCGTCGGCGAGGCCCAAGGCCGCCGCGCTTCGGCCAAGTGCAGCACGCAGAGCGGCGTCGGCGATGAGGCTTGCCGCGCGCGCCGCGATCGCGCGAGCATCGAGAGGCGCGGCGACGCACACACCGGCGGCGACGCAGCGCTCGATGCGCGCCGGCTGGTCGTCGGCAATCGGTATCGCGAGCGTCGGCCGACCGCAGGCGATCGCCTGAAGGAGGGTCGACCCGCCGTTCGCGATGACGAGGGCGGACGACCGCATGAGCTCGATCAATTCCGCCTGCGGTAGGGAACGGCATTGCCGCAGTGCCGACGGCTCCAGGCCGGCGCCGGACGTCCCGGGACCGACGAAGAGCGTCGGCGTCCCGGCCGTCGCGACGGCAAGGGCCGCCGCCTGGAAGCGTTGCGCGGCGTCCAGCGCGCGAGGGTGACCCGTGCCGCCGCCGGGCACGACCACGACGAAACCGCCGGCGGCGAGGCCGAAGCGCGTGAGCACCGCGGCGGCAGCGCTCGGATCGGGCGGCGGCAGAATGACGTCGAGAAAGCGCACGACCGGCCGCCCACAAAGTGAGAGCTTGAGCCGCTCGCTCCAGCCGAGCGCGCCCGCCACGAGAGCCGGATAGGCGATCCAGTGCTCGTCGAGCAGGCGCATCCAGCTGAGGCGAAACGCCTTGCGGCGCTGGCGGCGGCGCGCGCTGATGAACACGACACGCGCGCCGTGCGCGCGCGCGGCGGCGAGCTGCGCGGTGCGCCCGGCGTTGTCGAACAGCACGAGCGTCGGGGCAAACGCCCGGATCAGCGCAACCACCTCCGGCGTGTGAAACGTCGGTGACGCGGGCAACACGGTGAAGGGATAGGGTGTATCGACCGCATACGGCGCGCCACGGCTCAGCGCGAAATGGATTTCGGCATCGGGCCAGCGTGCACTCACCGCACGCGCGATCGCGAGCGAGCGCGCATATTCTCCCATGCCGTAGGCACCCGACACGGGGACGCACAGGATACGCGGTACGAGCGGCTCGGCATCCATATCAGTCGAAGGCGATGAACCAGCGATCGAGCACGAGCAGGAACCAGGCGCGGCGGAAATCGCTGCTCACCGAGCGCTGCAGCACACCGCGTTCGCGCAAGCGCGCGACGGCGTCACGCAGCATGCCGGGGTTTTTCCTGAGCCAGGAGCGCACCGGCAGGCCGAAGCCGGATTTCGCCCTGCGCAAATGCCCCTCGGGCAGATGCGGCTTCAGCAGTTCGCGCACGAGCAGCTTGCCGCGACGCGCGTGGCGGTCGACCAACAAGTCGGGGTCGACGCTCAACATGAATTCGACGAGGCGGTGATCGAGGAGCGGCGGTCGGACCTCGAGCGAATGCGCCATGCTCGTGCGATCGACCTTCGTGAGCAGCCCCTCGGCAAGGTCGGTGTGCAAGTCCAGCCATCGCAGTTGTACGAGCGGCGCCAGGTCGGCGCGCCAGAATTGCCGGTAAAACCACAGGTAATCGTATCCTTCCTCGTGCCACTCGGAACCCAGCAGCGAATCGACCTGGGCGGCCGTGAGGCCGCCGAGCGCGGCCGCATAGGCTGAAAGGCCGCCTGCGGCGTGGCTCTGCATGGAGCCGCCCAATCGAGACAGGGGCGGCAGCAAGCGGGCGAGCGTCCGATTCAAGACGTTGGCGCGGGCACCGACGTTCGACCAGTAGCGCGGATAGCCGCAAAAGATCTCATCGCCGCCCTCCCCCGAGAGCGCCACCGTGACCTCGCGCCGCGCACACTCGGCAATCAGGTAGTTCGACCACGCGGCGCTGTCGCCGAACGGTTCGTCGAACAAACCGGGGATGGTCTCGAGAGCTGCGCCGAAATCCGCCGCCTGGGCGGTCAATTCCGTGTGTACGGTGCCGAAGTGCGCGGCAACCTGACGGGCAGCGTCGGCCTCGGAGCGCGCCGCTCGCTCGAAGCCGAGCGTGAACGTGCGGGGTCGCTCGAGATAGTGAGTCGTGAGGGCCGAATCAATTCCGGCGCTCAGAAACACTCCCACCGGGACGTCGGAGAGCGTGTGTTCCGGAACCACGGTGCGCAGCACGGCATCGAGATCTGCGAGCGTTTCGGACGCGCCGCGTGCGCTCAGGTCGGGCGAGGGATCCCAATAGCGCTCGACGCTGATACCGCCATTATCCCAGGTGAGGGAATGCCCGGCGGGCAGCTTCGCGATGCCTCGATAGATGGTCTTCGGCGCCGGAACGTAGCCGTGAAACAGAAAGTCGCGCACGGCGGAGCGATCGATCGGCGGTTTGCCGAGTTCGAGCAAGGCCTTCAATTCCGAGGCAAACGCGATCCCGCCGGGCATCACGCGATAATAGAGGGGCTTGATGCCCAGCCGGTCGCGCACGAGCAGCAGCCGGCGGGCATCTGCATCCCAAAGCGCAAACGCGAACATCCCGACGAGACGATCCAGGCAGGCGCGGCCGTCCTCGGCCAGGAGCCTGAGGAGTACCTCCGTGTCGCCCGTCGAAGTCCACGGGCCGGGCCTTCCCGTGCGCAGCGACGCATGGTTGTACAGCTCGCCGTTGTAGGTCAGGATCTTGGCTCCCCATTGCATCGGCTGGTGCGCGGCCTCCGACAAATCCAGGATCGACAGGCGCCGGTGCGCGAGCGCGGCGAACGGTCCGCTCCATACACCCTCACCGTCCGGGCCGCGGTGCTCCAAGCGTCGGGACATCCTTCTGACTGCGTCGAGATCCGCCTCGGGACCGATGATGCCGGCTATTCCACACATGGCGGCAAGTCTAACGCGCCGCCGAGCGCCCGGGGGGCGACGCGGCCAAGTCAGGCGGGCGGCTAGCCATTCGGCGACGCATCGTTTAGGGTGCGATTCGGAGTCACCCCTACTATGGCTACACCTGCCGAACTGCGGATGCTCGAACTATTGGACAAATGGTTGGGCAGCCTCGATTTGCACCTCAAATACTCGGCGCTCGACGAAGCGAGCTACGCGAAGATCCAGGACTGGCCCGCGCATCAACGACCGAACCGCTGGATCATCGAACTCGCACGCCAGCGCACGGTCGCGCTGCGTACGCAAGTCGAGGACCGTGTGCGCATGGGCGATTCAAAATTTGCGGACTCGCTGGAGATGATGATCTTCCTGGCGAACCTCGTCGGCATTCAACATATCGAGCGCTACATACCGCTTGCCGAACGCGAGCGTGAACTGGCCCCGGCCGCCGACGCTGCTGCCGCCGTACCTGCGAGCGACGACGAAGAGCCGCTGCCCGATACCGCGGTCACGGGCACCCGGGAAATGCCGCCGTTCGTCGCCGATCGGCTGCGCGCCGTCGAGCGCGCCACGCGGGCGGCCGACAGCGGCACGGCGCCCGTGGCAACAGCTCCGCCTGCCCCGGCAACGCCTACCCCTGCGGCAGCACCGGCTCCGTCGCCTGCGGGCGCGCCTATTCCTCCCGCCCCCGTCGTGCGAACTCCCGTTCCCACAACGGCCAAGCCTGCGCCGCTCTCCGAGCAGGCCGCGATGGACGCGGCCGAGATTCTCTCCTTGGACATGTCGCTTGGATTCAACCGCGACCCCCCGCCGGCGGCGCGCGCGACCGCGCTCTCCGGCCGCGTCGACAAGGCCGACCCGTCGCCGCCCGCGGCGGCGGCGGTCACCGAGGCGATGCGCATCCAGGTTCTCGCCGACGCCGAACGATTGCTGCAATGGGGGCGCCGGTGGTTCGAACTGCCCGAACTCATCACGCGGATGGCGGATCGGCCACCGCTCATCGAGGTTCGTCGTATACTGCGCGAGAACCGGGCGGCTCTTGATAAAAAAATTAGGCGCAGCTAAATTTCCGCGGAAATTTTTTCGGGCAGCGAAAAAAATTTAGAATTCGCGGAACTTTCGAAGGGTCTATTCATCCAAGGCGCCGATGATCAATATCAACCACCTGAGCAAACGCTACGGCGATAAGTTAGCGGTCGACGACTTGAGCTTCAGCGTGGCGCCCGGCGAGGTGCTCGGCTTCTTGGGCGCCAACGGCGCCGGCAAGTCCACGACGATGCGCATGATCGCGGGCTTCATCGCGCCCTCGGCCGGCGATGTGAGCGTGTGCGGTCACGACATCGAGCGCGCGCCCGTCGCGGCGAAGCGCTGCATGGGCTACCTGCCCGAAGGGGCGCCCAGCTACGGCGAAATGACGGTCGCCGAGTTCCTCGACTTCATCGCCGACGTTCGCGGGCTCACCGGCGCACGGCGCCGCGAACGGCGCGACATCGTGATCGAGCGCCTCGCGCTCGCGGACGTCCTCGATCAGGTCGTCGAGACCCTCTCGAAGGGCTTTCGCCGCCGCGTGGGGCTCGCGCAGGCGCTCATACACGACCCTCAGGTCCTGATCCTCGACGAACCGACCGACGGTCTCGACCCGAACCAAAAACACGAGGTGCGGCGCCTCATCAACGAACTCAGCAAGGACAAGCTCGTGATCGTCTCGACGCACATCCTCGAGGAAGTGCACGAGGTCTGCACGCGCGCGATCATCATCGCGGAGGGTCGCATCGTCGCCGACGCCGCGCCGAGCGACCTCGAGGCGAAATCGCGGTACCACAATGCCGTGAGCTTGCGCTTCGAGGGGGACCAGGACCTGGGCGCAGCGCGAGCCGCGATCGTGCGGCTCGCGGGCGTCGCCGCCGTCGAGATCGACGACCGCGAGCAGCGGTTGACCGCCATCCCGGCGCCGGGCGCCGGGATTCTTCCCGCGATCAGCGCACTGATCGTCGAGAGCGGCTGGCGCGTGCCGGAACTGCATCTCGAAGCCGGGCGCCTCGACGAAGTGTTCCGGAGCCTGACCCAGGGTACGCGTCCGGGAGTCGCCGCATGAATGCCGCCGTGATCCTGTTCAAGCGCGAGCTGCGCAGTTATTTCGCGACGCCGCTCGCCTACGTGTTCATCGTGATCTTTCTCGTGCTGGCCTCGGTGTTCACGTTCCAGGTCGGCGGCTTCTTCGAGCGGGGCCAGGCGGACTTGCAGCCGTTCTTTCGCTGGCATCCCTGGATTTATCTCGTGCTGATCCCGGCAATCTCGATGCGCCTCTGGGCCGAGGAGCGCAACAGCGGCAGCATCGAATTGCTCATGACGCTGCCGATCACGCTGTGGCAGGCCGTCGTCGGCAAATTCCTGGCGGCCTGGTGTTTCGCCGCGATCGCACTCGCCCTCACGTTTCCGATTTGGATCACCGTCAATTACCTTGGCTCGCCGGACAACGGCACGATCGTCGCGGCGTACGTCGGCAGCTGGCTGCTCGCGGGAGGCTACCTCGCGATCGGCACCTGCCTGTCCGCGGCGACGCGCAATCAGGTCATCGCCTTCGTCACGGCGGCGCTCGTCGGACTGCTGTTCCTGCTCGCCGGGTTCCCGTTCGTTCTCGACTTCGTGCGTGGCGTGCTGCCTTCGGCCTTCGTCGACGGCATCGCCTCCCTGAGCTTCCTGACGCATTTCGACGCGATCTCCAAAGGCGTCATCGATGTGCGCGATCTCGTCTATTTCGCGGCGCTGATCGGGTTTTGGCTGACGGCGACCGCGCTCGTCCTCGACATGAAGAAGGCGGAGTGAGCATGCAAGAGGCCCGTTGGCAGCGTGCCGGATTCGGCATAGGGGGACTCGTCGCGCTTGCGATATTGTTTCTGGCCGTCGTGATGGTGTCGAATCTCGTCTTGCGGGGCCTGCGCATCGATCTGACGCAGAACCGGCTCTACACCTTGAGTCCGGGGACGCAGGAAGTGCTCGGACAGCTCAAAGAGCCGGTCAATCTCTATTTTTATTTTTCGCGCGACGTCGCCGGCAAGAGCGCGCCGCTGATGCTGCCTTACGCCAATCGCGTGCGCGAGTTCCTCGAGGAAGTCGCGGCACGCTCCGGCGGCAAGGTGCGCCTGCAGGTCATCGATCCCCAGCCGTTTTCCGAGGACGAGGATCGCGCGGCCGGTTATGGCGTGCAGTCGCTGCACGCAGGCGGTACCGATCCGCTCTATTTCGGCCTGGCGGGCACGAATTCCGTCGATGGACGCGCGGTGATACCCGGCTTCCAGGCGGATCGCGAAGAATTCCTCGAGTACGATGTCGCCAAGCTCATCCATGAATTGGGCACGCCCAAAAAACCGGTCATCGGGCTGTTGAGTTCGCTCGACATGCAGGGCCAGTTCAACCCGATGACCGGGCAGGCAGGCGAGCCGTGGCCGATCATCGCCGACATCGAACAGCTCTTCACGCTGCGCAGCTTGAGCGGTGAACCCGACCGCATCGACGCGGATGTCGATGTGCTCATGGTGGTGCACCCGAAGCATCTGCCGCCGAAGACCCTCTACGCGATCGATCAGTTCGTGATGCGCGGCGGGCGGCTGCTGTTGTTCGTCGACCCGTTCTCGGGCGCCGACACCGCCGGCCAGAACCCCTCGAACCCCATGGCCGCGGCAACCGCGGATCGCAGCTCCGACCTCGAGCCCCTGCTGGGCGCCTGGGGCGTCGATTACGATCGGAACAAAGTCGTCGGCGATTTGACGCTGGGCCTCGAAGTTCGCACGTCCATGCAGGCGCCGCCGTTGCGGCACATCGGTATCCTCGGCCTGCACCACGCCGAGATGGCACCGAAGGACGTGGTCACCGCTTCGCTCGAGTCGATCAATCTTGCGACCGCGGGGTTCCTGTCGCCGCATGCCGGCGCGAAGACGAAATTCGAGCCGCTGCTCATGACGTCCGACCAAGCGGCGCCGATTCCGGCCTCGCGCTTCGCGATGCTGCTAGATCCATCGACGCTGCGCGATGGGTTCAGCCCGACCGGCACGCGCTACACGCTCGCGGCGCGGATCACGGGCGACCTCGATTCGGCCTATCCGAACGGCCCGCCGGCCGATGCCAAACCCGCCGCAGGGCCTCCGACGGCGCACCTCGCGAAATCGACGTCGCCGGCGAGCCTGCTCATCGTTGCGGACACCGATCTGCTGCTCGATTTCATGTGGGTGCAAACCCGCGAGATCTTCGGTCAACGCTTTGCGCAGCCGTTCGCAAACAACGGTGACCTCGTCGCGAACGCGCTCGATAATCTCGGCGGCAGCAGCGCGCTCATCAGCATCCGCGGCCGTGCGAGCTTCAGCCGGCCGTTCGAGCGCGTCGAAGCGCTTCGGCACCAAGCCGACGACCGCCTGCGCGGCAAGGCCCAGGAACTGCAAAACGAACTCAAGCAGACCGAAACCAAGATCACCGAACTGCAGTCGAAGCGCGACGACAGCCAGGCGCAGCTGCTTTCGCCCGCGCAGGAACAGGAGATCAAGCGCTTCACGGCCGAGAAGGCGCGGATTCGCAAGGAATTGCGCGAAACGCAGCGCGGACTCGATGTGGAGATCGACCGCCTCGACACCTGGCTCAAGGTGTTGAACATCGCCGTCATGCCCCTCGCCGTCGCGCTTGCGGGTGTGTTCGCGCTGGCCTGGCGCCGTCGCCGCAAAGCGCCCGCTACGCGGGCCGCCGTCGTCGAGATTCCAGGGACGCCATGAGCCAGCGCCGTTTCATCCTGCTGCTCGCGGCCGCGCTCGTCGCGGTCGCGCTCGCGTTTTTCTTCAGCAGCCGGCGTCACCTCGCACGCGACACCCAGGGAATGCTGCTGTTTCCGACGCTCGCCGATGCCGTGAACGGCGTGAGCGCGGTGACAATCACGAAGGGCGCCCCGGCACCGTCGGTCACCGTGCACCGGTCCGGCGATCGTTGGACCGTCGCGGAACGCGCGGACTATCCCGCCGATGTCGCGAAGCTGCGCAAGCTGCTGCTCGCGCTCAGCGAGGCGCGCATCGTCGAGGAGAAGACGTCGATCGCGGCCAACTACCCCGCGATCGGGGTCGCCGACCCCGGTCAAGCGGAGGGTGCGGGCACTCGCATCGCGGTCACGGCGCCGCACGAGACCGATACCGTGATCATCGGCAAACCGATCGGGGGCGGCAATTTCGTGCGTCCCGGCAGCGGTCCGACGACGTACACGGTCGAACCCTCCCTGTCGTTCGAAACCGACCCGCGCTACTGGATCGACTCGACGCTCGTCGACGTCCCGGCGACCGCGATTGCGAGCGTGGCCGTCAAGATCGGCGGCGACGAATACCGCTTGCACCGTACGACGGCGGCGGGCTTCGTGTTCGAGACGGCCACACCCAAGGGCCGCGCCGCGCTCGATGCCGCAAGCCTTACACCGCCATCGACGGCACTCGCCAATCTCACGGCCGACGATGTCGCGGCCGCTTCGAGCGTCGATTTCGGCACGGCGTCGACCGCGGTGTTCACGCTGAACGACGGCGACACGCTGTCGCTTGCGGGCGCGGCGGCCGGCGACAAGCGCTGGATCACGGTCGCGCGCTCCAAGGATCCGGCGCTCGGAACGAAGACGGCGGGCCATGCCTATGCGATTCCTCAATATCGCTACGATGAGATTTTTCGCCCCCTCGAGCAATTGCTCGCGCCGAAATCCGGTGCCAAGCCGGTGGCACCGCCGAAGCCAGGCCCATCACCGCATGCAACGCACGCACCCGCCTCCTCGCCGGGCGCCAGGGCGTTACCGGCGAAGCCCCCGGTTTGAACACCACGCCGAGCGCCGGATTCGGGCGCCGGATCGCGGCACTCGTTTACGACGGCCTGTTGCTCGCCGCGGTGCTCATGATCTTCACGGCCGGCGCACTCATGTTCACGCACGGTCTTGCGGTGCTGCCGGAAAATGCCGGGCCGTGGGTCTACGTTTACCGTGCCGGCCTCTGTGCCATGGTGGCCGGGTATTTCGTGATTAACTGGATGCACAGCGGGCAGACGCTCGGCATGCGGGCGTGGCACCTCTACGCGGTGGACGCGAACGGTCGGCTGCTCCGTGCCGTCCCCGCGCTCGTGCGCTTCATCTGTGCGGTTGCGGCCTGGACCCCGGCGGCCCTCGGCGTGTTGTGGCTCTATCTCGACCCCGAGCAGCTTGCTCTGCATGATCGGGTCGCGAAGACGAGGCTCATCCATCGCGTGGGCATCCGGCCGGAGCGTCGCTGAGGTCTCGGCAGGACCTCACCGGGTCCGCGAAATCGCAACCGCCGTACACACGGCGATGATCGTCGTCGGCGCCCAGCCGACCACGGCCGGATTCAATCCGAACAGCTGGCCGCCATTCTCGATCGTGCGCGTGATCAAGAAAAACACGACTCCGAGCAGGATCCCGACGACAGTCCGGGTACCCGCTCCGGTCGTGCGCAGCGGACCGAATACGAACGGCAGCGCCAGCAGCGTCACCACGACGACCGCGAAGATGCGGGCGATGCGCGACCAGTAGCCGATTTCGAACGACGCCGTCTCGAGCTTGTTGCGGCGCAAGTGATCGATGTAACCCGCCAGACCGCGCAAGGTCAGCAAGTCAGGATCGTTGGTGGCCAGACCGAGAAACGCTGGATTGATGGTCGCGCGAACGGTCGACTCGGACTCGACGCTCGCGTCGATGTGATCGGCGGCGAAGCGGGTCGTCGCGACGTTGTGCAGATGCCATTGCCCCGGATCTCCGATCGAGACACGGTCGGCCTGTTGAATCGACTGCAAGCGCGAGGCGCCGGCGAGCGAGAACAGCGAGACGCCGCCGAACTCGTCGCCGACCTCGGCGGTCTGGATGCGCAGGATCATGTTGCCGTCCTTGACCCAGGCCGCGCTCTTGCCCGCAAAACTCACATCGGCGAGTTTGCTCGTTGTCTTCTCGCGGTTCGCGTATTGCGCCATCGATGGCGCGGCATACTCGCCGATGGCGAACATCGCGATGGCGAGCGTCGCCCCGGCGCAGCCCACGGGCCACGCGACACGCCAGATCGAAACCCCGGACGCGCGCGTCACGACGAGTTCGCTGCCCGACGCCAAGGCTCCCAAGCCCATGAGTGCGCCGATCATCGCGCCGATCGGCAGGATGTCGAATGCCTGCTGCGGCAGGTTCAGCAGCGTGAAGAGCACGGCGTCACCGGCGTGATAGTTGCCGACGCCGATGTCACTCTGTTCGCTGATGAAGAGAAACAGTCCGCCCAGGGTCAGCAGGATCCCCATTGCCATGAGCGCATACGCAATGACCGTGCGGTACAGATAGCGATCGAGGATATTCACGCCTGCCGCACCGCGCGCCTGACCCAAAATGCCGGCCGCGATTCGCGCAGCAGGAGGTAGAGCCCGAGTCCGAGGGCGATCAAGTGGACCCACCACACGCCGATCGCGGGCGGCAGCGTGCCCTTTTCGACCCACACTTTCGCTGCCGACAAAAGGTTCGAGTAGACGACATAGACGAGAATCGCGAAGCCCAACCGGGCATACCGTCCCTGGCGCGGCCGCAATCGGCTCAAGGGCACGGCGATCAAGGTCAGCAGCACCAGCATGAGCGGCGCCGAGCTGCGAAATTGGAGCTGGGCGATGTCCGAGGGCGCGAGCGAACCCAGCAGCGCGAGCGTCGGTTTGGTGTCCGGATCCGACGATCCCTGCAATGTCGTCGGCGTCATGATCGGAATGCCGTGTTCGTGGAATTCGATGATGCGAAAATCGCGCCGGCCCGGGATGCCCTCGTACCGCCGCCCGTCGTAGAGCGTGACGAGATGGCTGCCGTCGTCGGCGCCCTTCGAGTAGGTAGCCGAATCCGCGAGCGCAATCTCGATGCGACCGCCCACGGAGCGCTGGACGAACACGTTGTGGAGCACGCCGTCCTCGCCGATGCGCTCCGCATAGAACACCGCATCGCCCAGACCAAAGCTGCGGAACCGGCCGGCATCGAGCTGGCCGAAGCGCGCTTCCTTGAGTGCCGACTGACGCAAGAGCTGCACCTCGTTGTCGGCTGCCGGGACTTGGAAGAACGTGAGCCAGCCGAGGCCGATCGCGATCAGCGCGGCGAACAGGAACAGCGGTGCGAGCAGCCGCGCGGGACCGAAACCGCAGGCCTGCAGGGCCGCCATTTCGCTGTCGTGATAGAGCCGTCCGAGCGTCAGGACGATCGCGAGCAGCAAACCAACGGGCACGATGACCGACAGGTTCATGATCGCACCGAGCGCGATCAGATCGAACACCACGTGCCGGCCATATTGATTGTCGGCGGCCTGGCCGAGGACCCGGGAGAGCTGATTCGCGAGCAAAATCGCGACGAGCACGCCGGTCACCGCGACCCAGGTCTGTACGACTTCGCGCAAAACGTAGCGCTGCACGGTCCATTTCATGGCCGCGAGCTTAGAGCCTTATCGATTATCGAGTAAACTATTTGGCGCAATTAACCTACGGCGCCGCGCGCCATGAAAAGGACCGGGCATGGAATTCAAGACGATCGTCGACACCAGGGTACGAAGCGCGACCGCTTGCGCGATCGTCGGGATCTACGAGAAGGGTGATCTCGGGGTCGCCGCCGACCTCATCGACGGGCAAATCGGCGGCGCGATCCGCAAACTGCATGTCGGAGGGGATTTTGCCGGCAAACTCTCCGAATCCCTGCTGCTGGCGCGACCGCCTGGCGCGCGCGCCGCGCGGGTCTTGGTCGTGGGCTTGGGACCCCGTGCGAAGTTCGGGCGCAAGGCCTACCGCAAGGCGGTGCTGGCGGCGGCCCAGGCCGTTGCGAAGACCGGCGCCGCCGACGCCATTTTGTATCTCGCCCTCGAGGAACAGAGCGATCTCGACGAAACCTACCGCGCACGCAGCGCGGCCGAGATCTTCGCGTCCCAGCGATACCGGATTCCGGACCTCAAGACGACGCCAAAGCCCAGACCGGCACGCTTGGAGGAGCTGGCGATCGCCTGTCCGGACGCCAAGACGGCGCGCGCCGCCGAGCGCGGCCTCACGATCGGCGCCGCCGTCGCCGGCGGCATGGCGTTCATGCGCGACATGGCGAATCTGCCGCCCAACATCTGCACGCCGACTTACATCGGCAATCAGGCGCTCAAACTCGCCAAGCAGTGGCGCAACGTATCGGCGCGCGTGCTGCGTGAACGCGAGATCAGGGCGCTCAAGATGGGCGCTTTCCTCGCCGTCACGCAAGGCTCGGCGGAGCCGCCACGGCTCGTGGTCTGCGAATACCGGGGTGCCGGCCGCGACGTCGCGCCGATCTGCCTCGTCGGCAAGGGCATCACGTTCGACTCGGGCGGCATTTCCCTCAAGGACCCCCATGC
>Ga0302320_10007086_pt1 | contig 24750 bp, 21 predicted proteins | sample Bog_T0_3_FD_202130 | JGI IMG/M metagenome (GOLD analysis project Ga0302320, IMG submission 202130) | Peat permafrost microbial communities from Stordalen Mire near Abisko, Sweden - Bog_T0_3 | ecosystem: Environmental > Terrestrial > Soil > Wetlands > Peat | place: Sweden: Abisko, Stordalen Mire...
CGGCGTTGACTCAGGCAGCGACCTACGGGCGCACATTTTTTGAATGGCTGTCATAAGAAAAATGTTTCCGCCCGATTGTTGACAACCCACACGCCCGGACCTATCATCAAGGAATTCAAGGGAGAGGCCGGACCGCTGTTTTTAGCGGTTGGCGCCAAAGGGGCAATGCGATGCAGAGTAGCATCGAGAAACCCTCAGGCTGAAACCTCGCTCAAGATATCCTCTGAATTTGGGCTCGCCACCGAGATGTGACTGAATGCCTTAAGCCTTTCCCGATCCGGGAGGGCCGGACTCACAACTTCGGGTGGAAGTGGTCTCTGTTGCCACATTCAAACTGACCTGGTCGGTCCCGCGCACGTTTGGTATCGTCGCTGAGATTTGCGAAAAGCGTCGTTGCTTTTTGGGTGTAATCGGCAATCCAATTTACATTTCGATTCCGGCAGATTACGTCTGATATGAGCGCGTCGCCTTAGCCTCTCAACCCGGTACCATGCTTGGAAACATTTGACTTACGCGTCCGCCTTGAGGTGGACGCGGGCAAAAAGGGAGGCTTACTACGCGATGATGTCGAAATCTGGAACTATATGCATATTCTTACTTGCGCTCGCACCTGCCGCTATCTACGCGCAGAGCGGGATTGCCGGAACGGTGAAGGATTCTTCCGGGGCGGTGCTCCCCGGAGTTGTAGTCGCTGCGTCAAGCCCTGCGCTGATCGAAAAGACGAAGAGCGCAATAACCGACGGACGCGGGCAATATAAAATTACCGACCTTCGGCCTGGAACCTACAGCGTTACTTTCACAGTGCCTGGCTTTACCCCCGAGCAGCATGACGGTATCGTTCTGACGGCCGATTTTGTGGCGGATGTCAACGCGGACTTAAAGGTCGGCACGTCCACGCAGGCCATCGATGTTCAGGCTGAAGTTTCCAGCCTGGACGTACAAAGCAGTACACAGCAGACTGTGCTGGCGCGGGAGGTCATGGATGATCTGCCCACCGGGCACAGTGTCTTCGCCGATGCGCAGACTCTGCCTGGCGCCACGCTGAGCCGCCCCGATGTGGGCGGGTCCTCGGGCATGCAGCAAAGCACACTGCAGATTCACGGATCGAACAGCGCCGATACGCTTTACCAAATCGACGGCATGTCGATAAATCAAAACTACTCTAACGGCTCCTCGGTGGGCGTCTATTACAACGACGGCCTGATTCAGGAGACGAGCTACCTGACCAGCGCCATCCCGGCCGAAGTCGGCTTGGGTGGAATCGTCATTAACATGATTCCGAAAGAGGGCGGCAATCAGCTCCACGTCGATTTTTATGGTACCGGCGGCACTGGGGCGCTTGAGTCCAATAACGTGCCCGCCAGTCAAATCGCCAGCGGAATTCTGAAAGCCGGCAACCACTTCGGGAACGACTACGACACCAACGTCGGCGTAGGTGGACCCCTGATCAAGGACAAGCTGTGGTTCTTTACGACGGTGCGCAGATGGGGGGTCAACGAGTATGTGGCGAACACATTTAACGTGAATGGCCAACAAGCGCTCGATGACAACCGAATTACGGACGCGTTGCTGCGCCTGACGTGGCAGATCAACTCGAAAAACAAGCTTTCCGCGTTTTATGACAAGAACATGAAATACCGCGGGCATCGCCGGGACACGAGCGGATCCATCGCCTATATCGACAGTCAGGCGGCCGTCATTCAGCATACGCCGCTCGGCTATCTTTCGCAGACCAAGTGGACTTCCGTACTGTCGCCGAAGTGGGTGTTGACGGCCGGCATTTCCATGTTCTTCCTCGACTATACGTATTCGTATGAACCGGGTGTCACTGCCCAGTCAATCGCGACAGTCGATATCGCTACCTCCGACCTGACCAACGCGGCGCAGTATCTCTACCGCTCGATCGGTTCACGCCGCGAAGTCAACGTCATATCGTCGTACGTGACCGGATCGCACAATCTTAAATTCGGATTTACCGATAGCTTTGCTCCCTACCGGGAAACATACTCCCTGAATGGAGACATTCACGTCGAGTTCAATAATGGAGTTCCCGACCTTGGAATTCTGTATAACACGCCTATCGACACGCAGGAAGATCTGAAAGCGGACATGGGCATCTTTGCCCAGGACTCGTGGACCTACCATCGCCTTACTGTAAATGCCGGCGTGCGCTGGGAGTGGCTCGATGCCGGGATTCTGCCCCAAACCGCCGGAGCCGGAACCTGGGTGCCCGCGCGTACCTCAGCGGCCTCGCCCAACATCCCGGACTGGAAAACGATTGTTCCGCGCATCGGACTCTCGTACAACCTTTTCGGCAAGGGCAAAACCGTACTGAAAGCGAGCGGCAGCAAATACGAACAGGGTCAGTCGGTCGCTCTGGCGCAAGGCGTAGATCCAATTTTCCTCGCCACGGAAACCTGCACATGGAACGCCCCTCCGGGCACGACGGAAGCTATGATGGCGACGCAAGGGCAAACGATTGTCAACAACAGCACATTCACCAAGTGCAACGGATTCACCGGCTCCGTAAGTACGCACCTGGGTTCGCATGTGACGCGCCCCTACACGGTTGAATATGCGGGGCAGATACAACAGGAGATCATGCCGCAGTTCGTCGTCAGCGCCGGAGTTTTCTACCGCCAGAATCGTAATAATATCGGCTCGGCGAACATAGATGCTCCTACAAACGCCTATACGCCTTTTACGATCTCGAATCCGCTCACCGGCGCTCCGCTTACCATTTACAACGAGGCGCCCGCGGATAAAGGAATGAATTATCTTCTGGAGCAAAACTACAAGCAGCTGAACTCACAGTACGTCGGAACGGACTTGATTGCCCGGAAGATATTCGGCAGCAAAGGCGCATTCGTGCAGGCCTCTCTCACCATTGGAGAGCTATACGGAGAAGGCGGCGCCAGCGACTTGAATAATCCGAATCTTCTGTACAACTCAATCGGCGCGATCGGACAGGACTCGACTTATCAGTTCCGCATGAACGGCTCTTACCCGCTGCCCTGGAAAATTAAGGTCTCCGGTAATTATCAGCATCTGACCGGAACCCCCTTTACACCTACATACACGGTTACGACTGCACTGGACCCCGGGCTCACTCAGCTATCGCAAACTGTGGCTCTGGTTAAGCCGGGCTCCGAACGTCTGCCGGACATCAACCTGATGGACCTGAGATTCTCCCGGGCTTTCACATTTCGCGAGCGCTGGAAGGTTTCGCCAATGGTCGACATATACAACCTGTTCAACTCGAATACGCCCTACACCGAAGTGACGACTGTAGGTCCGAATCTGGGACATTACAGCGCCAATACGGAAGGACGCTTCCTTAAGGTTGGCTTGCAGGTCAACTACTAAAGTACGCACACTGAGCGGAGTTTGCACGAGTTTCTCTGGGTTGCGGCGCCGCCTGCAACCCAGACGTGCGTTTGGGGAGGAACTTTTTCTATGAAAACGGTTCGCGTTTGCGGTCTCATTCTACTTGGATACCTGGGCGCTCTGGCGCAGAGCCCAAAATACGATGTTCTCATTCGCGGTGGACGGATTATCGATGGAACCGGAAATCCCTGGTTTTCCGGCGACGTTGCCATCAAAGACGGGCGCATCGTCAACGTCGGGCATCTCGCCGGCGCCACGGCGACGCGAGTAATCGACGCGACTGGCTTGGTGGTAGTCCCCGGCTTCATCGACCTGCACACCCACTCGGATCTCACCCTGCTGGCTGACGGAAACGCCCAGAGCAAGATTCGCGACGGTGTCACGCTCGACGTCATCGGAGAGAGCACGAGCGTCGCCCCGCGGGATGGCCTTCCGGTCGAGGGGAGCGGTTCCACCCGGCAGGATTGGACGAACTTCAACCAATACTTTCAGAAGATCGAGCAGCAGGGCATCTCCATGAACCTGATTTCCCATGTATCGGCCGAACAGATCCGCCGGGTGGTGATCGGCTACGACGATCGCGCCGCGACCCCGGCTGAAATCGAGCGGATGAAAGATCTGGTGGCCCGGTCCATGAAAGAGGGCGCCTGGGGATTGGTCACTCGGTTTGAGGGCGGCGGCCCGGACCACCCCGATGAAATTATTGAGATGGCTCGGGTCGCGGCCGCGCTGGGCGGCAATTACACCACTCACGTCGGCGACGAAGGAGTGGAGATCCGAAAGGAAGTGGCGTTCGCTCTTCGGGTGGCGGACGAAACCAGGATTCCCGTGCACATCTTCCACATGAAGATCCGCGGCAGCGACAACTGGGGCTTTATGCCCGAGTACATCGCCGAGATCGAAAATGCGCGCAGCAAGGGGCTCGACATTACGGTCAACCAATACCCTTACACCGCGATGAGTAAGGGATGGAGCACATTATTCCCGGTGTGGGTGCGGGCGGGCGGGCCGGCCAAATTCGCCGAGCGCCTGAAGGACCCGACCGTGCACGCAAAGATCAAAGCCGATCCGTACTTCAAAACGATGATGAAGGAGAATGGCTGGGCCGATATCGCTCTCGCCAACACATCCCAGCCGCAACTCCGGAAGTACGAGGGAATGCGGGTCACGGAGATTGCCAAACTTCGCGGCGATGCCGATCCCGCCGATACCTGCATCGATTTGATGGCGGAGGACGGTGGGCGCATCAGCGGCGTTTTCCATAACCAGTCGGAGGAAAATATTCGTCTGGTTATGCGGCAACCCTGGGTTTCCATCGCCAGCGACGGTTCCGCTATCAGCGCCGATGCGCCTGGCGTTCCCCATCCACGCGAGTTCTCAAGTAACGCCCGCGTGCTCGGCTATTACGTTCGGGATCAGCACGTATTGACACTGGAAGATGCAATCCGCAAGATGACTTCTTTTCCCGCGCAGATTCTGGGGCTTCCCGATCGGGGCCAGATTCGCAGCGGCTTTGCGGCCGATGTTGTGCTGTTCGATCCGGACAAGGTGCGGGAGACGAGCACATACGAGAAGCCGAAATCGTATCCCGAGGGAATTCCCTACGTGCTCGTGAACGGAGTTATGGTGATCGATAAGGGCCAGCACACAGGTGCTCGCCCCGGCAAGGTGATTCGCGGCAGAGCCTGGCAATCGGCCAGTTGACTTGGTGGGGCAGATTTCCAATCTGCCCGCTAATTCGTTCCCGGCCGCAACCCCTGCTCCTGTTGTTCCTTGAGGACCGCGTGGAACATGGCTTCCTCGAGGTCAGTCTCGTCATTACAGCCCTTCGGATCAATAAAAGGGTTCGGGCCGCCGGGATGCATCTTCGCAAACTTCTCCTGCATGCTGTACTGCCCGGGGTGGTCCCCCAGCGGCACGTCGCACGGCAGCGCGCGCACCATCGGGTAAGAACGATTGAACTCTTCCACAATGGACGCCGGGATGGCTTTGCTGGCATTTTGGCCGCTGATGCGAAGGCTGCAGTGGAAGACCACGTCGTAAGACTTTCCGCCCTCGCTGGCTTTCATGGTCCACGTCGTGCACCCCCGCGTGTGCCCGGGCGTCAGATGCGCAAGCAGCGTAGTGCCGCCCAACGTCACCGTGTCGCCATCGTGGATGACCTTGTCGATCGGATGCTCTTTACCCCCGGGCTTGAGGGCCTTGAGCGCCGGTATGTCCTCGGCCATCACGATCAATCGACGTGCGCGTGATTGCCCAGAATAATTTTGGTGTCGGAGAACTTGAAACCCAGCTGCTCCACCGATTTCTGAATGGTGCGCACGTTCCGCTCGTAGGTGGTGTCCATCAGGATATTGCCGGCGGGCGTAACGATCAGGAAGGAACTAAGGGTCTTAGTGCCCACATAGTAGACGTTGTCTATAATCTTGTGCGGCGTGAACTGCTCGACTTGTTCTTCCTTCGTCCCCATATTGCGCGCGAAAACCGACGCCGGAGTCCACGTTTTTCCGTTCACGACGACCGAAGGATGGTCCGGCGACTGACCTGACATCGCCACCGGACCGGTTATAACTACAGCCATCAAACAGACGATTTGCCCCGCTCTGCCGCTCATGAAATTCTCCTAATTGGACGCCTGGTGGCTGGCTTGCTCCTGCTCCTGCAGGATGGCGTGAACCATCGAATCTTCCATATCTGTCTCGAGAAGGCAGCCCATAGGATCGACGAATGGATTCGCACCGCCCTTGCGAATTTTCGCGTATTTCTCCTGCATGCCGTAAGCCTGTGCGTGATCCTCCAAAGGCACGTCGCAGGGAAGCGCCCGCGCCAATGGGAAGGTGTGGTTGTACTGCGTTAAAGTAGCCGGGCTGATCTTTCCCGGCGGGCGAATGCTGGTAAAGAAAACCACGTCGTAAGTCTTTCCCCCCTCGGTCGCTTTCATAGTCCAGGTAGTGCCGCCGGCCGCATGGCCCTGCATCAGATGCGCCACCAGAGTGGTGCCACCCAGCGTCACCGTATCGCCATCGTGTATGACCTGATCGATAGGGTGTTCTTTGCCTCCAGGCATGATCCTCTTGAGCCCCGGTACGCCTTCCGCTATCTCGATAACCTTAGCTGCTGTCAACTCCTTGACCAGCGCATCCCCTTCCGCATGGTCCCCGTGGTCGTGGTTGTTCAACACCATCTTGATGTCCGAGAATTTAAAGCCCAGCTCCCCGACGGACTTCTCCACGATCGAGCGCACGCTGCGCTCATACCCGCTATCTATCAAAATGTCGCCCTCGGGGGTGACGATCAGAAACGAACTCAGCGTCTTACTGCCCACATAGTAGACGTTGCCGATGATCTTGTGCGGCGGAAACTGCGTGACCATATCGCCGCCGGGCGTGTCCGTCCCCTTACCCTGATTGCGATCCAGGACCGACCGCGGAGTGTAGGTCTTTCCGTTTACGGTGACGGACGGATGATCCGGCGGAACGTTCTGCGCCTGGCCGATGCCGGCAGCGGCTATCGACGCGGCCATCAAACAGATGAATTGCCCCGATCTAATGTTCATGATGTCCTCGGAAATTTTGGATTTAGATACCTTGACGGAAAAACCCGGGGCAATGCGGGGCCCGTGACCACGGGGTCTGAGAAGAGAACTTATGTGTTACGACCGAACGGAAGTGACGTGCGCCCGTGTAATCTGAGCGACCGTGGGCGTGCCGCACTGTTGCATGGTGCGGACCAGTTCGCCGCGCAGGATATCGATCACGCGTTCCACGCCGGGCTGGCCGAAACTCGCCAGGCCCCACACATAGGGACGACCGACGCCCACCGCGCGCGCGCCCATTGCCAGAGCTTTAAACGCGCTGCTTCCGCGGCGCACACCTCCATCGACGAGCACCGGGATCTGATTCCCCACCGCTTCAATTACTTCAGGCAGCGACTCGATAGTGGGGCGCAGAGTCTCGGTGGCGCGCCCGCCATGGTTCGAAACGATAATCCCGTCAACGCCGTGGTCGCGGGCGATCTTGGCATCCTCACCCGTCTCCACGCCCTTGAGCAGCAGTTTCACCGCGGTGATCTTGCGGAGTTTGTCGAACAGCTCCCAGTTGGCGGTCAACGGATTGGTACCGCGGCCTAAGCCTTGGGACATCGGCGAGGTGGTCATGCCGCCGCGCGCCGACTGATGGCAATCCGTGCACGTGCGTGTGTCGATGCGCCGGAAACGTTCCGCAGTTTCGAGATTCCTGCCGGACAGGTTGTCGATGGTCCAGGCAACCGCCGGACAACCAGCATCCTGCACACGCTTGATCAGCTTCTCGCAATCCTCGAACTTCGAGGGCATATAGAGCTGATACCAGGGAGCCGTTCCGCGCGCCTTGGCAACCTCTTCCACTGCGGTAGACGTGGATGAAGAAAGAACCTGCAGAGTGTTCTTTTCCTTCGCGGCACGCGCGGTGCCGAGTTCCGCGTCGGGGTGAAACGCGCGCTGCGCACCCACCGGGTCGAGGAAAATGGGGCTCTCCCATTTCGTGCCGAACAGCTCGATGCTGGTGTCGATCTTAGAGACATTCACCAGACGGCGCGGCCTCAACTCGATACGCGTATAGGCGCCGATGTTGGCGGCGATAGTACCGTTGTCGTCCACGCCTGAGGTCATAAAGCCCCAGTGCGCCGGTGGCAGCGCCGCACGAGCCAGCCCCTCGAAATCATTGATACTCAGGGCATCCTTAGCGGCCGTAATGGGAAACTTTGGATCTCCTGGCGGCGTTCCCTGACCGAGAGCGTATTGGGCAAACGCTTCCCCGATCAGAGGACTGGCAGCAAGAAAACGGAAAAACTCCCGTCGATGGTGGAGGTTAGAGTTGTTGTCCATAGAGAGTTACCCGGACAGACACGGATCCTCTCGAATTCCCAAGAGGACCCGCTCTGGCCTTTATTGAGGTTTACTTAGTGCCGCCCCCGCTCGGAGCGCTGGGAGGATTCAGCGCCGAGATAGTCGGGCCCGCCACGCCCGGAACGCGCTTCAACAAGCTGGGCCCGGACCGCGTGAATATCTTCTTGGTGCTCTGGTGCAGATCGATGGTCAGACCGACGAACAGATTGCTCATTTCGTCCCAGGTCTGATCGCCCCAAAGGACTTCCTTATCGGGCGTAGGTGCGTAGGGGTTATTCGCCGAGTTATCGAAGTGCACAACCGAAATCAGGCGCGTACCCTTGGGGAGTGGGAGGGGTGTCGCCAATTCATACCCCTGCTGCCAATTGAAGTCCCACTTGGCATAGAGCAACACTTGTGTCTCGCCGGTTGGATAGATCGCGCGGATCTCCATGTCCTTGCCCAGCAGGTGCATGTGCGGCTGCATGTAGACCAGGTGGACGTTATCCGCGGTCACTGTCACTTCACCCACCACTTCGGCGTTGGGATTGCCGGCCGGAATCACCAAATTATTTGCGCTGGGTCCGGAAGTGTAGTAATACTCGCGCTTGGTCGGCGGAGTCTTTGAAAGCGTTAACGCCACTCTCGACACATTTGGTGTGTCTACGCCATCCGCCGTGTAGTGATTCTCAAACACCAGATCGGACCCTTTAGGGACAAACTTGGCTGATCCTTCCTCGGTGAAGAATTGTGGGCCAAGGCCGGGGTTGTACTTGCCAAGGATGTCCTGCCCCTCGGTCGCGTTTCCCATCCTGCCGCCCATGATGTCGCGATTGTTCTCGTTGTCGTAGCTCTCTCCCGGTATGGCTTTGGCCATCCAGCTCGAGCCCGGAGGCCGCACCCAAACCTTGCCGTGGTGCACAACCTTGGCTTCGCCAGGACGCATCTCGGCGGCCGTCACCCACATGTCTTCCGGAAAGTTCGTCTTAACCACGGAGTACATGTAGTTAATGGTGCCCTTGGCGGGTACCACGAACGGCTTGGACATCTCGACGACCACATCCGGCCGGATATTCCAACCGTCTGTGAAGGTCAACGGGGCCGGCTTGTCTTTCGGATTCCCCTCCGGCGCGCCATTATCCACCCACGACACGAGCGTATTGATCTCAGCGTCGGTCAGGGTCATTTGGTTCGAGAAAGGAACGCCGACTTTTGTGTCGGCAAACCACGGCGGCATCTTCTTGCTGAGCACTGCAGCCTTCATGGCTTTCGCCCAGGGGCGCGCGTCCGTGTAAGTGAGCAGCGACATCGGCGTTGCTTCGCCGGGCCGGTGGCACGACTGACAATTCTTTTCGAGGATCGGAAGAACCTCTTTGTTAAAAGTTACCGGCGAAGAGCTGGTGGCGGCCATTGCGGCCGTGCCGACCATCCCCGCCAGCATGCAACTGCTCAGGCAAAAGCGCGAGATACTCATAGGGTTTTTCCTCTTTGACCAAAATTCAGGTTTGACCAGATACTTCTGACCGAAATACGTCGTCCGGAGACGCGGAGCGTCACAGCAACTGAGTTTTCGTTAGGTTAAAGGTGGAGACAACCGAGTCGGGAGGGACAAACCAAGTCCAGAGGGAGCACTGAAGGGAACAACTTAGTCCAAACGACCATGATGATACCCAAAACGCGTCCGAAACGCAACCATGAATACAATGGCGCCTATTTCCGGGTCGCCCCCAGCCTGCGTTTGCCGTGTGAAAACCATAAGGAAATTCAATATTTGGATTTTTTCGATGCATAGTATAAATTTAACGGCTGGCCCCTGACAAGCCAATAATAGACATGCTTCTCCTCGTTTGAGAAACAAAGTATGCAAACTCACTACGCGATGCTGCTTCAGGCAGCGACAGATATAACTGCGCGGCTGAACGCGCTGGAGGCTGCGGCGAAAAGCGCGCAGTCGGCGGGCGACAACGCCTGGATGCTCACGAGCGCGGCCCTGGTCCTGATGATGACCGGTCCTGGCCTCGCTCTTTTTTATGGCGGCCTGGTGCGCAGAAAGAATGTCCTGAGCACCTTCATGCACAGCTTCATCATGATGGCTGTGATTACCGTACTGTGGGCGCTGGTCGGCTACAGCCTGGTATTCAGCGAGGGCATGCCGTTCATCGGGGGGCTGAAATACGCCTTTCTCAACGGCGTCGGCAAGGAGCCGAATGCGGATTACGCCGCCACCATCCCCCAGGCGACCTTCATGATCTACCAACTCATGTTCGCCGTCATCACCCCGGCGCTCATTTCCGGAGCCTACGCCGAGCGCATGAAGTTCAGCGCCATGCTGCTGTTTACGACTCTCTGGGCGTTCATCGTCTACTTCCCGATGGCCCATATGGTCTGGGGCAAAGGCGGGCTGCTGAACGCGTATCTGGGCGGCGCCGTTCGAACCTTCGATTTTGCCGGCGGCACGGTGGTGCACATCACCTCCGGCGTTTCCGCGCTGGTGTGCGCGCTGTATCTCGGCAAGCGGCATGGCTATCCGCAGGAGGCCATGAAGCCCCACAGCCTGGTCCTGAGCGTGGTGGGCGCCTGTCTCCTTTGGGTGGGCTGGTTCGGATTCAATGCGGGCAGCGCGCTCGCCGCGTCGGGCCTGGCCACCAGCGCGTTCGTCGCCACCCATTTCGCGGCGGCCACGGCGGCGCTCGGCTGGATGCTCGCGGAATGGCTCCATCAAGGCAAGCCTAGTATGCTGGGAGGAATATCCGGTGCAGTTGCCGGATTGGTTGCAATAACGCCCGCTTCCGGATTTGTAAAGCCCATGCCGGCTCTGCTGATCGGGTTTCTGGCGGGAATTTTTTGCTTCTGGATGGCCACCACGGTCAAACGGAAGTTCGGGTACGACGACACCCTCGATGCTTTCGGCGTACATGGAGCGGGTGGAACGCTCGGTGCAATCCTCACCGGCGTCTTCGCCACTAATCTTATTAACGATGCCACCATCGACGGCAAAGTGGTGCCGCTGGGTTGGGTGGATGGCAATCCCATGCAGGTTTTGAATCAGGGCGTCGGCGTCCTGATCTCCATCGGCCTCGCTGCCGTGGGTACGTTCATTATCCTGAAGGTCTGTGACGCTCTGCTTGGCGTAAGGGTAGACGACGACGATGAAGAGCAGGGGCTGGATCTGAGTCAACACGGAGAAGAAGGGTACTTTCTGGAGGCCTGACATGAAAAAAATCGAAGCGATCGTCCAACCGTTTAAGCTGGAAGATGTAAAGGAGGCCCTGAAGAACATCGGCATCGATGGCATGACCATCAGCGAGGTTCGTGGGCACGGCCGACAGAAGGGGCATAAAGAGGTTTATCGAGGTCAGGAATACAACGTCGATCTGCTGCCAAAAGTGAAGTTCGAACTGGTAATCCCGGACGTCCGCCTCGAGGAAGTACTGGAGGCCATTTCGAGCGCGGCCCGCAGCGGCAAGATCGGCGACGGAAAGATTTTCGTTTATGACGTCGCCGAAGCTATACGCATCCGAAATAACGACCGCGGCGACTCAGCGGTCTGAGCGCATCCGGGAGAACTTCCTCCGTACCCGCGACGCCGCCGCCACTCTGGCCGCGCGAGCCGCGCTGGTCGATGAAATTATCCTGAAGCGCTGGGCCGTCATGCCTGCCGGAATCGCGCTGGCAGCTGTAGGCGGATACGGAAGGCGCGAGCTTTTCCCCTATTCCGATGTCGACCTTCTCATTCTGATGCCGGATGAGAAGACGCAGGGCGCCATCAAAGAGCCGCTTGCCCTGTTTCTCCGCGACCTCTGGGACGTGGGTCTGCGCATCAGCCAGTGCGTCCACACGCCGCCCGAATGCAACCAGATCGATGGTAATAATACCGAGCTCGCGGTCAGCCTGCTCGACCGGCGCTTCCTCGCCGGAGAAGAAGCGCTGTTTCGCGAGATTAAAGACCCCGTAGCGGAACTGGGACGTAATATCGCCGAGCTGACGCGGCAGCGCCATACCCGTTTTCAGGACACCATTTACCACCTGGAACCGAACGTCAAGGACGCGCCCGGCGGCTTGCGCGACTTGCAGGTTCTGCGCTGGCTGCAGAAGCTGGGCAGCGGCGATGGGGAGACGCTGCCGGGTGTCGATACGCTGTTTCAGATCCGCTGTTTCCTCCACTATCTGGGCGGCCGCGACGACAACAAACTGAGTTTCGAGCGCCAGGACGAGATTGCGCAGTTGAGCGGCGTTTCGTCGCCGGAAGAACTGATGCGCCAGTACTACCGCGCCGTGCGGGGCATCGCGCGCCTCGCCGTGCGCCGTCTGGACCGGTTCGAAGCTAAACGCAGTTCCCTCTTTACGCAGATTCGCGACCGCACTTCGAGACTCTCGAACTCCGATTTTTCCATCGTCCACGGGGAGACCTTCCTGCGCTCGCCCGGCGCCCTTACCGCCGACCCGCAGGTGATTCTGCGTCTGATCGATTTCACCGCCCGCCACGGCCTGCCGCTCTCCGCCGATACCGACGAACGGGTGGAGCGTGGTATCCCGGCTTTCGAGAACTGGATCGCGACACATCAGCCGGTCTGGCCCGCCTTCCGCGAGATCCTGCGCCAGCCGCACAGCGGTAAAGCCATGCGCGCCATGCATGAATGCGGCATCCTGGCTGCTGTTTTCCCTGAGCTTCGTGAGATTGAAGCGCTCGTTATCCGCGACTTTTATCATCGCTATACCGTCGATGAGCACACCCTCGTCGCCATTCAGACGGTCCTCGATCTGCGCAGTAAGAAAGGCGATCTGTTCGGCGATCTGGCCAATGAAACGCAGGATCTGGATCTGCTGACCACCGCGCTCCTTTTCCACGACGTGGGTAAGGGCACGCCCGACGAAGCCCACGTGGAGGTGTCGCGCCGCGTCGCCGAAACAGCGCTGCGCCGCGCCGGTATGAACGATCGGGATTGGGATGTGGTGTCGTTTCTGATCGGCTCGCACCTTGAAATGTCGGCGGCAATGAACGGCCGCGATCTCTCGGACCCGGCCACCACGCGGGACATGGCGGCTAAAGTGGGCACGGTGGAACGGCTGAAATTGCTGACGCTCCTCACTTACGGCGATATCAGCGCGGTGCATCCTTCGGCCATGACTCCCTGGCGCAGGCAGTTATTGTGGAGCCTTTATTCGCAGACGTACGCGGAGCTCACGCGTGAGTTGACGGCCCGCATCTGGGAGCCGCCTGTGTCCGCCGATCCTGAATTGCGGCGCTTCCTCGAGGGGTTGCCGCCGCGCTACATGCGCATCCACAACGAGGCCGAGATTCAGGAACATCTGCGGCTGGGTCGCGAGTCGGAGCAAAAAGGCGTGGCTGTTTCGCTGAAGCGCTCGGCCGCCTGGGTGCTCACCGTGGTCACGGGCGACCGGCCCTTTCTGTTCGCCTCCATCGCCGCCGCTTTGTCGAGCTTTGGATTCAATATCCTCAAGGCCGAGGCGTTTTCGAATGCGCATGGCAAGGCCATCGACACGTTCACCTTTGCCGACACCGCCCGAAACCTGGAACTGAATCCCGAAGAGGGGCGCGATCTGACTCTGACCGTCGTCCGCACCATAAAAAAAGAAGTTTCCATCGATGAATTGCTCAGACGGCGTCCCCGCGTGAAGCCGGATGCCCAGGCCCTGGCCGCCACGCGAGTGACCTTCGATAACGCCGCCTCGCCATCCGCCACGCTCCTCCAGTTCTCCACGCAGGACCGCCCCGGTTTGCTCTACGATGTCTCGGCGCTGATTTCGAAAAATGGGGCGAACATTGAGGTGGTCCTCGTCGATACCGAGGCGAAGAAGGCCATCGACGTTTTCTACCTGACGAAAGATGGCGCCAAGCTGAGCGACGACGATGCCCGTCAAATGGTGGACGCGCTCCTAGCCCTCTTGACCTCAGCCAGCGCTTTAAACTACGATGTAGTTTAAATGGGCGATTTCGAGCAGATCGTGCTGCTGGCCATTCTGCGCGTGGGCGAGGATGCCTATGGCGTCACCATTCGCGCCGAAATCGAACTCTGCACGGGACGCGATCCCGCGCCGGGCGCGCTCTATACTACGCTCGATCGATTGGAAGACAAGGGATTTGTCACATCGCGTCTGGGCGATCCCACGCCACAGCGCGGCGGCAGGGCGAAGCGGTTCTTCACGGTGACAGCGTCTGGGCTTGAAGCCGTGGCGCGCGCCCAGGAATCGTATCGGCGATTGATGCAGGGCCTGACGCTGCCCGGAGTTGCCCATGCGTAAGGCGGCGATCGCGGAATGGATTTTGTCGCTGGTGACGACACCCGAGCGTGCAGCGTCGACAGCGGGCGATCTGCTGGAACGACCCTCTGGATTCTGGCTCTCGGTAATTCGAACGGCATTTCCGTTACTCGGCCGGCGCCTCGTGGCGAACTCAAGCCGCATCGCGCGCTACTTACTTCTATTAGGGCCCTTCTGCCTGCCTCTCCTGGCGGTCTGGGCCGTCGTTTATCTGTTGGGCTTATGGCTAACCGACAGTCGAGCGGCTCGGAGGACCGTATGAACACCGCCTCTATCGCGGAGTGGATCTTATCGCGCTTCACGGCCCCGGAGCGCGCGGCGTCCATCATTGGCGACCTCACTGAAAGCGCCGCGTCCTCAAACGTCGTTTGGTTCTGGTGGTCGCTCCTGCAAACGGCGCTTTCGTTATTTGGCCACTCTCTGCGGACGAATCCCGCTGGCACCGCTCGCCGTGTGTTTCTTTGGTCTCTCCAATTGCTGGCGTTCAGCTTTCTCTGGCATCGCCTGATGGGCTATTCGTGGTTCTGGTCCGTGGGAATCAACCTGTTGATTGACGTTTTATCCCCGATGTGGCGAGGGCACAAAGGCTTCCAGCAGCGCCCGCGCCTTTAGCTCCATCTCGTCCCATTCGGCTACTGGATCGGACTGCGCGACAATCGCTCCACCCACCCCGATACTCACCTCGCCGGCCCGAAAAACCGCAGTGCGAATCACGATATTCAGATCCACCGCACCGTTGGCATCGATGTAGCCAAGGCTGCCCGAGTAAATGCCGCGCGGCGCTCGTTCCATCCCGGCGAGCAACTCCATAGTCCGCTTCTTCGGTGCCCCCGTCATCGAGCCGCCGGGGAACGCCGCCCGAATGCAGTCCATTGCCGTAGCATCGCGTCTCAACTGTCCTGTAATGGTGCTCACCAACTGATGCACGGTGGGATAGGTCTCGACTTCCATCAGGCGCGGCACCTCGACGCTGCCCGCTTCGCAGACGCGCGAAAGGTCATGCCGCACCAGATCGACAATCATCAGATTCTCGGCTCGATAGCGCTCGTTGTCGAGAAGTTCGGCGGGGTCGCGGTCGCTTGAGATGGTCCCTTTGATGGGACGCGATTCCACTCTGCCGTGTCCATCAATGCGCAGGAAACATTCCGGAGACGAGCACGCGATCTGCGTATCGCCGAACTGCATGTAGGCCGCATAGGGCGCGGGGTTGGTGCATCGCAGCCTTTCGTAGTAATCAAGCGCCGGAAGATCGGTCTCAAGCAGCAATTGATTCGTCAGACACATCTCATAGCTTTCACCCGCCCTGATCAACTGAAGACACTGCCCAATCAGCCGAAGATACTCATCGCGAGGAATCCGATACCGAACATTCCAAGGGGCATTGTGGGATAGGCGCTTTCGCCTGTCCACGATCTCAATCTCGCCATCAAAGCCAATAGCATGAACCAAACTCCGCCGATGATCGATCACCAAATACTTCTCGGCTCGGACAAAGCACGCCTCACCTTCATACGTGAAATACCCAACATGAAACCCAGCGTTCGCATCGGGCGCTTCAGGCGACCCCACGCCCATGTACGAATACCCCTTCCAACCATCCAGCCAGAACGCATAAGGCTCATGTGCAAAGAGGCTGCGAAACAAATCCTCGGGAGCATGCACCAGTTCGAAGACGCTGACGGGACATGCGGCGATAGCCGCGTTTCGCTGCGTTTGAAGAGACGCGGCTATCGCCGCATGTCCACGGGCAACCGAGTGGTCCCCCAAAAAATTCCGCAACAACTCAATCCCGTACTCCGTAAGAATCGATTCCGGATGAAACTGCACGCCCCACATCCGACGCTCCAAATGCCGCAGCGCCATCAGCGTACCGTCCGCCGTCCACGCAATACCACACAGCGCCTCCGGCAGCGGCTCCTCCACCACAAGCGAGTGATACCGCACCGCATTGAACCTTTCCGGAATCCCGGCAAACAACTCATCGCCGTTATGAATCACCTCCGCCAAACGCCCATGCACCGGCTCCGCCTGAACCACGCCCCCACCGAAAGCCTGAGCAATCCCCTGGTGCCCCAGGCAAACGCCCAGCAGCGGAACCTCCGCATACCGGATCGCATCCATCGACACCCCGAAATCGCCCGCACGATCCGGACGCCCCGGCCCCGGCGAAATGATGATATGATCCGCCCCGAGCGCGCGAATCTCCGCCCAGCTCTTCTCATCGTTGCGGACGACAATCGGCGCCCGCCCCGTGATCGACTCCACCGCATGCACCAGGTTGTACGTGAACGAATCGTAGTTATCGATGATGAGCGTAGGCACTCGCTTCCCAGAATCTCATCCCAGGCGTAAGAGACCTGGGCATAATAAAACAGCCTTGGGCATAATAAAAGGGTAAAGTGCAGAAGTCATGGCTCGACCGCCTGCGGCATAACGAAAATAATCTGGCCTTCGCCCTGAGCCTGATCATCGGCGCACTGGTGGGGCTGGTAGTAGTGGCGTTCATCCTCCTCACCGGCCGCCTGGCCGCGCGCATGTATCCCGCCGGCGGCGCGGCCTGGCGGCGTTTGCTGGTGCCCGCGCTCGGTTCGTTCGTAACCGGCATTCTGCTCTACCGGTATTTCCCCTTCGCGCGCGGCAGCGGCATCCCGCAAACCAAATTCGCCCTCTTCATTAACGATGGATACATCCGCTTTCGAACCGTGCTCGGAAAGTTTCTCTGCTGCTCGGCCTCGCTCGCCAGCGGCATCGCCCTCGGGCGCGAAGGCCCGTCCGTACAGATTGGCGCCGGCCTCGCCTCGGTGATCGGACGCCGCCTCGGCCTCGGCAAAGAGCAGGTGAAGATGCTGATCCCGGTGGGCGGCGCGGCGGCGCTGGCGGCTGCCTTCAACACCCCCATCGCGGCCGTCCTGTTTTCTCTCGAAGAGATTGTCGGCGATCTCCACGCCCCCGTGCTCGGCACCGTTGTCCTCAGTTCCGCCACTTCCTGGATGGTGCTGCACCTTGTGCTCGGCGACGAGCCGCTGTTCCACGTCGGCGCTTACCATCTGGTCCACCCCGTGGAGTTCATCGTCTACGCGATTCTGGGTGTGGCGGGAGGCTTCGCCAGCGTGGCGTTCGTCAAACTCCTGCTCGGCCTGCGAGCGTTCTTCAAGCGCATGCCGCCATCCACCGCGTGGATCCAGCCCGCCATCGGAGGCCTGGCCGTCGGCATCATGGGCTGGTTCGTTCCCGAAGTTCTGGGCGTCGGCTACGACTACGTGGAAAAAGTCCTGAACGGCGACACGCTTCTGAAAATGCTGGTATTGCTGGCAATCCTGAAGATCTGCGCCACCGCCGTCTGCTACGCGTCGGGCAATGCGGGCGGCATCTTCGGCCCCAGCCTGTTCATCGGCGCCATGACCGGCGGCGCGGTGGGAAGCGTGGCGCATCATTTTTTCCCGGCTTACACGGCCGAACCCGGCGCCTACGCCCTCGTGGGAATGGGGACCGCCTTCGCGGGCATCGTCCGCACCCCCATGACCTCCGTCATCATGATCTTCGAAATGACGCGCGATTACACCATCATCGTGCCGCTGATGATCTCGAACATGATCGCGTATCTCATCTCCTGGCAGTTCCAGCGCGAGCCCATCTATGAAGCGCTGGCGCATCAGGACGGCGTCCATCTTCCTTCGGCGCTGGAATCGCGGCGCGATCAGGGCGGAGTCCGCGTCGCGCAGCTGATGCGCCCCGCTCCCTGCATTCTTTCTCCGAAAATGGAAGTGGCTGAAGCCGCCGTCGAGGCGCGCAAACAGGATCTGGAAGCCTGCCCTGTGGCCGATGCCGAGGGTCTCTGGGGCATGATTCCGAAATGGGAACTCGAAAGCACGATCGCGCGCGGTGGCGCAACAAAGAAGCTCGCCGATCTGCTGGGGGGGCATGGCGCGCCCGATTCCGAAGGCGCCGCCAAACTGCCGCACGTCCATCCCGATCACGCCGTGAGTGTCGCGCTCGAAAGAATGAGTACCAGCGGCTATAACGTTCTGCCCGTGGTGAGCCGCACCAACGTGCGCAACCTCGAGGGGGTCGTCGCTCTCGACGACATCCTCGAAGCCTATCGCGTCCGGCCGCATAACGGCGCTGTCGTCAACGCAGAGGCGGAAACATGACGCCTCACGGGCACCCCATCGTCGGAACCTTTGCCATTGTGTTCGCTGCCATCGCTGGACTCTGGACAGTGGACTCGTTCCTCGAGAGAATCGATCGCTCGGAGACTTCGGCTGAGGCGCTGCGATCCTTCAGCGAAGGTCAGGCGCTGGCCGCCGCCGGACGCAATGCGGAAGCCGTGGAGCGGTTTCAAGACGCCCTCGCCATCGCGCGCGATAACCGCGATTATCAACTCGCGCTCGCCAATGCCTTGCTTGCAGTGGGCAAGACCAGCGAGGCGGAAGCTACTGCCAACCAGGCCCTGCAGCACGATTCCACCGATGGCCCGGCCAATCTCACCATGGCCCGCATCGACCTGCACGAGGGCGATTTCGACGAAGCCGAATCCTACTATCATCGCGCCATCTACGGCCGCTGGCCCTCCGATCCGGCCAGGCATCGCACCGATGTGCGCCTGGAACTGATCGATCGCCTGTCGCGGCAGGATCTCACGCGGCCCGATGCCAGGCAGGAGTTGCTGGCGGAACTATTGGCCGTCGAGGGCGATGTGACCGATGTCCCCACGCAGAAGCGCCTCGCGCATTTGTATCTCGCGGCGGGATCGCCGTCGCATTCCGCGCAATTGTTCCAGACGATTATCCGCGAACGGCATAACGACCCCGATGCTTACGCCGGTTTGGGCGATGCCGAGTTGGCCCAACGAAACTACCGCCGGGCGCGAACGGATTTCGAAACGGCTTTACACTACGACCATGGCGACGAAGCTGTCAGAAAACGTCTCGACCTCACCGATGACGTGCTCGGGCTCGATCCCATGATCCTCGGATTAAGCGCCGCCGAACGTTATGGACGCTCCGCACTGCTTCTTAAGCTCGCGAGCGACGCGTTGACCCGCTGCGCCGGCCAGAATCCTTCTCCGGATGTCAGGCAGGCGCATGGAAGCGATGCCATGGAAGCCAACATGGATCTGGCGCTCGAGTTATGGAAGACCAGGGGCAAAGTCTGCGGTCCCATTACCGAATCTGAGCAGCCACTGGCGCTGGTACTGGCCGAGCTAAACCGTTAATGTGGGACAGGCGCTTCCGCCTGTCCATGTACGATCCCCAACATTAGCAAGAGATTTGCCTTACCAACCGCGAGGTGAGTACAATGCGCGAATTTTCATTCTTATTGTTAACAGCTGTTGCAGGCATAGGCCTGATCGCAATCGCCCCCAAAGCGCAGGCACAGGTCGGCGTAGAAGTCGGGGTGGCTCCGGATTGCCCTTACGGCTATTACGACGTTGCCCCTTATAACTGCGCCCCTGCCGGCTATTACGGCCCCGAATGGTTCAACGATGGCGTCTTCATCGGAGCGGGCCCCTGGTTTCATGGCGACGAGCACTTCCATGGATACGTAGACAATCGCTTCCATCCCGACCACGGATATCACGGACCCATGCCGGCGCGCGGTGAGAAAGCGGAACCCGGCCGGCGCGTCGATGCGCAGCACTTCAAAGGCAACGAAATGCGCGACGGTCGAGGCCACGTCGTAAACGAACGACGCTGATCGTGTTCGAGACGTTTGGGATGCGTTCTCAATCGCGTCCGTGGGGCCGTCCATAAATATGTCGTGATACGATGTATTCGTGGACGGCGATCTTACCCCCGAACAATACCGGGATCTGGCCGAGTTCCGGCGCCAGATCCGCCAGTTTCTTTACTTCAGCGAAATCACAGCCAAACAGCAGGGAATCGAGCCTCAGCGGCACCAGTTGCTGTTGACGGTGCACGGACTCCCTCCGCACGTTAAGCCAACCATCGGAGAATTGGCGGCGCGTATGTTCATCCAGCCCCATAGTGCCGTCGAACTGGTCAATCGTCTGGAACAAACTGGCGCCGTGGCGCGCTCGACAAACCCGCAGGACCGGCGAGAAGTCTGGGTCCGTTTAACAGCCTCGGGACGCGCTGCATTGCGAAAACTTGCACTGGCGCACCGTGACGAACTCGAACGATCCGGACCCGAACTTGCCAAAGCTCTGAATGCTGTCTTGCGCCAAAGTAAAAAGGTGGCGGCGCAGTGAAGCATTCGCAAAACCCCGCCGGGGAACTGGGCGATTTCACTGCCACGCCGCGCATGATTCTTATTTCGCTGCTGGCCGTCGGGATCGGCCTGGTGAGCACGATTGTGGCCTGGGCGCTGCTGCGGCTCATCGGTTTCTTCACCAACGTTTTCTATTAAGGCCGGCTGAGCACGGCCATGGTTTCCCCCGCAGCTAATCATCTCGGTTGGTTTGCCATACTGGTGCCGGTCGCCGGCGGCCTGATCATTGGCCTGATGGCCCGCTACGGCTCCGAGCGTATCCGCGGACATGGCATTCCCGAGGCGCTCGAATCGATTCTCCTGCATGGCAGCAAGGTGCAACCGCGGCTGGCTGTATTGAAGCCGCTCTCGGCTGCGATCTCCATCGGATCCGGCGGACCGTTCGGCGCGGAAGGCCCCATCATTATGACGGGCGGAGCCGTGGGGTCAATCCTCGCTCAGTTGTTGAAACTTACCAGCGCGGAACGTAAGACGCTTCTGGTGGCTGGCGCCGCTGCCGGCATGTCGGCCACCTTCGCCGCGCCCGTAGCTTCGGCCATCCTCGCCATTGAACTTTTGTTGTTCGAACTGAAGCCACGCAGCGCGGTACCGGTAGCATTGGCGGCGGCTGCGGCAGGAGCGGGCCGGCGCTACATCCTCGGTCTGGGACCCTTGTTCCCGGTTCCGCCGCACAGCATCTTCATCGGACCCGCCGGATTGCTCGGATGCGTGATCGCCGGTCTGCTGGCGGGGCTGCTGGCCGCGCTGCTCACCAAAGGCGTGTACACTGCGGAAGATCTTTTTCAAAAGCTGCCCGTCCATTGGATGTGGTGGCCGGCTATCGGCGGCCTCGCCATCGGTGTGGGTGGCATGATTTTTCCCCAGGCGCTCGGCGTCGGCTACGACACCATCGGAGCCCTGCTGCAGGGCGACGTTCCGCGCACCGTAATCGCCGGAGTGCTGCTGGTCAAGTCGGCCATCTGGATCATCTCGCTCGGTTCGGGTACTTCAGGTGGCGTGCTCGCCCCGCTGCTCATGATGGGCGCGGCGCTGGGTGGAATCGAGGCCATGTTTCTTCCCCACCTGGGCGCCGGCTTCTGGCCCCTGGTCAGTATGGCCGCCGTACTTGCCGGCACCATGCGAGCCCCCTTCACCGGTATCGTCTTCGCGTTCGAACTGACTCACGATGTCAACATTTTGTTGCCTCTTCTGGTGGCCGCCATGCTGGCCCATGGAACCACTGTCCTGCTGCTGCGCCGGTCCATTTTGACGGAAAAAGTGGCCCGCCGCGGCTATCACCTCAGCCGCGAATATTCCATCGATCCTCTTGAGATCCTGTTTGCCCGCGAAGTAATGCGCACTCATCTGGTTGCGTTTCCCGCCTCTGCGACGGTGCAAGACATACCCGCCATGCTGCACGACAAGCCTGCGCCAAGAGGACAGCACCTCTATCCGATTCTCGACGACGATGGTGGCGTCAAAGGCGTGGTCACCCGCAAGCAGGTGCAGCGCCTCGCGGGCTCTCATGAAGCGACGGCTCTGCTCGGCGATATTGCAATCGAGGCCGTAGTCGCATATCCCGATGAACCCCTCCGCCCAATCGTTCTGCGCATGGCGGAATCCGGCCTGACGCGTTTGCCTGTCGTCGAAACAAAAAACGGTACGCAAAAGCTGGTGGGAATGATCTCGCTGGATGATTTGCTCAAGGCCCGCTCCCACCATCTGACAGAAGAGCGCCACAGAGAGCGCATCCTCCACCTGCGTATGGGCGCGACGGGGGAAATTCCGCAGGATAAATTGTAATGCTATGTTCTCTTTGTCGCGAAAAGTTCGCTTGGCAGCAGTAAGACTTGCAAAATCCCCGCTTATCATGGGATTGTGAACGGTTTTTACGCTGCAACGCAGGATCTGACCCTGGATGAATACAGGGAACTGGCCGAATTCCATCATCGCATCCGCCGTTTCCAAAGCGTCACCGAACAGAACGCACAGGATCTGGATATTAATCCCGACGCGCATCTGCTCCTGCTCGCCGTTCAGGGGCTCCCGGAAGGCGTCCGCCCCACCGTAGCGGGCCTGGCGGATCGCATGTGCCTGAGCAAGGAAGTGGTCAGTTCGCTGATCGATGCGGCTGTGGCGCGAAACGATTTAACGCGATCATCCCCCAACAGCGGCGGCGTAGAAGACTGGGTGAAGCTCACCCGCAATGGACGCGATCAACTTCACCGTATGGCGGCCGCCAACCGCGACGAACTGGACCATACCGGTCCCGACCTTGTTCGCGCTCTGCAATCGGTGCTGAAGCAGCGTCAGCGCAGCCGTGCCTGATGTCTGGGACGTGTAAGACATGCGGCAATAGCCGCCTTTTGCGGCTACCCCTTCATTTCCACAATCACCGCTTCGAACGGCTTGTCGCTCAGGTTCTCAAACTTGAATTTGCCCGGTGCGGCCCAACGAGTTTGCGCGGGCTTGTACTGCAAGGTCTCAGTCTTTCCATCGCCCGAGGTAGTACGCACATTGGTATCCGTCATGTAAACCACCAGCCGGTTTACAGCGCTCTCGTGCATGGGCGTGCTCTCCTTAGGACCCAGCTTGACGCGGAGCACGCGAACCTGGCTGTTCTCCAGTTCCAGCTTGTAATGTTTGGGATCCACCTTGAGCGGATCGAGCGCGGTGCTGACCACCTTTTTCGGATCGCCCGGCTTCTTGATGCCGATGTCGACGATCATAGGTACGTTCTTATCGTACGGAGGCACGTCGTTCTTCGGCGACGAATAATGCCAGCCATTAGCCGGGCTCCAGACCACATCGCCGGCCTTCCACTTGAGGTCCTCCGTCCTGCCGTCGGCAAGGTAATGCAGGTACTCGCCGCCGTCGTGCATATAAACCATTACGCGATTGAAATGGTGAATATGGCCCTTGTGATCGTACCCCTTGACATCCACATTGGCGTGGGGCTCATTGAGAATCACATAATCGTTCTCGAAGTTATTGGTGGGACTCTGGGCGCCCAGAGCACCCGCCAGCAGGCAAAGCGTGAACATCCGTTTGACAGGTAATCCGGTAAGTAGCATTGGGACATTATATAGCGTAAAATCCCCGTATGCGCCGCGTAATTTTTCTCTCGATCCTGATTGCGTCCGCCGTGCTGGCCGGAGACCCATGGGACGCCAAAGACGTTCTGCGCCCCGAGGAGTTGGCCTCCAATCTGAAGACGCCACTCGTAATCCATGTTGGCTTCCCCGTTCTTTACCGCGCGGCCCATGTCGCCGGCTCAGAATACGCCGGGCCGGGGTCGAAGCCGGAAGGTATTGAGGCGCTGAAGAAGGCCGTGGCCGGCCAGCCGCACACCCGCGAAATCGTACTCTATTGCGGCTGTTGCCCCTGGGATAAATGCCCCAACATCCGGCCCGCTTTTGCCGCCCTGCACGAGATGGGCTTCACACACGTAAAGGTGATGATGGTGCCGGAAAACCTCAAGGCCGACTGGATCGACAAAGGCTATCCCACCGAAAAACACTCCGACTGAATGGTCACAAAAATCTTCGGCCTTTCGCCTGATTGCTTTGAACCACATAGAGATTTCAGCACTCTGATCCCCTGTCCCGCATGTTACTTCTGAGGCCGAGGAGAACCACCGATGTCGTTCAACAAAGAGCTCAGAGATCAACGCAGGTTAGGCAAAGACAAAAAGAATCTGGAGAAGGTGCACCAACTTCTCTCCGACCGCCAGCAACGCGCCAACGAAACCAATGCCCTCAAATCCACCGGCCCCCGCACCGAAGAAGGCAAACAGCGCATCCGTCTCAACGGCCTCCGACACGGCCTGACCGGCCAGGTCACCATCATGACCGACGACAATCGCCGCGAACACGACGATTTCTGCAATCCCATCCTCGCCCGCCTGAACCCCGACGGCCCCCTCGAACTCCAGATCGCCAATCTCATCACCCACGATCACTGGCGTCTCAACCGCATCCATTCCATAGAGGACGGCATCTTCGCGC